>Ga0172362_10005360_pt1 | contig 11106 bp, 5 predicted proteins | sample LakKivs1_kivu2a2_FD_114534 | JGI IMG/M metagenome (GOLD analysis project Ga0172362, IMG submission 114534) | Sediment microbial communities from Lake Kivu, Rwanda - Sediment s1_kivu2a2 | ecosystem: Environmental > Aquatic > Freshwater > Lake > Sediment | place: Rwanda: Western Province, Lake...
CCTGAATACTCCCGAGATCATTGGAGGTACTCCGTGCATCGATTCCCGTTCGATGATCATGTTGGACACAAACGACACGTGCGAACACGTCACGGCTTCAGCCTCAGCGTCTTGATCTCGAAGGGCCGGAATTCGAGCGCGATGGCTTCATAGTACGCCGAGAGTTCGCGGCAGTCGTTCTCGAGCATGTCGGTCTCAAAGACGGCTGCCACCGGCAGCGACGTGGTGAGCCTGCAGCGGGTGGCGGCGCGCTTCGATTCGTACAGCCGCACGATGATGTCGCCCGAACCGTCCTCCGCCGGCTTCACCGTCTCGATGATCACGTTCGGGGCGTCGAGCTGGAACAGCGAATCTTGCGGGACGGCTCCCGCGGCGCCGGCGACGGGCAGCACCGCCACGTTCAGCTCGTAGCCCTCGCGCACGAGATCGCTCTCGAAGAAGCTGCCCGCCCAGGCATAGAAGGCATAGACGAATTCCTGCACGCCGAGGTCGGCCGACTCATCCGGGGCCTTCGTCGACCGCAGCAGCGTGAGGTTGATGCTGCCGCTCTCCACGTTGACGCCGTACTTGCAGTCGTTCAGCACGCCGGCCCCGCGGTTTTGCTCGACGAGCGCGGTCCATTTGTGGTTGCACACCTCGAATCGATCGGCGTCGAACGGGCGCGACGCGTGGTTGGGCCGGCTGATGTGGCCGAACTGAATCTCGTGCAAGGCCTCGTTGGCGTGGATGGCCGTCGGGAAGTTCACCTTCAGCATTCTGTGCTTCTCGTGCCAATCGATCCGGGTGTGGAATTCGATGCGCCGGCTGCCGCGCCGCAGCCACACGTGCTGCGTCATCTGCGAGTTCCCCAGGCGGCGGCTGATCCGAAGCACGCCGGCCAGCGGCGACTGCGGCAGTCGCGGCGACTGCGGCGGTTCTGATCCAGCGGACGCCACCTCGATCCGCGCCTTCTCCGGCAGCGGCACCGGGGCGAGCTTGTACGGCGTATCGATGTCCCACGCCTCCAGCCAGCGCGGCACGTCCTTGTACATCCGGAAGCTGTTCATCGGGCTGGCCGCAAGCTCCTGGCCCGTGGTCTTGTCGAGGCAGCTCGCGATCTCCCCGAACCGGTTGAACTCGATTCGCAGGAATTCGTTCTCCAGCATCTTCGCCGTGGCCGTCACTCCCTCCTCGATGCTTTCCGCCTGCGCACCGCGGTTTCCCGGCCGGGCTGCCAGCTTCACGGTAGTCCAACCGCATGCGGGGATGGTGAGCTCCGTGCAGCGGGCGGCGCCGATCTGCTGGACGGGCAGCGAGAGGCCGTCCAGCTCGGCGGCGGCGAACCCCCTGGGCAGCGGCACAAGGGCCGTTCGCGGCCAGGAGAGCGAGTTGAACACGGTGAGCGATTTCGCATCGGGATGGGTGAGCGCGGCGAGGGCCGAATCGGTCGATTCCGCCACCGAATCCAGCACCTTTCCGTACAGCGCCTCCGCCTCCTCGTACACACGATGTATTGACGAGCCCGGGATGATGTCGTGGAACTGGTTGAGCATGACGCCCTTCCACGCGTCTTCGACGGCCCGTGCGGGATAGCGGAACCGGCCCAGCCACTGAGCGGCGGCGCCCCACAACTCGGCCTCGCGCAAGGCGAACTCGCACTTGCGGTTGCCCTTCTTCGTGCGGGACTGCGTCGTGTAGGTGCCGCGATGCTCCTGGTAGTACAGCTCGCCCACGTAGACGGGCAGCGTGGCATTTCTCGCCTGCTCGTCCTCGAAGAACGTGATCGGCGATTCGATCGCCGCTCGCGGCACGCCCTCGAGGTCGCGGCTGCGCCGCAGGAACTCGAGGTGGTCCCGCGTCGCCCCGCCCCCGCCGTCCCCGTGGCCGAAGGGCACGATCCGCGACGCGATCCCGTCCTTCTGCACCCGCTCATCCCACCGCTCGATCAGCGTGGCCGGGTTCGTCGTCGAGCCGTAGTTCACGAAGATGTGCGACAGCACGCGCGTGCCGTCGATCCCTTCCCACCAGAACGTATTGTACGGGAAAGGCTCCCCGCCATTGTAGGTCCAGAAGATCTTCGACGTGGAGAAATAGGGGATGCCGCACCCGGCCATGATCTGAGGGATGCAGCCGGAGTAGCCGAAGACGTCCGGCAGCCACATGAGCCGGCAATCTACCCCGAACTCATCGTGATAGAACCGCTTGCCGTGGAGAAACTGGCGGATGAGGCTCTCGCCGCCGGAGAGGTTGGTATCAGCCTCCACCCACATGCTGCCCTCGGGAATCCACTGTCCCCGGCGGGCGGCATCCTTGATCCGCCGGTAGAGCTCCGGATACAGCCGCTTCGTGGTGCCGTAGAGGCAGGCCTGGCTCTGGAGGAACTTGTATTCGGGATACTGGTCCATCAACGCGAGCGCGGTGGCGAAGGTGCGGGCACATTTGCGCTCCGTCTCCGCCAGCGGCCACAGCCAGGCCACGTCGATGTGCGAATGCCCGAAGCAATACAGCCTCGGGGCGGTGGAGCCGTTGGTGCATTGCAGCAGCGGGCGGAGGCGCTTGCGGGCCGCGTGGACCGTCCGCATCATCTCCTCGCGCGGAAGCTCGAGGTCCGCGATCAACGTGAACTCGCGCAGCCCCGCGTCGATCTCGGCCACTCGCAGCGAGTTCTTGTCGAGCTTGTCCCGCACTTCCAGCAGCGACTGCACGTCGGCCCACGCCTGGTAGGCGTCTTCCTCCCATATGCCGAATGAGGCGTCGCCGACCGTCCGCTGTTTCGCCGGCGTCTCCGGGTATTTCGCCCCAAACGGCGACGGCCCGCCCCCGCACGGAGTGGGGCCGTGCCCCGCGTAGTTCTCGATCAGGACGTCGAACTTCATCCCGGGCCGCGCGTTCGGCGTCAGCAGGATTTCCCGGTGATGGTAATCTGCGCCGCCGGCCTCCCGCCGGTTCACCAGCACGCGGCTCTCGTGGCCGAGGTCGGGCCGCAGCACGACGGGCCGGCCGGCCGATTCCGCCGGCAGCGTCACCATTCCGCGGAACCAGCAATACTCCCAGCGGGCGCCCCATTGCGTGCCGCGCGGCATCGGCCGGAAGGCACACTTCACCGCCTGCGAGGGCGACAACTGCTCCTTCGTGACGAATCCGATCAGCCGCACCTCACCCAGCTTCACGTAGCACACCTCCCGCAGCAGATTGCGCCATTCCTCGATGCGACCACGCCATTCCGGTGTAAGCGACATGGCAACTCCATTAAATAATGAACGATGAACTATGACTATGAGAAGGCTGCCGACGCAGCGGACCTCACACGGCGGGGAATATCATACACAATCGGGAGCAATATGCAAGAAGGGAGGATGCTCCCGGGATGTGTGTTCCACGGGAGAGGAGAAAGAGAAAGCCGTTCGACTTTCTAGCCGAACGGCCTTTTCTGAAGAGTGGTCGGGGTGCCGAGACTCGAACCTAGCACTTCTGTCCAGCCTGTCCTGACGCCAACTTGCCAGAATCACCCACAACCGCGACAGAACGCCACAAACCGGCCATTTCACGCGACACCGCCGCCGCTCATCGCGACAGCCGGAAACGCTGTCAATCAAGCCCCCGGACAAGCTCAGTGTACAACAGTGTCTAACTCCCGATCAATCGAACAACTGAAAGAAGAGGTGATTTCGTGCCACAACTTGACCGCAGACCAGCAGCGCCGAATCCTGATGATCCTGGCCGAGTAGATTACGGCACCACGATAATCCGATACAGCGGCTGCCAGCAGTGCGGCGGCCGGCTGATCTTCCGAACGTTTCGCGATCCCCTGAAACTCATCGTCGGCATCGACGCCCTGTGCATCGGCTGCGGCCATCGACTCATCATTGCAATGTCAAAACCAGAACTGTAGGAGGTCGTATGAAAACCGCCGCTACTCTCTACCTGCACGCCGGACTGTGCATTCTGACGGCCGACCTGAAATCGAAAAAGCCCGCTATGGGGAGATGGAAGAAATACCAGGACCGGCTTCCGACCGACATCGAGCTGAACGCATGGCTCACGAACCACCCCTCCGCCCTGTGCATCGTCACCGGTACGGTATCCGGGAACCTTGAGCTGATGGACTTCGATGATCACGGCCGCGCCTATGAGCCGTGGCGCGCGGCCGTGGAAGCACAGGAGCCCGGACTGGCCGACCACCTCGTCGTGGAGCGCTCACAGTCCGGCGGCATTCACGTCATCTATCGATGCGAGGCCCCCGTTGACGGGAACCGGAAGCTTGCCATGATGGTGACGACCGAGGGCGAGATGAAGGCCCTGATCGAAACACGCGGGCAAGGCGGATACTTTCTGTGCTCGCCAACGCCCGGGTATGAGTTGCAGCAGGGTGACTTTCACCACATCCAGACGATCACAGAGGACGAGCGCGAGATCCTCTTGCGTGCGGCGATCGGGCTTTCCGAATTCTCGCCGCCACCCGTCGAGCCCGCCCGTACGAAATCGACGGGGAAGCTACCGGCGTCGCTGCGGCCGGGCGACGACTTCAATGAGCGCGGCGACGTGGCGGCCCTCTTGCACCAGCACGGCTGGACCTGCACGCGATCCGGCGAGAACAGCTACTGGCGGCGGCCGCATAAGGATCACGGCCACTCTGCTACGCTCAAGGACCGGGTGTTCTACGTGTTCAGCAGCTCGGCCGCGCCCTTCGAGCCGAACACGGCTTACAGCCCGTTCGCCGTCTTCACCTGGCTCACGTGCGGCCCCGAGAAATGGAAAGGGGCGGCGGAACAGCTTCGCCGACAGGGGTATGGCGAGCCGGCCTCGCGGCCGCAGGATCAGGTGGACATCTCGGGAATCGTCGGGGAGAAGGTCGAGCCGACACCGGCACAGCGCCCAGGCTTTATGACAGCACGCGAGCTCGTGCTTTCCTATCCTCAGCTTCGCGAGCCGATCATCGACCGGCTGTTCAGGCGCGGCGAGATGATGAACTTGATTGCAGCGCCGAAGATTGGCAAAAGTTGGCTCGCCCTGGATATGGCTGTTGCCGTAGGAACGGGACGTCCCTGGCTCAGCACCTTTCAGACACAGCAAGGCCGCGTGCTGATCCTGGATAACGAGCTGCACCGTGAGACCCTCGCCAATCGCCTGCCGCGTGTTGCAGCCGCCCGCAACTTGCGGCTCGATGACTACGGTGACACCGTGCTCGTGGACACCGCACGGGGGCGGAATCTCGACGTGCACGCCCTTCGGAATTACTTCCTGCGGTTCCAACCCGGATACCTGCAGCTTGTGATTCTCGATGCGTTCTATCGATTCCTTCCTATCGGCGTCGACGAGAACAGCAACGCCGACCTGACCGGCCTGTTCAATGAGATCGACGTTCTGGCCGACCGGCTCGGCTGCGCCTTCTGCCTGATCCATCACACATCAAAGGGCAGTCAATCGCTGAAGGCGATCACGGATGTAGGTTCAGGTGCAGGCGCACAGGCGCGGGCGACCGACTGCCATGCGGTCCTGCGGCCCCACGAAGAGGATAAGGCCGTGGTTTTCGATGCAGCCGTACGATCGTTCCCACCCGTCGAGCCTCTTGTTCTTCGATGGGACTTCCCCGTTTGGCAGCCGGCCCCAGACCTTGATCCTGTACGTCTGGCAGAAGGGAGGCGGAAGAAAAAGGCTGAACCTGCCAAGCCTAGCAAGCCGATGTGGACGACTGAAGATTTCATTGAGGCCTTTGCTACAGCATCACCGAAGACACGCGCGCAGATCATGGCGAACGCTCTTGCAGGAGGAGTATCACAACGAACTGCCGAGATGCTGCTTACGGCGGCGATAGACGGCGGCTTGCTGTTCAGGTGGACAACCGATGATGAACGAAAACCGGCTTATGCGAGTGTGAAACAGAGCTAGATGTTTCGGCGCGCGCGCGCCCCCCGTACCCCCCGAGGGTGCGACGAACGCACCTCGGGGCGGGTAAATGCGCGAGCGCGGACAGAAGAGAAGATCATCGATAGCACCACAAGATTCCGAGAAAGCCTTACTGGATAACGCTTTCTCTAACTATAGGTTCTCCTGAAGAGCTTCTTTTTTCGGGCGGGCAAGCGAACCAGTTACCATTCCAGACACAGTTTCTTGTACCTGTCCGCCCGATGTAGTCCAAAAAAGTACTTGAAATATTTTCTGACGTATGCTATAATACTCATGTTGTCAGACATTCACGCTTACGAAGGCACCGCGAGGAGCACGACAATGACGAAGACCTTTACTTTCAGAACCGACGACGAGCTGCAGGCCATCATCGACCGCGAGGGCGAGATGCACGGCTCGCTCACCGATGGAATCAAAGACCTCGTCGCCGATGGGCTGCGGTACCGGATGATGGTGAACACCCCCCCCATCGCAGCCGCATTCCTGGCACCTCTCACACCGGACGGCGTCATCCGCGCCTATGTCGAATTTCTCGAGGCGATCCGCGGCAAGGCCGGCCTTGTCCAGAACCCCCGCTATCGCTTCTGTCAGGTTCCCGCCGGCGGTCGATGGGAACAGAAGGGCCTCGCCGGCGCCTGGGCGGTCCTGCCCACCAACATCGGCTTCACACTGAACGGCAAGGAAATCATCGAGCCGCTCAACGGCGAGGATCATCAGAAATGAAAACCATCTACCTCACCGCCGCCGCTTCCGCCAAGCTCCCGAAGCTCTCGGCCCTCGCCTATTCCGGCGACCTCATGCGAATCTTCGGCTCGTGGTACATCATCGACTTGGCACACCTCGAGATACCCGCTTCCTTCCCGATCCTCTCCGATCACGATAGCAGGCGCGGCGGCGTGCTCGGCCAGGCCGGCGCCAGAATCGACGCCGGCAGGCTCTACGTAAGCGGCGAGCTGCTCGCATCGAACCAGGCCGTCCGCGAGATCATCGGCGCCGCGAAAAACGGATTCCAGTGGCGGGCCAGCGTCGGCGTCGAGATCACCGAATCCCGTTACATCGCAGCCGGCGAGAAGATCAACGTCAACGGCCGCACCATCACCAGCCCGCCCGCGGGCTGTTACCTTGTTTCACATGGCGTGCTCCGCGAGGTCAGCATCGTTTCACTCGCCGCCGACCCGCGGACAGTCGTCAACATCGCAGCACGAAAGGACCCACTCATGCCAACTTTTTCCGACTGGTTGAAAACACAGGGCATCGATGAATCCAAGCTCTCGGCCGACGAGCGCACCCGCCTGCAGGCTCGCTACATCGCAGACACCACACCCGCACCCGGCACGGTGGCGGCAACCGCAAACATCGACGCGGCCCCCGCCCCCGATGTGCAGGCTGCCGTCCAGGCCGAGCAGACCCGCATCGGCGAGATCAATCGCGAGTGCGATACCATCATCGCACGGGGCTGCCCTGACACCGACCTCGTGAACCAACTCCGCGGCCAGGCGATTTCCGGCGAGATCTCCATGCAGGATCTCCACCGCGCCAACCTCGTCATTCTCCGCGCGTCCCGGCCCCAGTCGTCCGCGATCCAGGGCGGCGGCGGCAGCAACGTCCCTCCGGAGACCGTCCTCACCTGCGCGTTCATCCAGGCAGCCGGCCATCCCCAGGTCGCCGCCCGGCACTATCCCGCGCCCGTCGTCGAGGCCGCCCAGCGTATCGGCCACGGCGGATTCTATGGCGCACTCAGCGCAATGGCACGCCGGAACGGCCATGACGCTCCGCCGCACGACAACTGGCTCGCCGCCTCATTCAGCACCGTGAGCTTGCCGACGATCATCAGCTCCGGCCTCGAGAAAATGCTGCTCGACGCCTTCACGCAGGCGCCCAACAGTATCAGGACTATCGCGAAGCGGATTCCGCTCGCCAACTTCCGCACTTCCACAATGGCTCGCCTCGAGACGAAGGGCGGCCTTGAGGAAGTCGCCGCCGATGGTGAGCTGAAGCACATCAGCCTTGAGGAATCGACCGCGACCATCCGCCTCGCGACCTACGGCTGCATGATCGGCCTCACGCGCCAGGCCATGATCAACGATGATTTGGGCGCCTTCAATCAACTCCCCCAGGACTTCGCCAATCTCGCCTCCCGCAAAATCGCGGACGTGGGATGGACCCTCATCCTGGCCAACGCTTCCGATTTCTTCGGCATCGGCAACGCCAACCTGCTGACCGGCGCGAACAGCGCACTTTCCGTCACGTCGCTCGCATCGGCCATCACGCTCATGAGGCAGCAGGTCGACGAGAACGGCTCGCCGATCGACGTTGAGCCGCTCTTCCTCGTGGTGCCGCCCGAGTTGGAATTCCTTGCCAGGCAAATTTTGGTGAGCACCCAGTTTGCCCGCAACGTCGAGGAGGACGACAATCTCCCGATGGGCCAGGGCATCGCGCCCAACCTGCAGCTCGTGGTCGAGCCGAGAATCAGCGCCGCCGCGTTCAGTGGCAGCAGCGAAACGCAGTGGTACGTCCTCAGCTCCCCGGCGAACGGCGCCATCGCACTCGGGCTATTGAACAGCCGCGAACAGCCCGTCATCGAGAGCATCGAACAGCCCCCGCAGCTTCTCGGCGCCGGCTGGCGTGCGTTCATCGATTTCGGCGTCGCACTCGTCGAGCCGAAGGTCGCGGTTCGATCGGACGGCGTCTAGTTTCTTCTCCCGCCGCACCGGCCGGGCAACCGGCTGGCTAAGCGGCGGCTAGAACCCGCTCGGGCCGGGTGTTGCCCGTGCAGATGTCCGGGGCATCTTCTTCACCCGGCATCGTTTCTCCTGCCCACGGCCGGCCCCCTTGCTGACTCCAGGCCGGCCGCGGGAACCGACTACCGGCGGCCCTCCTTGCGACCGCCGATTAACAGGGGCCGGCCCGCTCCCGCCGGCCCCCCACTACTACGAGGTGAACAATGGGCAAAACAGGCGCCATCCGTGCCGGCAAGGCCTACGTGGCGCTCGGCACCGACAACGCCGAGCTCCAGAAGGGCCTCGAGTCCGCGCAGAAACGCCTCCGGCAGTTCGGTGCTACCATCCGCGCATCCGGCGCCTGGCTGGCCGCCGCCGGCGGCGGCATCCTGGCACCCCTCACCATGGCCGTGAAGGGCTTCGTCGAGTCCGGCGATGCACTCGCGAAAATGTCCGCCCGAACCGGCGTCGCCGTCGAGCAGCTCAGCCAGTTGAAATACGCCGCCGAGCAGTCCGGCCTCGAGATGGGCAGCCTCGAGAACGCGATCCGCCGAATGCAGCAGAACCTGCAGGGCGCCGACGAAGAGGCCAAGCAGTCCGTCCAGGCATTTGACCGGCTCGGACTCTCCATCGACGACCTCCGGGGGCAGGGCACACACGAGCAATTTCTGAAAATCGCCGAGTCTCTCTCTCAGGTCCCCGATCCATCGCAGCGAGCCGCATACGCGATGCGGCTTTTCGGCCGAGCAGGCACCGAGCTGCTGCCCATGCTCGCCAACGGCCGCACCGGAATCGAAGAGTTCATGAAAACCGCCGATAAGATGGGATTGACCGTGACCACCGCGCAGGCGAAGCTCGCCGAAGAGTTGGGCGACCGCATCTCCGACCTGAAGAAAACCTTCAGTGCGATCACCTTCCAGATCGGGGCCGCACTCGCTCCGGCCGTCCTCCGCCTGGCCGCCAACGTCCAGGTCTATTTGAGCGGCGCCATAGGATGGATTACCAGCAACAAGGAACTGATCATTACGCTCGCCGTCCTGGTAGGGAAAGTCGGGCTTGCCGCAACCGGCCTGGGCGGACTCGCCATGGTCATCGGCCAGACCTCCATCGCCGCATCCGGGCTGCTGCGCGCGCTATCCTTTGTCGTCGCCCATCCCGCCTATGGCCTCATAGCGCTGGCCGGCGCCTTCGCCAGTGCCATCGTCGTCGCCAACCAGTTCCGAGGCTCCATCGTCGCCCTGGCCGGCGCACAGAAGGGGCTGCTCGATAATGCCGATCGACAGCGCACCGAGGACCTCGGCCGCATCGAGCGCCTCAAGGTTCTTGCCGCGCAGACCAAACTCAACAACTCCGAGATGACCGAGGCCAAGCAGCTTATTGCCGTGCTGAACTCCCACTTCGCCGGCCTCGGCCTCACGATCGATGAAACGACCGGCACGATCAACGGAATGACAACCGCCATGGCCGAGTTGAACAAGGCCATCCGCGAGCGCGCGATTCTGGATATCGACCGTGCACTGGCCGAGGCACAGGGCAACCTGAAGAAGCTGCAGGACCAGCTCAAGACCGTCGAGCTCGCACCATCGGCGCCCGACACGTTCACCTCCGGCTTGCTGGAGGGCATCGGCCTGATCAAATCGCAAGAGGAACTGCGTGCCGAGAATAAGGCCTTGCGCGAGAAGCTCGAAAACGCCATGCGGGAAACGCTGTTGGACATCAAGATTCTCAGGCTCAGGCGTGAAGCCGCCGAGAAGGGCTTGCCCGAGGGCATCGCACCCGGCGCACCACCCGTGGAAGAGAAGGGCAAGCAGGCCGTCGAGATGGGCCTCGGCAATCTGCTGGGCGGCCTCTCCGCCCTCAAGGACGCCTTCACCGGCGGTGCCTCGATCATCGCCGACGCCGCGTCCGACCTCGTCGTCGACGCCGCCAAGGAATCCTATGCCGCGGCCAAGGAAGCTATTGAGCAACTCCAGCTTGAGCCCATCGAGGTCGGCGGCCTCGACGTCGGCCAGATCCGCGAGCAGATCGGCGCGGCCGGCACGTTCAACGTCGAGCGAACCATAGGTTTGCAGTCCGGCGGCCCAGTGCAACAACGGCTCGACGAGCTGATCAAGATCGAGCGGCACATTCTGGACGCCGTCAAGGAAGGCGGCGTCCACTTCACGTGATAGGCCAGGACGCCACAGGAAGCCCCTGGCGACGCGATCCGGCAGCCACAGGGGAAAACCACGCGGGGAGCGCCGCGAACGCCGTACACGCGAAATTAGGGGCCTCTGGAGGCCACCCGGCCGGGATCACCGGGAACACGATAGAGACTTGAGCCGTTCAGCCGTCCGGCCGCAGCAATGCGGGATCCCCCGGACGGCCGAACGGCTATCTGAGCCATTTGCGATGCACGTAACTCCTTGACCTTGAACGACTTACGACGGTAGAAAAAACTTCGTACACCAGGAAATGGCGGTTTTGAGGGGTTCTACGGGCAGGAATGGCGATTTTCACA
>Ga0172362_10005363_pt1 | contig 11105 bp, 10 predicted proteins | sample LakKivs1_kivu2a2_FD_114534 | JGI IMG/M metagenome (GOLD analysis project Ga0172362, IMG submission 114534) | Sediment microbial communities from Lake Kivu, Rwanda - Sediment s1_kivu2a2 | ecosystem: Environmental > Aquatic > Freshwater > Lake > Sediment | place: Rwanda: Western Province, Lake...
GATGCAGGAGCTTTCGTACAACATCGTAGAGGCCATCGGTGTCGTGGGCGGCACCAACATCCAGTTCGCCCACCACAAGGCGAGCGGCCGCCTCGTCGCCATCGAGATCAACCCGCGGACGTCGCGCTCCTCGGCCCTCGCCTCCAAGGCGACGGGCTTCCCCATCGCGATGGTCTCCACCAAGCTCGCCGCGGGCCTGACCTTGGACGAGATCCCGTACTGGCGGGCGGGGACGCTGGAGAAGTACGTGCCGAGCGGCTCCTACGTCGTCGTCAAGTTCGCGCGCTGGGCCTTCGAGAAGTTCCCCCAGGCCAAAGACATCATCGGCACGCAGATGAAGGCCGTCGGCGAGGTGATGAGCATCGGCAAGACCTTCACCGAGGGCCTGCAGAAGTCTATCCGGTCCCTTGAGATCGGCCGCGCCGGCCTGGGGTTTGCGAAGAACTTCGCGGACCTGCCGCTCGATGAGCTGCGGCTGCGCCTGGGGCAGTCCTCGAGCGAGAGGGTCTTTTTGATGTACGAGGCCCTGCGCAAGGGCATGACCCCGGAGGAACTTTATAAATTGACATATATCGGCACGTGGTTCATCGAACAGATGAAGAAGCTCGTCGATTTTGAGGAGCGGATCATCAAGACGGCCTGGAGCCAGGTCGCCGACGCCGATGTCATTGCCGCCAAGGAGCTGGGCTTCGGCGATAAGTACCTGGCCCAGCTCTTCAAGGTCAAGGAGGCCGAGGTGCGCCAGCGCCGCCTGAAGCTGGGCAAGAGGGCGCGTTTTGAGGCCGTGCCGGTGAGCGGCGCGCAGGACGCCGCCTATTATTATTCGACATACAGTCCTGGGGAGGACCAGGTGCCGGTGTCGCCCAACGAGAAGAAGGTCATGATCCTGGGCGGCGGCCCGAACCGCATCGGGCAGGGGATTGAGTTCGACTACACCTGCGTGCACGCGGCCTTCGCCCTGCGCGACGAGGGCTACGAGTCCATCATGGTCAACTGCAACCCCGAGACGGTCTCCACCGACTACGACACCTCCAACAAATTGTACTTCGAGCCCGTGACCGTCGAGGACGTCCTGGCGATCTACCAAAAGGAGAGGCCCATCGGCGTCATCACGCAGTTCGGCGGCCAGACTCCCCTCAACATTGCCGCGGAGCTTAAGGCGTGCGGGGTCAATGTCCTCGGCACGAGTCCGGAGAGCATCGCGCTTGCGGAGGACCGCGAGCTCTTCCGGCAGAAGATGATCGAGTTGGGCATCCCCCAGCCCGAGAGCCAGACGGCGCGCTCGCTCGACGAGGCCGTCGCCATCGCCCGGAAGATCGGCTACCCCTTGATGGTCAGGCCGTCGTTCGTCCTGGGCGGCCGGGGGATGATGATCATCTATGACGAAGAGACGCTGGTCAAGTACGCCCAGGAGGCGATCAACGTGAGCCCCGAATACCCGATGCTCATCGACCGTTTCCTCGAGCAGGCGACCGAGTCCGAGGTGGACGCGCTCTGCGACGGCGAGGAGACGTTCGTGGCGGCCATCATGGAGCACATCGAGGAGGCCGGCATCCACTCCGGCGACTCGGCGTGCGTCATCCCGCCGCGGACGATCAAGGCCAAACACATCGCGACGATCATGGAGTACACGGACGTCATCGCGAAGAAGCTCGGCGTCGTGGGCCTCATCAACATCCAGTTCGCGGTCTGCGACGACAAGGTCTATATCCTGGAGGCCAATCCGCGCGCCTCGCGCACGGTCCCCCTCGTCTCCAAGGTGACGGGGTTCTTGATCGCCCGCATCGCGACCCATCTCATGCTCGGCAAGAAGATCGCGGACTTTCCGGAATTGAAGAAGAAGTTTAAGATGCCGATGGTGGGCGTCAAGGAGGCGGTCTTTCCCTTCAACATGTTCCCTGAGGTGGACCCGGTCCTCGGCCCCGAGATGAGGGCCACGGGCGAGGTGATGGGCGCGGCGGACACCTTCGAGGCGGCGTTCTTCAAGGCGGAGGATGCCGTCGGCGCGCCGTTGCCGCTCAAAGGGACGGTCCTCATCACAGTCCGAGACAGCGACAAGAAGGCGGCCGTCGGCGTGGCGGACCAACTGGTCCAGATGGGCTTCTCGGTCCTGGCCACGGAGAACACGAGCCGGTATCTGACGCAGAAGGGCGTGGCCAACAAAATGATCATGAAGATCAGCCAGGGCCGGCCCAACATCGCGGACGCCATCATCAACAAGGAGATCCACCTTATTATCAACACGCCGGCCGGCAGGTCAGGCAAGGAGGACGACAGTTACATCCGCAAGATGGCCATCCAGTACAAGCTGCCGTACATCACCACGATGGCCGCGGCCAAGGCGAGCGTCGCCGCCATTGAGGCGATGCGCAACAAAGAGATCACCCCCAAGTCCTTGCAGGAGTATCACGAGACAGCGCGTCAGGAAGAGGGAGGCGGACATGGCGACAAAGATAAAAGAGATTCCGGCAAGCCAGCTGAACCCGAAGCAGTTCGTTAACGAGAAGGTCGCGGAGATTCGCGCCGCGGTCACCCAGGGGGTGGCCATCAACGCCCTCTCCGGCGGGGTCGATTCGTCGGCCGTGACCCTGTTGGGCCACAGGGCGCTCGACAAGCGGCTCAAGACCTACTTCATCGACAACGGCATCATGCGCCAGGGTGAGCCTGAGGCGATCGTCTCCTTGTTTAAGAAACTGGGCGTGACGGTGGAGGTTGTCGACGCGAAGAGGAAGTTTTTCAGCGCCCTGAAAGGGCTCACCGACCCCGAGGAGAAACGCGAGGCGATCACCCAGACCTTTTACAAGGACGTCTTCGGCAAGCTCGTCAGGGACAGCGGCGCGCGCCATCTTTTGCAAGGGACGATCCTCACGGACGTCGATGAGACCGTGGCCGGCATCAAGCGCCAGCACAACGTCTTCGAACAACTGGGCATTGATCCCGAGGAGGCCTTCGGCTACAAGATCCTCGAGCCCCTGGTCCAGCTGCGCAAGGACGGCGTGCGCAAGGTGGCCGAGGCGCTGGGGCTGCCCGAAGAGTCTTTCAGCCGCATGCCGTTTCCGGGCCCGGCCTTGTCCGCGCGCGTCATCGGCGAGGTGACGCCGGAGAAGATTGCCCTCGTGCGCCAGGCCACGGCCATCACCGAAGAGGTGCTCGCCGGCGTGCCGGCCTTTCAGTACATGGCGATCCTGCATAACGATCGCGTCCCGGGCATGCGCGACAACAAGCGCGACTACGGCCTGCAGATCGAGGTCCGCTGCTGGGACAGCGTGGACGCCCGCCAGGCGATCCCCACGAAACTCCCCTACGAGACGCTCATGAAGCTCTCGGGCCGGCTCACCTCCGAGGTCCCCGGCGTCGTCAGCGTCACCTACAACATCGCCGCCAAGCCGCCCTCCACCATGGAAGCGGTTTGATCCCGCCCCGTCTTTGTGCCGCAAAAAATGAGACTTTTTGACCAGGTCTTTCAGTCTCAAATAGTGAGACTGAAAGACCTGGTCTTTTAGTCTCACATTCGTCTTGTCTTACGGTGGGCGCGGTAATAGAATATGTCTATGTTGCGATTGCTGCGATTTGTTATTGCCGCTTGCCTGATGTTGGGGCTGTGCTCGCCGTGCCGCGCGGCCCAGATGTACCTCAACGGCACGCCCATCCTGATCTCCGCCAAGAAGACCGCAAAGAGCCACGCCAGGATCCTGGAGCGTTTTGCCGAGATCCTGGAACGGCGCAAAGAGCCGCAGGCCGTCGTCCAGGACGGGCTGGGGGCCATCCTTCAGACGGCGTACCGCTATTATTGGGAAGGCGAGGAGGTGGATTTCTTCTTGAGGCTCTTCGCGCACGACCCGGACAAGGTGAGAGGCCTCAGCCTCCTGGGGTCTTTCTTTATCGAGGTCGAAAACATGAAGAACGGCAAGGTCGAGGTGGGGCAGTACCATCTCGATCCCGAGTTCCAGGAGGATTTGGTACGCCGAGACAGCGAGGTGGTGGGCCTAGGGCCCGCGACCTCGGCTAACCACGAGATACTCGGCGTTTTTGGCCTCGAAGACTTCGCCTTCGTCAATCTTCCCGAAGGGGTGTACCGCGTCACCATCGAATATATCGACAACTCCCGTCCGCAGCGCGCCTGGCGCGGACGCATCAAGTCCAATCCGGTGATCGTCGAGGTCATCGGAGGTCTGGGGAGCAGCGAGCGCGTCCTCGAGCTGCGCGCCAAGCAAAAGGCCGCCGAACAGCAGCGCTGAAGCGGCCTATCTGGTGGTTCTCCTGTCGATGAAACAAGCCGTCATCGCTTCCGCCGTCTTTTTTCTATTTTCCGTCCTTGCCGCGCCGTCCTTTGGCGAGGTCCGAGGTCAGGCACAGGGCCTCTTCTGGCTCGACGTGCCGCAGGGGTGGATCTGGACGGAAGAGAAGGGGCAGGTGACGGTCTCGGAGTTTGACGGCAGCGGCAGGATCCTCATCCGTTTTGAGAAGGTCGAGGGCCCTGAGGACTCCGGCCATGACCTGGTCTATGAGGCCCGGGACGACCGGCGCCGCGAGGTGGCTGGCCGCAACGGCAAGTCCGTGATGAGGGTCGAGCGCCGCATCGACGGCGTCTTCGCCCTCCAGACGGGCTTCCTCATCTTAACCGGCCAGGGGGTGCGGCAGGCCACGTCGTTCGTCTTCTTCCACAAGGGTTACCTCTTTGATATCTACTTCGAGGCGCCGCGCGAGATTTTCCGCCTCGAGATGGAGAGGATCGTCGATACGTGGAGCTTCGAGAAGCCCGAGGAGCCGCGACAAGAAGATGAGACAGGAGAGACCGGGTCGCTTTAGCGTCCTTGCCGACCGCCGCATCTTCGCCTTTTCAGCCGCCGCCGTCCTCTTGATCCTCCTTTTGGGCGTTGTCTTTTTTTACAACAACTGCCGCCTGCGGGCTGATCCCGTGAGGTTCCACGAGCGGATGGTGGCGCGCTCGCCCGGGAGCACCCGCCTCCGCGTGGGGCTGGCGCAGGCGTATCTCGACCAGGAGAGGCTCAAAGAGGCCGAGGCGCTGCTCATCGATGTCTTGAAGAAAGACCCACAGGGCGCCGCGGCCTACAACGTCCTGGGGTCTGTGTATTATCGGATGAACCGCAAGGCCGACGCCGAGGCGACGTGGCACAACGGCCTGAGCAGCGACGCCAGCTTCCCCGGCCTTTACACCAACCTCGGCGCGCTCGAGGCAGAGAAGGGGGACCTGGGGGAGGCGCTCTTCTTCTTTAAAGAGGCGGCCAAGCGCGACCCTACGAGCCCCGACCCCTACAAGAACGCCGCCCTGGCCTGCTACAACGCGGGCCAATACCACGAAGCGCTGTCGTACTGGGAGAGAGCGCAAGAGCTGGGCATGCGCGAAGACCCCCTCCTCGCCGGGATGATGGAGAAGGCCCGGCGCCAGATCGCCGTGACGGATATGTAAGGCGTCTTCTATCGCTTTCTCATTAAAGAAGTTAGGCTCCAGGCAGAAAAATTTTGTAGTGGACAAGACACGCCCTTTGCGGTATCTTAATAGAACTGGTAAGATACGCGGGAGGGACATAGTCAAAGGGGGACCAATGCAGAAGAACGTGCCCATCGTCATAGTTGTCGTTGTCCTGCTTGTTGTGGTTATCGTCATCGCATCGCTGGCCGGAAGGAGAAAACAGGCCGGCACGCCCGCCGCAGGGCCGACGTATAGCGCCACCGTGAGACCCACCACCTCGAAAGAACAGGCCAGATACCAGCAGTCCATCACCTCCGCCCTTGCCGAGGCGCAGAAGCTTTATGACGCCAAGAACTACCAAGGCGCTCTTGACAAGACGCAAGAGATCCTTGACACCATCGATAGCACCTCCCAGGCCGCCAAAAACCTCAAGCAAATGGCGCAGATCCGCCTGATCGAGCTCAGACGGGCAGGCACCCCGTAATTCGGGACGACGACATCGACTGACCCCCATGTCCTCTCGCGCCCTCGTCATTTATTACTCGTTGGACGGCAATACCCGCCTGATCGCCGAGGCGATCGCCAAAGAGGTCGGGGCCGACCTTCTGGAGCTCAAGCCTGACAAGGAACCGCCTCCGCGCGGGTTCATGAAGTACCTCTGGGGAAGCCGCCAGGTCTTGATGAACCAGGTGCCGTCGCTTCTGCCGTTCGCCTTCCATCCCGCCGACTATGACCTCCTTTTCATCGGAACGCCCGTGTGGGCGTTTTCTTACACGCCGGCCCTGGCGGCGTTCTTCGCCCGCTTTCCCGTCACCGGCAAGAAGATAGCCCTGTTCTGTTGTTCGGACGGCGGGTGCGGCAGGACGCTCGCGAAGATGCGCGAGCGTCTTGCGGGCAACGACATCCTGGGGGAGAAGCACTTTGTCAAGCCCCTGCGCATGCCTCCCGATAAGGCGGCAGGCGAGGCCCGGCGGTGGGCGAAGTCGCTCCTTGGACATTAAAACGGGAAAGGAGAGGTTATGCTTGCGAAGAAGATTGCATTGGGATTTGGTATCGCAATTGTCTTTCCCATGATGGTCCACTTCGGGGTCAGCACGTTTGTCAAGGAGCCGCAGTTGAAGGATTATTACGGCTGCTATCTAGAGTACGGGGGGCAGCCGTCGCCCCAGGCCGTTGCCGATATGCAGAACAAACGGGTGCTCTTTGAAGACCAGCAGAAGGTTTACCAGCGCGCGCTCTTTTCGATAGCCATTCCGGTGGGACTCTTCGTCATCATCCTGGGCGCCATGCTCCCGATCCCGTCGATTGGGACGGGTTTGATGTTCGGCGGCCTCTTCAGCGTGCTCGACGGCTACTTCAATTACTGGACCGAGTTGCCGGACTGGGCGCGATTTGTCTCGCTTTTGTTGGCGTTCATCGTCCTCCTCTGGGTGGGCTTTCGTAAGCTCGCGAAGTGAGCGCGCGTCTCAATGGGATCATCTGAACAGGGCCTCTGCGCGGTGTCGGGCAGGGGCCCTGGCCGTTATGAAGGCCCCATCCTTTCGCGTCCTGAGACGCGGCCCAGGGGTTTGGCCGCTCAAGTATGTCGCCGGGAGGCTGCTTCGTGCTTTAGCAAGGGGTAGGGCTCCGTGGACAAGGTCGAGGCGGTCATCGGTTTGTTGAAAGGCGCGAAGAGCGTCCTCTTCGTCACCGGCGCAGGCGTCTCGGCGGATTCGGGCCTGCCGACCTACCGCGGGGTGGGTGGCCTCTACAACGACAAGGTGACGGCCGAGGGCATCCCCATCGAGACGGCGCTGGCCGGTGAGATGCTCTATCGCCGGCCCGAGGTGACGTGGAAGTACCTGGCGCAGATCGAGGAGCGCTGCCGCCGGGCGCGGCCCAACCGCGCGCACGAAGTGATCGCGGCCTTTGAGGGCGTCTTCGAGCGCGTCTGGGTCCTGACGCAGAACATCGACGGTTTCCACCAGGCGGCCGGCTCGCACTGCGTCATCGACATCCACGGCGACTTCCACAACATCGCGTGCATGCACTGTTCTTGGCGCACGCGGGTCAAGGATTACGCGGGCCTCACCTTCCCGCCGCGCTGCCCGGAGTGTCAGGCGGTGGTGCGGCCGGAGGTCGTCTTTTTCGGCGAGATGCTGCCCGAGAAGAAACTCGCCCTCCTCCACCGCGAGCTGAGCCGCGGTTTCGACGTGACCTTCTGTGTCGGCACGACGAGCGTCTTTCCCTATATCCAGCAGCCCGTCTACCTGGCCCACCAGGCCGGTCGGCCGACGGTCGAGGTCAACCCCTCCGAGACCGAAGTCTCGGAGATCGTGGACGTGGCGTGGCGCGCAGGCGCGGCCGAGGCCATGGACATGCTGTGGCAGAAGTGGCAACGCCCAAAATGAGACAAAGGTCCGACCTTTTTGTCTCACGAGAATGAGACTAAAAGGTCGGACCCCAAGTGTCTCACTAAAAGGTTCAACCCAAGTGTCTCAAAAAGCGATTTTCTTCATATTGGTTTTCGTGCTCGGCGCAGGAGCGGCGCACGGGGCGCAGGAGGCAACCGAGCTGCGCGCATTGGAGCACGGCGGCCGGACGCGTTCGTACCTTCTGCACGTGCCGCAACAAGCTGATGACCGCAAGGCCGTGGCGCTCGTCGTGGCCCTGCACTGGGAGGGCGCCCAGGCCGAGATGATGGAGGAGCTGACGGGTTTCTCCAAGCTCGCCGACCGCAAGGACTTCATCGTCGCGTACCCTTACGGCACCGGCATGCTACCGGACAGGCACCTGACGTGGAACGCCGGCAACTGCTGCGGCTTCGCCTGGGAGAACGAGATTGACGACGAGGGCTTCATCAAGACGCTCGTCGAGACGCTGAGCGCCGAGTACCCCATTGACCCCAACCGCATCTATCTCGCCGGCATCTCGAGCGGCGGCATGCTCGCCTACAAAGTGGCGTGTTCGTGGTCCGAGCGCATCGCGGCCATCGGCGTGGTGGGGGCCGCGCTCAACCAGAGCCCGTGCCTGCCCCGCGCGCCTGTCTCTGTCATCGCCTTTCACGGCACGGCGGACCGCTACGTCCCCTACAACGGCGGCCGGCCCGAGGTCTGTTACGACGCGTACGAACGCGAAGACGCCTCAGTCGCGGCGTCCCTGGAGGTGTGGCTGCGCCGCGATAACTGTCCGGCCACGCCCTGGCGTTCCCAGAATAGCCGCTTTGCCCGGGACATATGGGAGTCGTGCTTGGGAGGCACTGAAGTGGTCCTCTACACACTCAAGGGCGGCGGCCACAGCTGGCCTGGCGGAAAGCCCGTGCGCTGCTTCCTTGATGACCCGGACACTGACCTTATCGCGACCCCCATCATGTGGGAGTTTTTTGACCGGCACCCCAAAAGGGAGACAGAGTAGGCGGGCAGGGGGGCAGACCCAAAATTTCCTTGTCCGAGTGGGGGATTCGGTGTTAAAATACGGCTTTCTGTGCATAGGTCGAAAATTTTCATTTCCGGAGGAGTGTAAATGAAGAAGATTCTATATGTTGTGCTAGATGGGCTCGGGGATACCCCAATTAAGGAGCTCCGGAACAAGACCCCCCTGGAGGCGGCCTTTACCCCAAATATGGACAAGCTCGCTCAGGCCGGCAAGAGCGGGATGATGTACACGGTCGGCAAGGGGATAGCCCCGGAGTCGGACATAGCGGTCATCAGCCTCTTGGGCTATGACGCCCACAAGTACTATACCGGCCGCGGCCCGCTGGAGTCCTTTGCCGAGGGGCTAAAAGTTGAAGACGGCAACGTGGCCTTGCGCGTCAACTTCGCGACCTTGGGCGAAGACGGCAGGGCGATCAAGGACCGGCGGGTGGGCCGCAACCTGTCGACCGAAGAGGCGACCGCCCTCGCCAAGGAGATCAACAGCAAGGTGGCGTTGACCAACGCGACCTTCGAGTTCAAGAACACCATCGGCCACCGCGGCATCTTGGTCATCCGCGGCATGCACCAGAGGCTCTCGGCTTGGGTCACCAACACCGACCCCGCCTACGCCCGGGAGGGCGTCTTCGGCGTGGCGAAGGAGAAGTTCGACCTCGTCGTGGCCGACGCCGCGCCCATGCCCGGCTACGAGAAGGACAAGGCGGTCCTCGAGGCGGCGGCCCTGATCAACGAGTTCACGCGCAAGTCCCATGAGGTCCTGCAACAGGCCGCTGTCAACAAGAAGCGCATCGCCAACGGCAAGGTGCCGGCCAACGTCATCCTCGCGCGCGACGCCGGCGACCACCTGCCGAAGTTCCCGCCGATGCGTGAGCACTATGGCGTCTGCCTCGGTTCGTTCGTCGAGATGCCCGTCGAGAAGGGGATCGCGCTGTTGACCGGCATCGATGTCGTCGAGGTGCCGCCGCAGACCGGCCATTGGGACGTCGACTACGCCGTCTGGGCCAAGATCGCCCTGCAGAAGATCGCTGACTTCGACGGCCTTTACATCCACATCAAGGGTCCGGACGAGCCGGGCCACGACGGCGACTTCAAGCGCAAGAAGAACTGCATCGACGCGATCGACAAGCATTTCTTCGGCAGCCTCCTGCCGCGCGTCAAACTCCAGGATACCGTCATCGTCGTCACCACCGACCATGCGACGCCGTGCGCGCTCAAGAGCCACTCAGCGGACCCGGTGCCGCTCCTTTTGACCGGCGGGGACGTCACCTCTGACGGGACGATGAGCTTCTCGGAGCGCGCGTGCGCCGAGGGTTCGCTCGGCGAGATCATCGGCAAGGACCTGATGGGCCTCATCATTGAAACGGCCAAGGGATAATGGGGATGTATGATTGTCTCGTCGTGGGGGCTGGCCACGCCGGCATCGAGGCGGCGCTGGCGGCCGGTCGCTTGGGCTGCCGGACGCTCTTGGTCACGCTGCGCCGGGACACGATCGGCGCCATGTCCTGCAATCCCGCCATCGGCGGCATCGGCAAGGGCCAGCTCGTCAGGGAGGTCGACGCCCTGGGCGGAGCAATGGCGCTCGCCGCGGACGCCTGCGGGATCCAGTTCCGGCGCCTGAACGCCTCCAAGGGGCCGGCGGTGCGCTCTTCGCGCGCCCAGGTGGACATGTTCCGCTATCAGCGCCATATGCGCGCGCTCGTCGAGCGTCCGCAGAACCTGGAGATCGTCGAGGCGCAGGCCGTCGAGGTCCTCGTCGGCGCCGAGGGCGCCACGGGCATACGCACGGCCGAAGGCGAGACGCTGCGTTCCAAGACCGTCGTCCTGGCGCCGGGCACGTTCTTGAGAGGGCTTCTGCACATCGGCCTGACACATTTTCCCGGCGGCCGGCTCGGCGAGCCGCCGGCCGAGCGCCTGAGCGACTGCCTCAAGGGCCTGGGCCTGGCGATGGGCCGCTTCAAGACCGGCACGTGCCCGCGCATCGACCGGCAGACGATCGATTTCACCCGCCTCCAACGGCAAGACGGCGATGAGCCGCCGCAGCCTTTTTCCTTTTGCACGCCGGCGCTCTCTTTAGAACAGTTCCCTTGCTATATCACCGCTACGAATCCGGTGACCCACGACATCATCCGCCGCAACCTCGACCGCTCGCCGCTCTACACGGGCAAGATCCGGTCCAGGGGCGTGCGCTACTGCCCGTCCATCGAAGACAAGGTCGTGCGTTTCGAAGAGCGGCCCCGGCACCAGGTCTTCCTGGAGCCGGA
>Ga0172362_10005365_pt1 | contig 11100 bp, 9 predicted proteins | sample LakKivs1_kivu2a2_FD_114534 | JGI IMG/M metagenome (GOLD analysis project Ga0172362, IMG submission 114534) | Sediment microbial communities from Lake Kivu, Rwanda - Sediment s1_kivu2a2 | ecosystem: Environmental > Aquatic > Freshwater > Lake > Sediment | place: Rwanda: Western Province, Lake...
CACACACGGAAACATGGTAGATGATCCGCCCTGAAGTGGGAGACTGTTCCACTCCTCGCATAAGATGCATGAGCACCGTTTTTCCGGCTCCACTGCGCCCTATGATCCCCAGAACCTCTCCCTCACCGATCTCAAAAGAGATATTGTCCAGGACTCTTTTTCCATCAAAGTCCATACAGAGATTTTCAACGGTGATCAGCGGGTTCATTCTTTTCCTCTTACTAGAGAATGTGATCCAGTATGCATATTTCTTTTCATCCGGTATCAGGTCCCTGTCTTCCTCATCAATCCTTGAGACTTTTCACGATGGCGACCACTTCGCGGACATTCTGTACCACGTGATCGGCAGCCCGGTAGAGATCGAGCTGTTTTTCCCCTGACTGCTCTTCGGTGAGAATGGCGACATCCGCCTTTTTCATGGCACAGATATCATTGATCCCGTCTCCGACCATTACCACCTCGTCATACTCCTCCTGGAGGTCCGCGACAATCTGCGCCTTTACCGTGGGTGTGGCAATCCCAAAGACGCGGTCGCGGGGAATGCCCAGGAAATCCGCCATCTTTTCAAGTTTTGTCACCCGGTCACCTGAAGCGATAAATGTGGGGATTCCCATGTGATGGAGTTCGCTGATAGCCTCCCTGGCACCCTCAAATGGCCGTCCCCCGGTCGTCACAGTAAACTCGATGCCTGGGAGAGCCATGTTGACGATCACCCCGCTGTTCATGGTTACCACCGACTCTCTCCTGCATACCTGCCACACGTTCCGGATGCAGTCCTGGAGGTCGCCGATGGTTGCATATTCTGAGTGATAGAGGGCATGGGCGATGTCGTCTGCCGCAAGGACCTTGCGGGTACAGCTCACGCCGAATCCTACCTGGTGCTCCACGAGATAGGCAGAAAGTGACATCCCGGCCGGACTGGCGATAATTTCACGGGAATGGACATGAATGACAACCAGGACACGTTCGGGGGAACTGAACGTAAGCGTGACAGTTTCGATACCGGGGAGGAGTTCTCCCCTTGCCACATCCTTGGCCACCCGGTAGGTGTGCAGGAGTGTTCCGGCACTGTCGAAGACCACAGCGATGGACATCGGAAAAAGGTCTCCCGTATATTTATGTGTGCATAACCGGCACTCATTACAAGAGTGCCCACAATGCTAACTGATACCGCAGAGCAGATAAAGCGCATGGAGATACGTGGGGCAGGACGGATTGCCAGGGCGGCAGTCAGCGCACTCGAGGATTACTCCTCGTCCCTTGCCACTCCCAACCTGCCGGATTACCTGGTAAGGATGGATGAAGCCGCCGCCCTTCTCACCACCACCCGCCCCACCGCGGTTTCCCTTCCCAATGCCATCCACTCTGTGATGTCCATCCTCCGAAAGCCATATCCCGGCGTAAAAGAGGCACAGGACGAATTCCGGGAACGATGCAAGGCGTTCATCACCGGATCAGAGGAGGCGGTGCAGCGGATCGGGGAGTTAGGGTCCCGCCATATCAGGGACGGGGACGTGCTCCTCACCCACTGCAACTCGGAAGCGGCCCTGTCCTGCATCCTTGAGGCAAAACGGGCCGGGAAGGAGATCTCGGTCTTCGCGACCGAGGTCCGACCCCGCAACCAGGGTCACCTTACCATAAAAACCCTGGATCAGGCAGGGATCCGCACCAGTTTCATCGTGGACTCCGCGGCCAGGTACTTCATGAACGAGGTCGACCTGGTGGTAGTCGGGGCAGATGCGGTCTCTGTGAATGGTGCTGTTGTAAACAAGATCGGGACCTCGCAGATTGCGCTCGCCGCTCACGAGGCCAGGACCCGGGTGATGGTCGCAGCAGAGACGTATAAATTTGCCCCAAGGACCATACTTGGGGAGTATATCGAGATCGAGGAGCGGGACCAGGAAGAGGTCCTGCCACGCTCCCTGTCAGGCGGCCTTCAGCATGTCCGGGTCAGGAACCCGGCCTTTGACGTTACCCCCGCTGATTACGTGGACCTCATCGTGACCGAAGTGGGGGCCATCCCGCCGCAGATGGCATATATCATCATACGCGATATCCTGGGGTGGGAGATCGGGGAATATCCCGGGAGTGTGCCTTATCATGGCAGGGATAAGTAAGAGGCCGGGTGAATGAGTTCCTTCCCGGCGAGCCAAGTGATTGAAAGAATATATTATTAGACTACTACGTATGAATACCGGTGAGAGGGTGGCGTAGCTGTACAGGTTGAAGGTGCGTGGCAATGGAATTACATTTTACCAAACTGCAAGGGAACGGGAATGATTTCATCATCATCGATGAGTATGAGGGCGTGGCAATCCCGGATGAGATGAAGGCCGAATTTGCCCAACTGTATTGCGACAGGAGGTTTGGCATCGGCGGCGACGGTGTCCTTTACCTGTCGCTATCAGAAAAGGCAGATTTGAAAATGAGGCTCCTCCAGCCTGACGGGAGCGAGGCGGAGATGTGCGGGAACGGAATCCGATGTTTTGCAAAATACGCCTATGACAGGGGATATATCAAGGGACCCTGCAAAGTCGAGACTCCTGCAGGGATCATCCCTGTCGAGATACGCTACCAGGACGACAGTTTCTCGGCCACCATCGGGATGCCCGAACCGAAGTTCCTGCGAAAAGACATTCCCGCTACCGGTGAGGGGGAATATAAAGAGGTGATCAGCGGCTTTGAGGTCCATGCGGTCAATACCGGGGTCCCACACGCCGTCATCTTCACCGGTGCGCTGGACTCGGTTGACCTGACCGAAGCAGCGCCGCCGATTCGGAGGCACAAGACCTTTCCCAACGGGGCGAACGTCAACTTCGTGGAGCGTACAGGCGAGAATTCACTTCGGATCAGGACCTATGAGCGGGGGGTCGAAGAAGAGACCCTCTCGTGCGGGACCGGTGCGACGGCGGCCGCCGCAGTAGCTCATCACCTGGGATATGTCGGTGGAAAGGTGGAGGTCGAGACCCGAGGAGGACTGCTTACCATCTCCTTCGAGGGAGGGACAAAGATGGAAGGACCTGCAATGACGGTCTTCTCGGGGACCATTGCTTTCTGACCCTGTTTTTTTTACTTTGGTTCGAGATAGCAGTAACTATCCAGGCGGCCGTTGAGCATGGCGATTGCGTGGTGCCTCCAATAGCCTCAAGCCATATCAACATCTTGTCAGTGGCGCAAAGCCTCGTCAAATTGCCATACCCCCTGAATAAAAAATGCTGACTTCCATTCCAGTCTGGAGGACAACCCCTCTCAACCAAAGACCCAGAATACAAACAAGAGGTAATACAGCGACACCCCGAGCATTATCGCACCCGCGATTACGTGGATGATCCTCCGGTGGAGTGAAAGCCATGCCAGGATCTCCCTGCTGCGGGCTTGCGAGAGGCCGGCAAAGGCGAGCAGCGGCAGGGACATCCCGATGCCGAACGAGAGGAATGAGCCAAGACCAGCCAGCAGTCCCTGTGTCGTGGTTCCTATCGCAAGGAGCGCCACAACGGCAGCAGCATTGCAGGGGAGGATGATGACCCCGAAGAAGAGGCCCAGGAAAAAAGCATCGACGATTGGCCTCCCGCTCCGAGGGAGTGAGATCCCCCCTGCCCAGCGGAAGAGATCGATATCAAGAATGAGAATGACGGAGAAGACCGCCAGGATCAGGAATGCCACCGGTGAGACGAGCGAGAGGAAGCGGGCGAGCGAGACCTGCACCACGGTGAGAAAGATAATGCCGAACACGAGCATGGAGAGGATGACTCCCGATACCACGACCAGGCCGAGTGTGAGCATCGAGTGCCCGCGATCAGTATTGTCATGCTTCCCAGCCAGGAATGAGAGAAAGCCTGGGTAGAGGGGTATGATGCAGGGGGACCCGACCGGCGCATAGAGTCCTGCCATGATGGCCATCCACCATGCGGCCAGGATGTCCACGCCTTAGCACACCGCCTGGAGGGTGGATGCAAGCGAGGAGGATGTCTTGATCCCCTGGTCAAGCAGCCGGGCATCTCCTCCCGGACAGATCACGAGGATCGGTGCCGAAGCAGGAGTGGCCACCACGGGACCGAACCGGTCGACGAGGGACATAGTCATCTCCTGTGGGGGGAGTGCATAGTAACCCAGGAACCCGTTGCTCCGGATGTGAGTCTCAAGGGTCCCGATCTCTTCCTTGGGATCGATGTCGAGCCCTATGACCACCACGCCATCGCCAAGTGCCTTCTTGAGTGCGGTGATCTCCATCTGCTGGCGGGTGCAGATGGGACAGGTGACGGTGAACGTATAGAGGATCACAGGCATACCCGAAAACGAGTCCACGCTGAAGGTCTCTCCTGTCCGGACGTCCTGCAGTTTCGTAACCTTCCAGGTCTCTTCCGGTGTGCCCGCTTCTGCCGGTGTCGCGGGAACTGTCCCGGTACATCCTGCGAAGAGGAGCATGCAGCACACGAGGATGACAAGGGCGGAGGCAAAGACAGGGGACGCCCAATTCAGCCCGTTCATACCATTTAAGGTTGAAAATTACGGTTAAATACCTTCCTTTCCGCCAGTCGGCGGGGATTGACAGGCCAGGATGCCGTTTCCGGTGATTTCGAATTCGAACCAGGTACCGGAAGGGAGAGATCTGTGCTTTGCAAGGGTGGCACGCCGGAGATGGTCCCGTCTCTCCAGGCGAACGATGGTCTTTGAGAGATGTTCGAGCGCAGTTCCTCCGAGGCCAACGAAGACGTTCCTGCTGGTGTCCGTGTAGACCTGATTGGAGATGAGCACGGGGATTTGGTAGCGCCTGGCATACCCGAGCAGCAACAGCACCTGGTTGGTCAGCTTCTGCATGGCGTCCCGGCCCCTCTCGAGCTGACTCCGGTAGAGCCCTGTCGCAGAATCGACCACCACAAAGCCCGCTCCACCACGCAGCATGGCGTCCAGGCTTTTTACCATCATCGCCTGCTGGGAGAAGTCCTCAGGCTCGTAGAGGTAGAGGTTGGCAGCCAGTTTTTCTGCGTCAACACCCGCGATCTGCCGGAACCGCTCGGCTGAGAAGCCCTCGCTATCCAGGAACAGGACCCGGCCGCCGGCAAGCAGTGCCGAAACTGATGCCATTACGCAGATTGTGCTCTTCCCGCTTGCAGGCTCTCCATACACCTGGGTGATTACTCCTGGCGCAAGACCGCCTCCGAGGAGCACGTCCAGTTCCGCGGATCCCGAAGAGAGGAACTGGGGTTTCATGTCGTCTTCCTTTCAATGGTCTTCCAGGCCTCCTCCTCCGCCACACGGGCCACCTCCCGGGCTGTGATGCAGCAGGCCTCTGCCACTTCCCGCACCCTGGCGGACTCCGATTTTATGGAAAAGATTTTTCCGTCAAGGATTCCGCATTTTACAGGGATATCCCAGGTCCTTCCGCAGAGATGTACGGTCACAGTCAGTATCTCTCTTTTTGCAACGAGCCGGTGTACGCTCGGCAAGCACCGCACCCCGAGGGTGCCCGTTTCGATGGCAAGTTCCCTTGAGAGCCTGGCGGAATCATCAGGGAAGGAGACAACCCTCACCAGGAAACCAGGGCGTCCCTTCTTCATCGTGCAGGGGATTATGCATACGTCGCGGGCGCCCGATGCCATCAGTCTCTCCATACAGGCGGCGAGCACCTCGCCGGTCACGTCATCCACGTTGGTCTCAAGGACGTCGACCACGTCTTCCTCGGCCGGCATGTCTCCTGTTTCGAGGAGAGATGCCCGGAGCACATTGGGAATGCCCGGGGTATCCCGCGTCCCGGCCCCGTATCCGGTGGCGACCACCCTCCCCCCAGGGGATGCACCGGCAGGAAGGGTCACAAATTCCGAGAGGAGGGCAGCTCCCGTCGGGGTGCAGAGCTCACCGTCATCAACTGTTCCGAAACGCACACGAAGGCCGGCCTCCTCCAGTATGGCCAGGGTGGCAGGGGCAGGGACGGGATAGGTTCCGTGACTGGTGTTGACCGTCCCCCCGCCAAGAGAAAGGATGCCCGCCGCTACCGCTTCAACCGAGAGTGTCTGGAGTGCGGTGCAGGCCCCGATGACATCGGCGATGGCATCGTCTGCTCCCACTTCGTGGAAGTGAGGGGACTTGCCGTGAATCGCGGCTTCTCCTCGGGCTATCCGCTCAAACACCCTGCAGGCCATTGCAATGGCATCCGTTGGAGCGTCGGCGGCATTCACCCGGGAAAGCACCTCATGCAATGATCGGTGCACGACCGGTGCACGGGTATCCACTCTCACTGCCCGGATGCCGGCCCGTTCCACTTCCTCGATTCCGGGTTCGGCTACAACCGAGCTCATAGCTCGTGAGACTATGGCTCTGTCTGCTCCAAGTTGCAGGAGCGCCCCGCAGACCATGTCCCCTGCAGCTCCCCGGAATGGATCGAAGACCAGGACACGCATAGGTACTTATAAATCCCAGCGTATTGCACCTTTAAATTAATGCCTGAACTCCATCTGAAGGTTGACAGTGCGTATCCGGGCGATCAGGGCGGTGGAAAGGCGAGGCTCGACCCAGAGACCATGCTTTTTTTGAAGATCTCTCCTGGCGACATAGTAGTGGTGGAAGGAAAGCGCCGCACCGTTGCGAAGGTGTGGAGATCTCTTGTGGAGGACTGGAACCAGAACAAGATCAGAATCGATAATTTCACCCGCATGAATGCCGGAGTGAGTATCGGCGATACCGTCAAAATCTCCCGTGTTCAGGAGGAGATCGAGGCAAAAACGGTCATGCTGGCACCACCAGAAGATCTGCCCCGTAATGTTCCTATCAGTATCACACCCCATATCGTCAATGCACTCATCGACTTTCCAGTGCTGAAGAACGACCTGGTGCCCCTCTCCAGCGGGCTTCCTTTCCTGCAGACCCAGTTTGTTCCATTCAAGGTGGTGGAGATCGAGCCTGAACAGGCGGTGATAATCACCAAGAATACCCATATCGAGTTCTCCGAGAAGCCGGCCGCCGGCGTGGAAGGGGTCAAGCGCATCTCCTACGAGGATATCGGTGGACTGAAAGACGAGCTTCAGCGCGTGAGGGAGATGATAGAGCTTCCCATGCGTCACCCCGAACTCTTCCAGAGGCTGGGGATCGAGCCACCCAAAGGAGTACTTCTTTTCGGCCCCCCGGGTACCGGGAAGACACTGATAGCAAAGGCCGTTGCGAGCGAGAGCGGGGCCCACTTCATCTCCATCGCGGGTCCGGAAGTCATCTCAAAATACTACGGGGAGAGCGAGCAGAAGCTCCGGGAGATCTTCGACGAAGCCGAGCAGAATGCTCCCTCGATAATCTTTATCGATGAACTCGACTCCATCACCCCACGGAGAGAGGAGGTAACGGGAGAGGTTGAACGGCGGGTGGTCGCCCAGCTCCTGACCATGATGGACGGGCTTGAGGAACGCGGGCAGGTGGTAGTAATCGGAGCCACCAACAGGGTGGATGCAATTGATCCCGCACTGCGGAGGCCGGGGAGGTTCGATAGGGAAATCGAGATCGGTGTCCCCACCGAGCCCGATAGGATCGAGATCCTGAAGATACACACCCGTGGAATGCCTCTTTCGCCGGAAGTGAACCTGGAGATGCTGGGCCAGCAGACCCACGGATTCGTGGGTGCGGACCTCGCCGCCCTCGCAAGGGAGGCAGGAATCCGGGCGTTGCGCCGTTACCTTCCCGAGATTGATCTCGACGAGGAAGAGATCCCCCAGGAGGTGCTCGATATTATGGAGGTCACCGCAGGTGACTTCCGGGACGCACTCAGGGATGTCAGCCCAAGCGCTATGAGGGAGGTGATGCTCGAGGTCTCGCACGTGACCTGGCAGGACGTAGGAGGCCTGGCGGAGGCCAAGCAGGAGATCCGGGAGGCCGTCGAATATCCGCTCACACAGCGTGAACGCTACGAGGAGCTCGGCATCCGGCCACCACGCGGGGTGCTTCTTTATGGCCCCCCGGGGACGGGAAAGACCCTGATCGCGAAGGCTGTTGCAAACGAGAGCGGCGCCAATTTTATCGCCATCCGGGGTCCCCAACTCCTTTCAAAGTGGGTCGGCGAGAGCGAGCGGGCGGTCCGTGAGATCTTCAAGAAAGCCCGCCAGGTCGCCCCATCAATCATCTTCTTCGACGAACTTGATGCCCTGGCTCCCACAAGGGGTGGAGATGTGGGCAGCCACGTGATGGAGAGCGTGCTCAACCAGACCCTCACCGAGATAGACGGGCTCGAGGAGTTAAAAGATGTGGTGGTCCTCGGCGCCACCAACCAGCCCATGCTGGTCGACCCGGCTCTCCTGCGGGCAGGGAGGTTCGACAGGCTGGTCTATATCGGAGAGCCGGGGATGGAAGACCGGGTGCAGATTCTCTCAATCCACCTGCGGGGAATGCCGGTGGAGGATTCTTCCCTGGAATCCCTGCTGGGACATCTGGAGGGGTTCGACGAGGGGGCTCTGGACGAACTTGCTGAATCGCTCGGCAAGGACAGGACAATCCTGCCCGAAGAGATCAAAAATGCGGCAGCAGGAATCTCTGTTTCCGGTAAGGGGACACTCTCACGGCCCCAAATCCGTAAGTACCTGATAGAGCAGATATATTCCAGGCATCTGGAAGTGAAGGATGATGCCATCGAATCCCTGGTACGAGGCATCGCGGCCCGCACCGATGGCTATGTCGGGTCCGATCTCGAGGCGCTTTGCCGGGAAGCCGGAGTGTTTGCCATGCGGGAAGGGGCACGGCAGGTGGCGCAACGCCACTTCGAGGCAAGTCTCGCAAAAGTGCACCCCACTATGAACCCCAGGCTGAAGGAGTATTACGAGCGGATCCGGCAGTCATTCAAAGGCGGGCTCCCGAAGGAAGTCCAGCCCCCAGAGTATCAGTAAAAGGTAACGCTGCAGAATTCCCCGGATGCCACAGGAATATACACATTCATGAAAATGGCGGAGCCATTTTCGTAGAAAACAGGGTATTTAATACAAATACCCGACCAGTTTTTAAAGACGAGCCCTCATGCAGAACCTTACCACCTTCCTGGACAACCATGCGCTTGATCCCGCTGCCTGTGCTCTCGTCTGGCCGGCAAAGGGCATCCGCTACACCTATGCTGCGCTCCTCGACCGCGTGCAGAGGCTTGCCTCGTCCCTATCGGCCAGGGGAATATCAAGGGGGGACCGGGTCTGTATTTTTCTCGACTCCTGCCCGGAATACCTGTTCAGTTACTTTGCCCTGTGGCGGATAGGGGCCGTGGCGGTGCCTGCAAATATAGTCCTAAAGGAAGGGGAACTCGGCTATCTCCTTCAAAATTCAGGAGCCCGCGGGATTATCTGCAGCCATGAGGGCAGACCTGTGGTCGAACAGGTGAAGTCTTCTGCTCCATTCCTTGACCTGGCGATCTGCACGGGGGATGAGAAAGGCGGGATGATCTCCTGGGACCGGTTGATGGAGGACGAACCTGTCTTTTTGCGGCCTGTGCCGTGCGGGTTCGACGATCCCTGCCAGTTGCAGTACACATCAGGGACCACAGGAAGGCCAAAAGGCGCCATCCTCACCCAGGGGAACTGGATTGCCGCACTGGACGCGGAGAGGGAGGTCCTGGGTCTCCGGCCGAACGACACCTACCTGGGTATCTATCCTATGGCACACGTGGGGATCTCCTGGGGAATTGCCGTGCTCCGGGCAAAGGGAACTTATGTGATCATGGAGCGTTTCTTGGAGGAGGAGTATTTGCGAATAGTGGAAGAGTATAAAATCACCGTCCTTTCGGGGATGCCCCCGGTCATTCACGGTCTATGCCATGCCCCGGAAGGGACGGAACGGGCGCTTGCTACCGTGCGGGTCATCATCAGCGGGGGGGGCCAGCTCCTGCCCGCCGTCTGGAAGGCCTTCGACCAGAGATACAATATTCCCATCGCCAACTCTTACGGCCTCTCTGAGACTATCGTGGTAGGGTCCGGGACAGCCACGCTCCCCGGAAGACCTGAACTGACCCGTGGATACCAGAGCGTTGGGATCCCAATCGGCTACACCGAAGTCTGCATCGTCGACAGTTCGAATCCTGAAAAGATACTCGCGACAGGGGAGACGGGAGAGATCGCCCTCCGGGGTCCATCAGTTGCCAGTGGATACTGGGACATGCAGAAAGAGACCACCGAGACTTTCCTTCCCGGAGGATGGTTCCTCACCGGTGACATGGGCTACCTTGACAAGGAGGGAGCCCTCTTCATCACCGACCGGAAGAAGGACATGATCATCATGTCGGGGTGGAAGATCTATCCGACCGAGGTTGAAAATATCCTCCTGCAGCACCCGGGCATTGCGGATGCCGCGGTATTCGGTATTACCGATGAGAGGAAGGGGGAGATACCTGTTGCGGCAGTGGTCATGAAGGAAAATACGATGCTGGACGAGCAAGAGATGGCCGCATTCTGTAAAAGCCGCATGGCGGGATATAAGGTGCCGAGGAAGATGTTCATGGTAGAAGCACTTCCCAGGGTTCATGGTTGGAAACTCCTGCGCCGCATGCTGCGGGAAGAGCACTCAAAAAACGCCTAATACAGGGCAAGGATATAAGTGAGGGGACAGAAATAGTTATTTTTTGGGATATCTCCTTTGGCCAAGGAAAACAGGCGATCCACAGGTATTACTGGCCTTGATCTCGCGATGGAAGGTGGCTTTCCCGTAGGTACAGCGATCGTGGTACAGGGCTCACCATTGACCGGGATCGACCACATGGCCCGCCAGTTCTGGGGAATGGACAGCAACACGGGGAGTTACCTGATGATCGACGGCGAGGTTGAACCGGGAATGACCCCGGCTGCCGGAATGACGACAGACCAGATGGCAGACCTCTGCAAGGGGGATCGCATCGTAATCGACTCACTCTCGACCATCATCAGTACCGGCGGTATTGATGCCGCCATCAAATTTCTCGAAAAGGTCAAGAAGGAGATCGCGACGCGGAATGCCAACGTCATGTTCCTGCTCTACCCGGATCTCCATTCTGCCCAGGATGAAATCCGTATCATGCGAATGGCAGACGTGGTGATAGAGTTAAAGGAGGTCATTTTCATGAACGAGATCGAACGGCAGCTTGCTGTCCACAAAATCCGGAAGGGCCAGGTCCCG
>Ga0172362_10005366_pt1 | contig 11100 bp, 14 predicted proteins | sample LakKivs1_kivu2a2_FD_114534 | JGI IMG/M metagenome (GOLD analysis project Ga0172362, IMG submission 114534) | Sediment microbial communities from Lake Kivu, Rwanda - Sediment s1_kivu2a2 | ecosystem: Environmental > Aquatic > Freshwater > Lake > Sediment | place: Rwanda: Western Province, Lake...
AGCCCCGGCGTTCGTGGGCCAGGAGCTGGTCCTCTACATGAAAACCGATGGCGGCGATGGCGTGATCACGGTCGCCTCCGCCATCAACCAGACGGGCAACAACACCATCACGATGAACGACGCCGGCGATACCATCCGCCTCGTGGCCGTCGAGAGCGGAGCCAACAAGGTGTGGCGTGTCGTCGTCAACGACGGCTGCACCCTCAGCACGGTGTAAGCGATGGCGGACATTCTTCGTAAAGGGGCCGAATGGCTGGAGCAGATGCGCCGGGTGCACTGCTCCAGCCCGGTCAGCTACGAACACGGCGGCAGCATCTATGCCGTCAACGCGACCATCGGCAAGACGGACTACGATGTGGCGACGGAATCGGGCCTGAGCATCGGGGCGCACGCCGTGGACTTCATCATCGCGGCCGCCGACCTGCCCTTCGAGCCGGAGATCGGCGACCGCATCGAACTGGACGGCGCGTGGCACGAGGTGATGGCCCTCGGCGACGACATCAAGGGCTGGCGGTGGAGCGGCGCCGGTCATCTGGCTTACAGGATTCACACGAGGCAAGTCAACCAATGAGCGGCTGCGAAGATATGGATCAGTGCCAGAACCACTTCGAAGCGATCCACCGCAAGCTCGACCAGCTTGACGAGGCGATTCGTGGCAACGGCAAGCCCGGCATCCAGCTTCGCCTGGATCGCCTGGAGGCTGCCGAGCGCGGGCGCAATCGCCTCTTGTGGCTGATCGCGGGTTCGGTCCTCACGCTGGCAATCACGGCGCTCTGGAAGCGCCTGGTAGGAGCCTGACATGTCCGTTGTTCTCGATATCGCCGATGCCGTGGCCGCCGAGTTGGCGAGTGCGCCGGCGGGCACGTTCAATCAAGCGTTCACGCCCCAGCGCCGGGTGCTGCCCCAGTTCGAGTTGTCCGAGCTGAAGGACCTGCAGGTATCGGTCGTCCCGCGTTCGGTGGAGAACTCCCCGGCGGCGCGCGGCCTGACGCTCAAGGACGTGCAGGTCGACATCGGCGTGCAGAAGCGCCTCGGAAAGGACCTTGGTGCCGAGATCGACCCGCTGCTGACGCTTATCGAGCAGATCGACGCCTGGCTGCGGCAGAGGCCGCTTCAGGCCGCCGGGAACGCTCCCTGGCTGAAGAGTGCGAACGACCCGCTCTACGCGTCGGAGCACCTGGCCGAGGATCGCGTGTTCACGAGCGTATTGACGGTAACCTACCGCGTGATGGTGTGAGTCATGTTCCAGCGTCAAGGCCCGATCGCCGACAAGCGGATCATCAGCCACGTGTGGTCGAACAAGACCGCACGAAACGGCTTCATCGGGCTGATGGTCCTCGACGGGCTGTTCTACTTCTACACCTACGTGTGGACGCTGCCCGTGGCCAGGCGGTCGAGCGTCGTCGGCGTGACGTTGTGGTCAGGCGGCAGCCCGCAATCGAACATCGCGCAGGGCACGATGTCGCCCTGGCTGGCTCGCATCACCCGCAACCACACGTGGGGCGATCCGGTGTTGCCGAGCGGCGTGCTGGCTCCGGCCACCGCGAACGCCCCCGAGACGGGCAGCTACTACACGTGGAAGTCGTGGCTGCTGCCATCGGGTCTCTATGTGCTTGAGCCGGATGAGGCCTACACGCCGCGCATCGAATGCGTGAACCTGAAGCTCGGCAACGGCACGGATCAGACGACGGTGTTCCTTCAGATCGACCTCGAAGCGGAGTTCTGAGCAATGACGATTTCCCTCGCGGAATACAAGGCGCTCGAAACGAGGATGCGGAGCTACGAGACCCTCACCAAGCAGCTCGGATCGATGGCGAACGGACTGGCGATGGCTGTCTCGGCGGCGAACGCGCTGCGGAACGAGTTCGCCGACGCCAATGGTGTCGATGAACTCGCGGCGGCACAGGCGCTGCTTGAGCGGGCGCGGCAGAAGCTGCAGTTGCCGGCCCTGAATCCGAGCGACCTCGGCGGTCCCGAACAGGTCGCCCCGGTCGAACCGAAGCCGTAACGGAGGCCCGATGCGATGGGTGGGATGATTGCCGGCACAAGCGAAACGATCTATGACCGGGTGCAGTTCCGCGACCGGGACGGCATGCCGATCACCGGCATCCTCGCCAGCACACTGATGCAGGCTCCGTGGTGTGTGACCGCCGACGATGGCAGCGGCGTCCCGCTCAACGATCCTGCCACTGGTCTGCTCGCGGGCCTGCAGATCTACTCCTACATGCCGAGCGGCCTGGACCGCGGAATGTTCGACATCTCTTACATGCCGCCTCTGGGGCTGAACGGGCCGTTGTTCATCACGATCCACGGCAACGTGCTGTTCCCGCCCGGAACGCCCGAGGCCGATAGCGACTACGTCAGCGGCCCCCACACGCTCTCCTGGTGGCTGCCGGCGATCAAGACATCGTCAGACTTCGCGGGCGACACGTCCGTGGCCAATGGCCAGAAGATCGACAACGTGGACGCGGATGTGGCTGCACTGAACGATCTCTCGCAAGCGCAGGCCCAGGCTGCCGCTGCGGCGGCACTCGCCGCCCATCCGGTGCCGACGGTGGAGCAGATGAATGCCCGGACGCTTCTGGCCGCCCAATATGCCACCGCTGCCGGGCAGACGAACGCACTGGACTTCGAGGTCACTGACTACGCGTTCGACGAGTGGCACCGCCCCGTGAGCGCCCACAAGACCTATAGGGACGGCATGAAGGTGCTGATCACGATCACCTACACCGCCCAAGGCAAGAGCCTGTATCGCGAGGAGATCGTTGAGGACTGGCCATGATTGAGCGTGGCGGGTTGGCAGATGGGCTGATCGAGCGTGGCGGCATCGGGGAGAACGATTCGCAGAAGGAAGCCGAAGCCGAGATGGAAACCGACACCGCTGTCGAGGTGAAGCAGACGACGGAGACTGCCATTGCTGGCGTTCTGGATTGATTCCCACAACCTGACGCGGCTGACCGGCCTGGCTGATTCCTTCACCGGTGTCCTGTTCACCGACCAGACGATCAGCAGCATCACGGGAAAGCTGCTCGATTCGAACGGTGTGCAAGTGGGCGATGACATCCCGTTCGTCTACGATGAGCCGGGTAAGTGGCACGCGGTCTGGCAGCGGACGATGACGGAAGGAGCCACCCATCGCCTGCGCGTCGAGATCATCGTTCGCGCGTTGCTCCCCGCGCTGCTGTCGGGCGCCAGACCTGATGTTCAGGATGGCGCCCGGCAGCCACTTCTGCGAAAGGCCCTGCAAGATCGCGTGCGGCAGGTGTGGGGGCCGCTGCTGCTTGTGGTGCTGCTGACTGGGTGTACGCGCACTATCCTGATTCCGCCTGGCGAGCCGGTTCGCATCCGCGAGACCATCAAGAACGCCAAGGTGTGGGTGATAGACAAGGACGGCAAGCCGGTTGCTGGCGTGGTGGACATCCCCCCCGGCTGGTACGCCCTCCCCGTCGACCTCAAGGAACAATGAGATGCCCAGCACCTCCGCCATCCGTGCCGGCCGCGCCTTCGTCGAGCTCTTCGCCGACAACAGCAAGCTCAAATCAGGCCTGCGTGCAGCCGAACGGCAGCTCAAGGACTTCGGCAAGCACGTGCGCGATATGGGCCTGAAGCTCATTTCAGTTGGCTCGGCTGTTGCCGCACCGATGGTTGCGGGCGTGAAGGTCTTCGCCGACTTCCAGGAGCAGATGGCCAACGTCGCCACGATGCTCGAGAAGCCGGAGGAGCACATGGATCGCTTCCGGTCCGGCATCCGCTCGCTGGCGATGGAGTTCGGCGAGTCAACGTCCTCCCTCGCCAAGGGCCTCTACGACATCCTCTCCGCCTCGGTTGCGCCGTCCAAGGCGCTCGACGTGCTCGCCGCATCCGTGAAGGCGGCGAAGGCCGGCCTCACTGATACCGGCACCGCCGCCGATGCCATCACCACGATCCTCAATGCCTACGGCCTCTCGGCAAGCGAAGCCGGCCGCGTGTCGGACGTGCTGTTCGGGACGGTCCTCCGCGGGAAGACCACGTTCGCCGAGCTCGCCCCAAGCATCGGCATGGTGATCTCTGCCGCGGCGAGCGCCGGCGTGCCGCTTGAGGAGGTTGGCGCCATGCTCGCCACGCTCACCCGCAACGGCGTTCGGACCGAGAACGCAGTCACCGCTCTCAACAGCATCATCATGCAGTTCCTCAAGCCGTCGGCCGAAGCCGTGGAGAGGGCACGCGAACTCGGCTTCGAGATGAACTCGGCGACGATCAATGCCGAAGGACTCGCCGGTGTCTTCCAGCGGATCAGCAAGCTGCCCCCGGACGCCATCGCGAAGCTCTTCCCCGACGCCCGGGCTCTTCGCGGCGTGATCCCGGCCCTGCAGAACCTGCAGGGCTTCTCCGATGACATTGCACTGATGGCGAAGTCGGCTGGGGTGACTGACGCCGCCTATCGAAAAATGTCTTAGAGGATCACAGCTGCGAGTACGGTTACGCCGGCGATGATCGCAACGATCGGCGTTGCGAGGGCGCCGATCACGGTACCGAGGATACCGACCACGGTAGTTGCGGCAGTGATGGCCGCGCTCACGCCCGCAACGATGCCCGGCTTCAGCTGCCTCACGCTTGGCCTTGGCGGCCTGGAGGGCGGCGTTCCGCTCGCGGATGGCGTCGGCCAACTCGTCCTCGGCCGCGTTGATAGCAGCGTTGCGCTCATCTCGCAGCGCCTGGTGAGTAAGGCTGTTCTCCTCGGCGATGTTGGCGAGAGCCTGCTTGTGCTCGTCCTCGCGACGCTTCATCTTCTCGTGAGCCTGCGCAGCATGTTGCGAGAACATCACGGCCCCACCGGCCCCCACCTCGGCGGATCGAGCGGGCAGACCGCGTTCGGGCGGCACATCACGCAGTCCACAAACTCAAAGCACACCAGCCTCATGTCCTCCCTCTTGATGCCCTCCGTCCCCGTCCCTCCTTGCCCCCTCCCATCGCTCCCGCTGCGATAGGTCTCACGCAGCCCGTCGACGGCCTTCAGCAACTCCGCCACGTTACTGGATGCTTGGAACTCCTTGAGCATCCGCCGCAGCTCCTTCACCTGCACGGCCAGCATCGGCTGGTTCAGGAAGCGGATGGCGGCGATGGCCTGCTGGCGGTCGATGTCGGGGTGGTTCAGGTAACTCTGGATCGCCGTGGCGAGGGTCTGCTGCACGGGATCGACAGTGCGCGGGGCGGCCTCAAGCGCTTTCTGTTCACGCACGGAGCGGAGGATGTCGTCGATCACCTTCTCTTGCAGGCTGAACACGGAGCCGAACATGGCAGGATCGGCGACGCGCGGCGTGTCGCGCTCGCAAGCGATGAGGTTGGCGATCACGTAGCGGTTGTCGACGATGCCATTTTCCTTCAGGTCGTAGTACTTCCAGAAGTGCTGCCTCTGCCCACCCTTCGGCGCGGCTTGGAAGTAGAAGAACACGCCCTTCGCACCAACCTTGGCAAGGCCCGAATGGATGCCGTCGGGCAGTGATTCCAGCATCTCGCGGCCACCGGCGTCGAGCAGGCCCCGAAGCTGCTGCAACAGGAACTCGCTGCTCGCAAGCTCGGTGAACTGCTCCTCCTCCTCGATCACCTTGCCGTCCTCGTCACCGATGCGGCGCAGCGTGTTGAAGTTTTGCGGATGCACCGCCTCTCCCAGCACGCTCGCATCGAGGAACCCGGCCCGGTCGATGTCTGCTATCTTCCGGCTCAGGTTCTCCACCAGCTTAAGCAGCCGCTCAAGCCCGGCGTCGGGAAACATATTGCATATCCAGAGCACGTCGAAGTCCGTGCCGATGCGGTCGATGCGCCCCGCCCGCTGCACCATCCTCGTCGGGTTCCAGTGCAGATCGTAGTTCACCAAATAGCCGCAGTCTTGCAGGTTCTGGCCTTCCGACAGCACGTCGGTCGAGATCAGGATGTCGATCTCCTTCTCGCTGCCGACGAGGTCGGGCCTGTTGTTGGCTTTCGGGGCGAAGCTCTGCACGATGCGTGCCCGCTCCTTGGGATCGGCGCCGCTGTCCATCCGCCGCACGTTCACGTCGCCGAGCTTCTTGCGGAACGCCACGGCATCCGGATTCACGGGGTGGCCGAGGTTCTGGTAGAGGTAGCGGGCGGTGTCCTTATAGTAGCTGAACACCAGCACCTCCTTGCCGCGCAAGTCGCCTTCGAGCAGCTTCCTGAGCCGCTGAAGCTTCACGTCCTGGCCTTGGCAGCCGGCAACGTGTGGAGTAACCTCTACGTGATGGTGGCCGTCATTCCCAACGACGGCGGTAACCTCAAGGTGCCCTCGGTCGGCCGCACCAGCCGCTGGACCGCGGTTTGCCTCGAGAACACCGTTGTCGAGCAGTACCGCGTCGAAGCGAAGAGAAGCGAGGCCTACCGGGTTCGCCAGAACGTGGATGAACTCGTGATCGATGCCTCATTCGCCCACCTGATGAAGGTGGCCCTGAGTTAGCCTCTGCCTCCAGCCGGGCCGTGCGTCTCTCGCCGGCGCGCGGCCCCGGTTGTGTAGTATGTCGAGGTCGAGCATGAGCTTCAGAACGCAGATAGCGGACGACATCAAGAAGGTGATCCTGAATACGGACGACGCCGCAGAGACGATCACCTATACGCCCGCAAGCGGCTCCGCCAAGAGCATCAAGGCCATCGTCCTGCGCGGCGACGTACGCGACGAGCCCGCAGACGACGGCACCGAGAAAGCCCAACGCGCCGACGTGCACGTCTCTATCGACCCGAGCACCGGCGTCTCCGCGCCAAGCGTGAAAGACAGCGTGACCTTCGACGGCGTTGCCTGGGCGGTCGATTCCTGGCGCGGCGGCGACGCCCGCGTGCACACCATCGAGCAACAGGGGTGGCCGCTCGGGAGCCCCGTAGACCGCTGCCTCCAGTTCCTGCTCGTCCGCCACGGCACGAGCTCGCGGCTCGACCTCCAAGTGTGCCGCAAAAGCGTCGAGCAGGCTGGACGCGCCACTCCCAAGCCCACGGATGGTCTGGCATGCCTGGGCGAGATTGCTCCTGCCGAAGCCCGCCAAGGCTGTGCCTGCCATCGGCAGGAGGCGTAACAGCTCGTAGGCGTCCTCCTTGTCATCGTCTCTGACGCGGTAGTAGGCAGACTCCTCCAAGTCACCCCAGATACGGTACGGGCCGTACCGTCAGCCTGGCGCGTTGAGTGTCTTTGAGCGGACGGCCAGCCTGGCGGCCAATCGGTACTGCACTTGGCCTCGCACCGTCACGCGAGTGAAAAGTCAGAGACTCTCGCCGATGGCGCTGTGCAGGCGGGGCTGCCGGGAGTTGCAGTTGAAACCGGCCCCCTCGTCCAAGTCACGCGGGTAGTTGTCCAGTCTCCAATAGGCGAGCAGGTCCATCTGTTTTCACAAGCTCCGTCGGGCACGGGAGCAGCTTTTTCGTTTGAATCTCGCCGCCTCGCATGGTAGAATCCGGCTGAGCATTCTCGCCTGAACCGTTCACAGGAGCATCGGTATGAGACGCATCATTCCAGCCGCCATCCTCGCCGCAGTGCTGTTCGCAGGCTTGCTGCCCGGGCTCGCCCGTGCCGAGGAACCGTTCATCGATCTCGCTGCCGTGATCGATGCCGACGCCTCGGTGGCCTCGCCCGGCGGCGTGAAGGCGCCCGCGGCCGACGGCCTTGCGATCACCAACTGGGCCGCCACACCGCAGAAGGACCGCACCCCCGGCAGCTACCTGCTGCAGTTCAAGCAGCCCATCCAGGCCGGCACCGTAATCACCTACGCGAAGGCCGCGGTCAGTTGCCAGATCGGCAAGACCTGGCAGGATGCGGCATATCCGGGCCCCGCTGAGCACGTGCTACGGTTCATCCCGCTGCCTGCCGGCAAGAGCTTTTCGGCGCTACGGCTCACCGTTGAGCCCGAGCTGATCACCGGCGGCGACAGCGCCGGCCTCTACGGCACGCAGGTGCCTTTCCTCGCATTGCTCCCGCAACGCCTGTCGAACGCATCCCCTGGCGCAGGCGTGCTGACAAGCTCGGCCGACGCCCCCTCGCAGGGCTTCCGGCCCCTGGTGTGGCTGAACCGCCCGTGGACGCTTGTCGACGGCTTCATCAGCGACCGCTCGAACTTCTTCAGCCGCAAGCGGGCCGAGGGCGAGCCGAAGATATCGCCGGAATCGCCCGAATGGATAATGCTGGTGTGGGACCAGGAGCGCCCGCTACGGGCGCTGCTCGTCGCTCGCGGCTCTGCCGAAAAGGGCATTGGCGAGGCGATCGTCGAAACATACGCCGGCACCGGCAACCCGCGGTTCGCCCTCGATACGGATGGCTGGCAGGAGGTCGAGGCTTCATTTTCACAGCCGATGGCGTTCCGCTCGATTCAACTGCTGGATTTCGCAGCGCCCGTGAAAACGCGTGCCTTGCGCATTCGTTGCGTGGGGGGCGTCGACCAACTCGGCGTCGGCGAGCTGTCGGCCCTCGCCGACGTCGGCACGGCGGCGGCACCCGTCTTCGCCGAGCAGGGCGGGCTGAAAGACATCCCGTTCACCATCCCCGGGCCGGGCAAGGTGACCATCCAGGTGCGCGATCCCGAAGGCAACGTGGTGGCCAATCCCGTGGCCGGCGCCCAGTTCCCCAAGGGCAAAAGCGTTGCCGCGTGGGACCTGGTGGACATCGACGGCAACCCCGTGCTCAAGCCCGGCACCTACACGTGGCACGGGCTGTTCAACCCCGGGCTGCACCTCCAATACCTGTTCACCTACTTCCCGTATCCCACAGCATCCGTGGCGTGGCAGACACCCGACCGCCGCGGCGGCTGGCTGGCCGACCACGAGGCGCCGCGCACGATCGTGCGCCACGGCAAGAACATGTGGATCGGCGCCTTCGCCGAAGCCGGCGACGCGATCATCGAGGTCGACATGGAAATGAAGAAGCTGTGGGGCGAGTACCGCATCTGGCTGGCCGAGCCCGGCTGGGTCTGCTCCGACGGCGGCGAGTACATCTACTACATTGCCGAGGGCGGCTGGATCGGCGACCGCCAGGCCATCATCCAAATCCATGCGCAGTCCAAGCGCTCGCGCCGAATCTTCAACAAGCTGCTGCCCGACAAGCAATACGAGAGCCTCAACGGCTTCCAGATTGTGGGCAACAAGGCGTTCGTCTCCGCCGCCGGGCCGAACCTCGTGCATGTCTACGACCTCTCGAAAAACCTGCAGGGCCCGTGGCGAGGCTTCGGCTGGAAGGAAGTTAACGAGCAGTTCGAAGACGAGAAGCCGCAGTTGATCACGAGCATCCCGCTCGACAAGCCTGGCCGCATTCGCCCCTACGGCCCGAAGGCCGTGATCACCACCTCGGTCAAAGACCTGGTGCTCATCGACACCGAAACATACAAGGTGACGCCGCTGTTTGCAGGCAAGCTCACAAACCCGATGGGCCTCGGCGTGGACGACAAGCTGAACGTTTATGTGGGCGAGGGCGATCCGCTGCACCAGGTGCTGGTCTTCGCCCCCGATGGCACGCTCATCAAAACGCTTGGCAAGCCTGGCCGCCGCGAGGTCGGGCCGTTTGACAACGATAACCTCGACTCGCCGTGGGGCGTCGACGTCGACCACCTCGGCCGCGTGTGGGTGTGCGAGCACACCGACTATCCCAAGCGCGTCAGCGTGTGGGACGTGCAGACGGGCAAGTGCGTCAGCCAGGTGTTCGGCCCCACGCAGTACGGCGGCGGCGGCTGCATCGATCCCGCCGACGATTCGCGCCTGTTCTACAAGGGAATGGAGTTCAGCCGCGACCGAGCCACCGGCAAGATTACGCCCGTGAACCTCACCTACCGGCCCGACAGCAAGTTCTTTGCGACCTTCGAAGACCGCAACTATCCCTGCTATGCCTTCCGCTCGGAGGGCAAGCTATGGTTCACCAGCTTCATGTGGCCGCACGGGCAGTCGATCCTCGTCCTCTGGCAATACAATGGCGATCGCGTGCAGCCGGTGGCGGCTATGGGCGCGATCGACAACCTCCGGCCGTTCGGCCCGCGCACCGAACTGGCCGAAGGCGCCGACCTCGGCGAGAAGAATGGCGAGTCTGTCGACAAGCAGATCAGCACGAATTTCGGACCGCACGCGCCCGGCCCCGGCGTGGGGGGCGACAACTGGGGCATCCGGTGGAGCGGCCGCGTGATCGCTCCGGCCAAGGGCGCCTACACCTTCTACGTCACCAGCAACGACGCTACCCGCCTGCGGATCGACGGCGACCTCAAGGCCACCACTCCGCGCGGCACCAACGAGTCCATCGGCAAGGCCAGCGTCGAGCTCGAAGCCGGCAGCCACCCGATCTCCCTCGATTTCCGCGACCTCGCCGGCGGCGCCGCCATCAAGCTCGAATGGGAAGGCCCCGGCATCAACCGCCAGATCGTGCCCGAAGACGCACTCCGCGCCACCGACAAAGATGACGCCCCGAAGGGCCTCACCCGCGAGCTTTTCGACCGCACCGCCATCGCGCTCGAATGGCTGATCAAGGGCTTCCCCCAGCGCAACGAAGGCGAGAATCTCTTCGCCTGGACCGATCTGAACGACAACGCCTTCCTCGACGCGAACGAGGTGGTCTTCGGCAAGGTCGAGAAGAACGGCGGCGTTGTCACACGCTGCGGCGTGGGCTGGAACTGGAGGATGAACGAGAAGTTCGAAACCGCTACCGGCGTCTCCGGCCCGAACGTCAATGGCCTGGTCTTCTTCCGCCCGAAAGCCCGCACAGAAAAGGGCTATCCGATCTTCGAGCTGCCGCGTGAGGTCCACCCGGGCGGCGGCGATGCGGTGATGGTTGACGCCAAAGGCAACGCCATCTGCCTCACCGGCCCGATGATGAGCGTGTCGCCCAAGGGCCAGATCAACTGGCGCTACGTCAACCAGTGGCCCGGCCTGCACGCCGGGCACCACACCACCGCACGGGGCGATGAACCAGGCGTGCTGATCGCGCCCTGCAGGTTCTTCGGCTCCGCCACGGTCAACAAGACACTCGGCGAGGTGGTTGCCTTCAACAGCAACCTCGGCTGCACCTACCTGATGACCGCCGACGATGGCCTCTATATCGACCGCATCTTCCGCGACCAGCGCGTGGGGCTGCTGTGGAGGATGCCCGAGCCGCCC
>Ga0172362_10005368_pt1 | contig 11097 bp, 7 predicted proteins | sample LakKivs1_kivu2a2_FD_114534 | JGI IMG/M metagenome (GOLD analysis project Ga0172362, IMG submission 114534) | Sediment microbial communities from Lake Kivu, Rwanda - Sediment s1_kivu2a2 | ecosystem: Environmental > Aquatic > Freshwater > Lake > Sediment | place: Rwanda: Western Province, Lake...
ACATCTGCCCTCGAACAAGGCCTGCGTATCCTTGCCGTGGAAACTCATGATCATGCGCAGAGTGTATAACGCGCGGTGTTATACGTCAAGCGAGCATTTCCGGGTGTTGCGTCTGCCCCTGGGGACGGCTGGAGACCGGACGTGGATAGGCGAGGATACCTCCGACCTCAGATCCTGGCCGGGCGGGATTGCCTGCGCCGCCGCGGGAGGATGTCCAATTCATCATCCGCCATCATGTCGTCCGGGTCGTCTATGGAAGTCTGCAAGGGGAACTGAGCGCGGGGGCAACGCCGAATCGCATCCCGGAGCGTATCGGCCAAGTACCGGCATCGGACGCCGCCGGGCCCACCGCGTGGGAGAGGTCGGCGCAGCCAAGTGACCTCCCACCAGGTGCCGTCGAGCCTCTCGCGCAGAGTCTGTAGGAAGGCAGGATCGTTCTCGTCGTCTCCTCGGACGTCGCTTCGCGAGCGAATGCCCAGAAACTCTCGAATGGAGCGTCGCGGACGCTGAGTCTGCCACAATTCCAGCAGGTCCTCGAAGCGTATGATCGATGACGCGTTCACGTGGTTCCTCGCGCTGTCAGAGTCTAAAGCTCGGCGAACAAGCAGCCGGCACAGGTCGTCGCGCGTGTTCGTTAGATTACTGCGGTCGCGCCCTCCGTTGTCGAAAAAAAACTCCCGAGGGCGCGGGTTTTGTGTCAGTTTGGGCAAAATCCTGGCCCGGATATTCCGTTTGTATCGAAGATAGGGCCTCGTTTGGTGGAGTTCCCTGATGCTCCCGTCGCCAGAACGCCCTGCCTTGATGGAGCCCCGCCGGTAGCATACCTTGCTTGTCTCGGAGCGACGGCGAGGTCGATGGCCCGCGAGCAGTCGGACAAGCACAAGACAAGAAAGGAATCAATCGGTGATCGACCTCCTACACGTTGGTTTGGGTCCCCTGGGGCAGTGGATGATCAGATCCGCGATCGCGCGAGGGAGCTTCCGCGTCGTCGGAGCGGTGGATGCCGACCCCGCCAAGGTCGGCAGGGACCTGGGAGAATTCTGCGGGATTGCACGCCTGGGCGTGACCGTCCTGGTTCGCAGATGACAAATAGCGTCGCCGGTCAAGGCAAGCCGGACGTGGCGCCGGTTCTATCCGTCCTATAGGACGGAGGGTACCGATGAAACTCATGGGACCTCTCCTGCCGCCGGTACGCGGGCGCCGTTTGTGATCACACGGGCAATGTAGTCCCTGGACTCCCGGACGACGATACCGTTGAGACCCAGCAGGGCGATCAGGTTCGGGACGGCCATCAGCGCGTTGAGGTTGTCGGCCACGGTCCACACCAGGTCGAGTCCCCCGATTGCGCCGAGGACCGCAAAGGCGCAGAAGACGTACCGATACGGCACGACCGCCCACGACCCCAGCAGGTATTCGAAGCAACGGTCGCCGTAATAGGACCAGGCGATCATCGTCGTGTAGGCAAAGAAGACCAGCCCCAAGGCGACGATCAGCCGTCCCGCGCGGGGCAGACTGTCTTCAAACGCGGCAATCGTCAGCGGCGAACCGGTGGGCAGCAAGTAGGGCCGGCCCTGCTCGTCAAGAAATGGTTCCGGCTTATCCCCCATAGTGCCGATGACCTGGGCCGGTCGGCCGTCGAGGAAGGCTGTCATGGGCAGGCCCTTGCCGCCCGGGCCGTAAAGGACCTCACCGGCGTTTCTTCGGACCTGCCAGACGCCCGAGATCACAATCACCAGGGCCGTCATGGTGCAGATGACGATCGTGTCGATGAACGGACCCAACATGGCCACGAAACCTTCGCGGATCATCTCCCGCGTCTTAGCGGCGGCGTGGGCAATCGGGGCCGAGCCCAGGCCCGCCTCATTGCTGAAGACGCCGCGGGCCACCCCCTTCTCAATCGTGCGGGCCATGACCACGCCCAGGAAGCCGCCGCCCGCCGCGACCGGCGAGAAGGCAAAGCGGAAGATCTGGGCAAACGCCGCCGGAATCTCGCGGAGGTTCATGAACAGAATCACCAGGGCGCCGAGGGAATACGCGACGCACATGAAGGGAACCACGCGTTCCGCGACCACCGCAATCCGCTTGATCCCGCCGATGATGACGACCCCGACGAGGAACGCCAGCACGATGCCGAGGACGAGCTTGATGAGGGGCTTGCCGCCGAACAGGGGAATCCCGGACGCGACCACCGCGTCTTGCCAACCGGCGGGGGCAATCGTCAGGAGACCGTCCACCACGGAGTTCGACTGCACCGCACAGCCGATGCCCAGAGAGGCAACGCCGGCAAACAACGCGAAGGTGATGCCCAGCCATCGTTGTTGGAGGCCGCGTTCCAGATAGTACATGGGCCCGCCGGAGGCGCTGCCGTCCTGGTGAATCACCCGGAAGCGCAGGGCCAGCGAGCAGCAGGTGAACTTCGTAGCCATACCGACGAAGGCCGTCACCCACATCCAGAAGACGGCGCCGGGTCCGCCCAGAGCGATGGCCGTCGCGACGCCAGCGATATTGCCCGTCCCGATGGTCGCGGCCAGCGCCGCGGAAAGGGCCTGGAAGTGCGAGACGTCCCCCTGCTCTGCGGGATTGTCGTACTTGCCCGAGATGCACCGGAGGGCGTGCCGGAAATACCGCAACTGGATGCCGCGCAGGCGAATGGTGAGAAACAGGCCCGTGCCGATCAGCAGTAGGATCATGGGCGGGCCCCACACGATCCCATTCATGACCTGCATCCAGTGCGAGAACGCGTGCAGCACGTCGAGCCTCCTTGTGTGCCGATTGCAAAGCGGTCACCGCCGCGTGTGACCCCAACCCTGTCCGCATCATACGCGCGGTGCGCACGCGTTTCAAGATGCACTATCCCTTCTCCGGTCCGGAACTGGCCCAAATGGCCTGCGGCTGGTCATGAACGCGCCGGCCACGGTACATCCGCGTGAAATGACGCTGTGGGACCAGTCCGGCAGCCTCGACCAAGGCAATCGCGGCCACATTGTCTTGCGGGACGTCGATGAACACCGGTCCGCCGGCACAGCGACCGAGAGCATCCGTGAGCAATGCTTCCCCGGCCCGGGTCGTCGCGGCACACGGGCCGATCTGGGTCGCGCTGGCGCCGCTGCGAAATGAGGCATAGCCTTCCAGACGCTGTCCCGAGCACAGCACCCGCGTGCTATGGGGTGAATCTGCGAACAGTCGGGTGAGCATCTTCTCGCGTGGCGTACCTGTGATGCCCTGATCGAATGCGACGATCTCGGCCAACTGGCTTGCCGACGCCTGCGTCACCTCAGTTCGGGCTGCGAGTCGCGGGGCGGTCCCCTGGTACCGCGTGAGTTGATACTCCGGTAGAAACCCAAGCTTCTCATAGACGGGCCGGCCGGCGGCCGTCGCGTCCAGGCGGACCGTGCCGACGCCGTGCCCGTCCAGGGAATCGAGGGCGTGCTTCAAGAGGGCCGTGGCGATCCCCTGGCGACGGGCGTTCATCTCGACCAGGACCATGGCGATCCAGGCGACCGAACCCAAGGTGCAGGTCACCGTTGTGGCAACGGGTGCGCCGTCGAACTCGGCCACGAAGCATCCCTCGGGCTGCATGGCCAGGAACCGCCGCCAGTCGGGCTCCAACTGATTCCACCCTGCCTGGCGGACCAGGTGCAGTCCTAGCGGGATGTCATCGGTTGTCATACATCGAATCGCGATCATGGGATGGTGATGTCGATGGTCTTCACTTCGCCGAGCGTCGAGAGCGGCTGGTCGAACTCGTCCGGGTTTCCGACCACCAGGATCTGCACCTTGTCCGGGTGCAGGTGTTCCTTCGCGACACGCAGCACGTCCGCCTTCGTCACCTTCTCCACCTGCGCGCGGGTCTCGAACAGGAAGTCCGCCGGGTAGCCGTAGTATTCGTAGGTCAGCAGGCGGCCGACGATCTCGCCCTCCGTATCGAAGTTGAAAACAAAGGAATTCAGGAAGCTCTCCTTGGCGAGGGCCAGCTCTTCGTCGGCGACCTCGTCCCGGCGGATCTTCTCGACCTCCTCGACGATCGCCTGGATCGCCTGCACGGTGCTTTCCGACTTCGTCTGGCATCCCAGATTGAACGTGCCCGGGTAGGCGTATTCCGTCCCGTAGGCTCCGAAGACGGAGTACGCCAGTCCCTGCCGCGAACGAACGTTCTTGAAGAGCCGCCCGGTGAAGCCGCCTCCGAGAATCTGGTTCATCACGACCAGCGCAAAATAGTCCGGATCGCTCCGCAGGCCGCCGATATGGCCGAGAAGGATGTTCGACTGATTCAGATCGGATCGCGGGACGACGTTCACGGTGCGGATATAATTGTATTCGACCTTCGGCGGCGGCGGCACGCTCTGCTCGACCTTGGTCCAGCCTTCGAAGGCCTTTTCGATCCGCTGGACCATCGCCTGCGTTTCGAAGTCGCCCCAGATGGCCGCCATCATCAGGTTGGGGCCGTAGAACCGCTGGTGAAAGGCCACGAGATCGTCGCGCGTGACGGCAGCGATCGTCGCGTATTCCGTGTGTCGGGCGTAGACGCTGGCTGCCCCGTAGATGAGCTTGGCGAACTCCCGGGAGGCGATCTCGTCGGGCTCGTCGTTGCGCCGGGCGATCGCGCTGCGATGCTGGATCTTGGCCAGCTCGATCTTCTGGGGTGGGAAGGCCGGGTGCATCAAGACATCGGCCAGGATCCCCAGCGTTTTGTCGATATCCTCCTTCAGGACGGAAAGCGACGCCCAGCCGTAATCCGTGCCAATACCGGTCTCGACCGACGCGGCCATCGCCTCCAGGGCCTCGTCCATTTCGTCGCCGGTCATCGTGGGCGTGCCGCCGGTCCGCATGACCTCGCCGGTGATGTCGGCCAGGCCCACCTTCTCCGCGGGCTCATAGATCGATCCCGTCCGAATGCGCGCCGACAGGTGGATCAAGGGCAACTCATGGTCCTCCAGCAACAGCAGCCGCATGCCGTTGGACAGCGTCACTCGCGTGACCTCGGGGATTTCGATCTTCTTGAGCTCGGGGTACTTCAACTGCCGGTAATCAGGCGCCGCCTGCTTTGTCGCCGCCCCAGCCGAACAGACCGCCAGCACCGACAACAGACTAACCGCCGCCATAGATGATGCTCTGGTTCTCATCGTTCCACTCCCGCTCAGGGTTCCTTCTCGGTTGCGGCCGTTTTGATCGTGCCGACCGTCCGGTTCGTCGTCGTGAAGTAGGTCCGGGCCACCCGCTGGATGTCCTCGGCGGTGACCGCGTCGATCCGGTCAAGCTGCTTGAAAAGGTTCCGCCAATCTCCGGTGAGGGCTTCGAAGAACGTCAACTGCTCGGCCAGTCCCTCGTTCGAATCGAGCTGGCGAATCAGGCCGGCCCGGGCGCGCGTCCTGGCCTTCTCCAGCTCCTCCCGGCTGACCGGCTCGTTCTTGAGCCGTTCGATCTGCGCATAGATCGCTTCGAGATTCTCCTCGCTCGTATGGCTGCGGGCGGGCACCGCGTAGAACAGGAAGAGCCCAGGGTACTTCACGCCCGGCATCCCCTGGAAGCCGGACGCCGCTACCGCGATCCTCTTTTCCTTCACCAGGGTCTCATAGAGCCGGGAGGTGCGCCCCATGCCCATAATGTCCGTGATCGCGTCGAACACCGCGTCGTCCGGGTGGTTGATGCCGGGCTTGTGATACCCGACGAGGACGAAGGGTTGGGCAGGGTCCTCAACCGTCACGCACCGCTCGCCGTCCTGTGGCGGCTCCACCGTCACCACCGGCGGAGGCGACGGGCGGTCCGCCAGACGCCCAAAGTACCGACGCGCCGGCTCCTTCACCCGGTCCGGGTCGACATCGCCCACGAGAGCGATGGTCATGTTGCGCGGGACGTAATACTCCCGGAAGAAGGCCTGGGCCTGAGGTCGCGAGATGGCCTGCAGATCGCTCATGTACCCGATCACCGGCTGGCCGTACGGATGGGCCTTGTAGGCGACCGACAGGAAATCCTCGAGCAGCCGGCCGACCGGCTGCGTCTCCGTCCGAAGACGGCGTTCTTCCATGACCACGTCCTTCTCCATGTAGAACTCGCGCAGCACGGGATCGCGGAACCGCTCGGATTCCATCAGCATCCACAACTCCAGCTTGTTCGAAGGCAGGTTCACGAAGTAGACGGTATAATCGTAACTGGTCCCGGCGTTGAGGTTCGTGCCCCCCTCCCGCTTGAGTTCTTCCTCGAACTCGTCGTGTACGAGGAACTTCTGGGCCTGCTGCTGGAGTTCCTCGAACTGCTGCCTGAGCTCGGCCACACGATTGGGGTCGGCCTTGTTGCTGCGGTATCTCTGGGCCTTCAAGGCGGCGAATACCTCATCCATTCTCGCCAGGACTTTGGCCTCCGCCTCGTAGTCCTTCGTGCCGATGGTCGTCGTGCCTTTGAAGGCCATGTGCTCGAAGATGTGAGCGATGCCCGTGATGCCCTTGACCTCGTCCACCGCACCGACGTCCACATGGGTAAAGCAGGTGACCACCGGCGCCTCGTGCCGTTCGAGAACGAGAAACTTCAGGCCATTGTCCAACGTGAACGCTGTGAGGTTCTTCTCAAACTCCGCCAGATCCTGAGCGATCAGCGCCGGCGCCGCCAGGACCGTCCACAACGCCGCCGCGAGACTCACGCGTCGAACTACCCGATCCGCCATATCGCTACTCCTCGTCTGCGACCCAATCCCCTGTCGCCCATCCGATTCAGTGGTATACAAACTGCACCGTCGCACGGCAATCCTTATCTACCCGCACGCGGACCCAGTGTGCGGCGAAGCCGTCAGGAAATTCATGATGCACGTATTGCCCGCGATCCAGCTCGAACGACCCGTAGGACTTCCAACTGCCGTCGCCCAGGAAGTCCACTTCGAGGTCGAACTGCACGGCGCCCTCGGCTTCATGGGCGAGGTGCACTACCTTCTTATCAAAGCCGGTCATGAGAAACGGGTCCGAGACCTCACCTGCCCGGACCGGGGAGTTCCACCACGGCCCGCCCCAGCCGGAAGGCTTGCCCATCTGCCAGAGGTCGTCGAGGTTCCCGAACCAGAGTCCCGATTGCGGCTGGCCCTGGTCGTGGTCGATCTGATCGGAGGCCATCACGAACAGGCCTCGCCAGGAGCAGAAATCGGGCACGACCCGCAGGTGCGTACAGATCGGGCGAATGCCCCAGATATGCCCGCCGTACGAGAACGCGGGCAGCTCATAGAACATCCCGTGGGCGTCCATGAGCAGCCGCTCCGTGACCGCATGGCGAATCCGCGTCCATTCCGTATTCCATGCGTGGTTGTAGGTGTGGCTGGCCATCGGCAGGAGGTAGCGCTGCCATTGGCCCTTGACCAAGGCGCGAAGGATGACGCTCGATCTGCTCCAGCCGACGGCATAGATCGTGTTGCCCCCATAGGAGCGGTCACTCGCGCTGCCGTGGACCTCCACGAAGGGATTGCGTTCGATGATCGTCCATTTCCGGCCATCCCATTCCGCCAAGCGTCCGGCATCGCGCCGGTCCAGGAACTCCTGCTCGTCGTACGTGTTGTTCGCGACCACGACGCGACCCTGGGCGGTGTAGCCGCTCTTGAAATGCGCCGTCGCGTTGACGATCTCCAACTCTCTCACCAGGTTGAAGAGCTGTTTTGTCGCCAACGTGTGGACGTCCGTCTCCCAGAATCCGCCCTCCATGCCCAGAAAGTACACCTTGTTTGCCGGGTCGGTCAAATGCTCGCACGTGGCCGCCAGGCGGACGTTCTTGAGACTCTCGATGACGCGGACGTTGCCGTCGGCGTCGATGGCGTACGGACCGATGAAGGCCTGGCCGCTTGGCCAGTGCGGCAGGCGGTTGGCGAACGTTCCGGTGACCGACGCCGGATGGCGGCGCATGGTCATGTCTTCGCCGATCTCATACAGGCCCAGGCCCTGTCCGTTGATGTGGGCCACGTAGCCCACCGCCCAGAGCTGCTGCGCCCAGGGGATCAGGGCACCGATGCCCGCCTCGGAGTTGCTGCCGAGCCCCTGGGCCATGACCGTCATCTGGGGAAAGACCCCGTTGACCTGAACAGGCAGCAACTTCTCCGGTTGCGTATCGCGGCTGTCGATATAGCCCAGGTAGCGGCGCAGGGCCCGGGCGAGGCTGCGTCCGAACGCGCGGGCGCCCTCGGGTGTTACCGGCCGGCCTCCCGCGTTCGCGTACGGGATTTCGAAGGAGGCGACCAGACGAATGCCTTCCAGGTCGCTGGCCCACTGGGCGCAGCTCTTGTTGGAGCCGACGTTACTGTCCGTGTTCCACGCCTGTCCGAACGGCAGGTTGTCCGAGGCCCGATAGACCTGCGGACCGCTCTGGAGCGATTCGAGCAGGTGACCGAATTCCTGCTGACGCTGCCACCTGGCTTCATCGGCGCTACCCACAATATAGATCACCTCGTTGTGCGTTCCCCGAATCCAGGGGCAGTGCAGATCGAAGGCCGCGGTGAGGCGATCGTTCGACCAGTTGGGCACGAAGGTCCGCAGCGCCGCGACCGAGGGATGGACACTCGGGCCGATATAGTCTCGGTTGTGGTCCCGGGGTCGGCGGTTCTTGCCTTGATCGCCCTCCTCGACGCCGTCCTTGTCCACGAAAGGGATCGCCAGGATCTCGACGTTGCGCCGGAACCAGCGGCCGTCCTCGGTATCGGCCAGCGCCGCTTCGAGCACTCCCTCCATCACGTAGTTCGCCATCATCTCGCACGCATGGTGGCGGGCGGTCAGGAGGACCCTGTGCCGGACCTCGCCGTCCAGTCTTCCGACGTGCAGACGCTCCACGCTGCGCCCGTGCGGAGTCTTGCAGAGTTCCCGCAGCGAGACGTATGGGCTATCTTTATAGGCTGCGAGGAACTCCTGGAGGTTCTCTTCCAGGTAGGGTATCCCAAAGCAGAACCGCACTTCTGCGGCGTCCCCGGCAAAGACATAGCGGAACGCGGTCCCTTCGACGGCTTCCGTCCCCAGCCAGGACCAGGTCCGCCCGCCATCGGTGCTCACGGCCGGTCCCCGCACGCCGATCGGGTTCGGGCCGCTGAAGGTGAACGTCAGGGACCGACCCTGCGCGCCCCGGACGCGGAAGGCCCAGTAGAACCACCAGCCTTCCGTATCACGCAGGTCGGGACGCAGACGGACCGTATCGCCCTCAAGCCGCTCAACGATGATGTTGCCACCGGGATAGTTGGCGTCAATGGCGAATCCGGGCTCGCCGGCGCCGGCCGGAGCCGGGCACACGCTCAGCGCAAGAACGGCAGCAAGCAGAATCGATACAGATGAGTTCCGTGGGATCCTCTGCGGTGCGGGAGCCGGGCCAGGATGCTTCATGATCATTTCCTTCCATCGAATGACAGAGCGATCCATTCACGGCGCATCCGGCGCCGTGCCGAGGGCACTATATTCCGGTCGCGCGAAGGTGTCAATGCAGTGGGGAGAGAACAGAGAAGGGGATTCGCGCCGGGTTCGTCCCATCGGTCCTATGAGTCCTGTAGGTCCGATCTCACCGTGGGACGGATGGGACACACGGGACCAATAAGACCGATCCCGGTCTCTACAGCTCTTCCGGAACGCCGACGGTCGCTTTCTGAAGCATCCGCTGGCAGCTCTCGCAATGGCATACGCCGACCAGGCGCAGGTGGGAGATCCCGGCGATCCGTCGCGTCTCGATCAGCTTGGCGCCCTTGGCTTCCATCTTGCGGAAGGCCATCTTCGCCTCGCGGTTGTCATGGTAGCCGACCGCGTCGATCGCGACGCTGACGCGCTTGTCCCGCTGGAGCAGCCCGAGAACGGCGGCTTTGACCGCCTCTTCGGCCGAGGCGCCCATGACGATGAACTCGGCGGCGCAGACCTCGCTGAGCACGCGGTCAATCCGCGGCTCGTCAAACGGATCGACGCAGCGCTTGTGGAAGATGACTTGCTGGAAGCGTCGCAGCATGTCGCGCGGCAGGTCGGTATTTCCGTCGGCCGCGAAGCTGATCCGGTTTCCCAGAAGAGTATAGGGGATTTTCAACTGCCCGTCCGTGCCGTCGATGCAGTAGCGCGGGTCGCCGTTGTGGCCGTTCGTGTCGGGATAGACCTCGCAGGTCGAGATGACCGGGATGTCGCGCACGCGGGCCCATGCCATCAGACGCCGGACGTGCGCCAGCACGCGACGGTGATTGCGGATGCACACCGTGCCGTCCGCCAGGAAGAAATCCCTCTGGGTATTGATGTCGACGAGAACCTGTCTCCGCTTCGCCCTGACCATCTGCAGCATCATCCCAACGACATCCTTTCCGGGCTTGGCGATCCCACTCATCGAGGAATACGCCGGACCCGCCGAAAAAGTTCGGGTCCCCGGCGCCCTTGCCGCGGCCGGCTGCCCTACACATCCTCACTCATCGTGTGCCATTTGCCGGCACTTTAGTAACGCGCCTTTGGAAAATCCGTCGCCCAAGAGGTATGATGGCCCGGCGTGGATTGCTGATCTGCCGAATCAACAATCACCTGCGGAAGATCAGGGCTCAAAGACGATTGGGAAGAATGAGAAAGAAACCGAGAGAATATGCCCAGGTCGTGTTAAACCTGGAGAATTTGCCGGGCAAGATCGACTTTGCCCAGGTTTTCGGACGTTGCGCGCCGGTACATGTCGAGGTCGGATCGGGCAAAGGGACGTTCCTCGTGCAGCAGGCCCAGGCGCACCCGGAGGTGGACTTCCTCGGCATAGAGTGGGCGGCCAAGTACTATCGCTTCGCGGTGGATCGCATCGGGCGCCGGGGCTTGTCCAACGTCCGCTTCCTCCGTGCGGACGCCGCGACGTTCCTGCGAGACTTCGTGCCCGAGGAATCGGTGGACTGCCTTCACATCTACTTCCCGGACCCCTGGCCCAAAAAGCGCCATCACAAACGGCGTCTGCTGCAGAGCTCCAATCTGGACGTCGCGATCCGATGTCTCAAACCGGGCGGCGAGATCCGTGTCGCGACCGACCACGAGGACTACTTCCGCCAGATCCAGGAGGTGACGGCCGCCCGCGGCGCCGAACTCAAACCGATCGCGTTCGAACGGCCGGCCGGCGCGCGTGAGGGAGAACTCACCGGCACCAACTACGAGCGCA
>Ga0172362_10005370_pt1 | contig 11095 bp, 10 predicted proteins | sample LakKivs1_kivu2a2_FD_114534 | JGI IMG/M metagenome (GOLD analysis project Ga0172362, IMG submission 114534) | Sediment microbial communities from Lake Kivu, Rwanda - Sediment s1_kivu2a2 | ecosystem: Environmental > Aquatic > Freshwater > Lake > Sediment | place: Rwanda: Western Province, Lake...
CGCTATGCCTGGCCGGAATGGGCCTCCTTCTCGGCTTGCTTCGGCCCTCATGGCTGGCAGCGCGCCTCTCGCCATACAAAAGCCTCTCCCAGGTACTGAGGGCCTCGGATGCACGGTTGAGCTTCCGGCGCTGGAACGCCTACTCGCGGGTGGATGTCGTGGAGAGCGCGCAGATACACTCGGCGCCCGGGCTCAGCTTGAAGTACAAGGGCCAACTGCCTCCCCAATATGCCTTGACACTGGATGGGGACAACCTTAGCCCCATCTCGCGCCGCAACACGGAAGAGGATGTTGCCTTCTTGTCCTACTTGCCCGTCGGCCTGGCGTTTCGGCTCCGCCCCCAGGCCTCCGCGTTGATCCTTCAGCCTCGTGGCGGCCTGGACGTTTCCGTGGCCCTGCATCTAGGAGCAAGGCGAGTCGTGGCCGTCGAAGATAATCCCTTGGTCGCTCAGGTGGTGCGCGATACCTATGGCACTTTTGTGGGCCGGCTTTATGAGGATCCGCGAGTCACCCTATTACTCGCCGATGGCCGCAGCGCCCTACAGCGCGGTGAGGAGCGCTTTGATGTCATCGTGCTTTCTTTGGCCGATTCCTATCATCCAATCTCCGCCGGCTCTTACAGCCTTTCGGAGAACTATCTCTACACGGTCGAAGGCCTGACTCGGGCGCTCCACCGGTTGAGCGAGGGTGGCCTGCTTGTCCTGACGCGCTGGTTTCAGGACCCTCCCAGCGAGTCGCTGCGCGCCGGCGCGTTAGTCGTGGCAGCCCTGGAGCGCCTGGGCGTGGGCAAACTAGCCCAGCACCTCCTCGCCTTCCGTAGCTGGTCAACGGTCACGTTGCTGGCCAGCCCCTCGCCTTTGGGGCGGGAGGATATCGAGCTATTTCGCGCGTATTGCGCAGACATGGGCTATGACCTCATCTACTGTCCGGGGATTCAGCCGGAGGAGGCCAATCGCTACAACATCCTCCCCCAGCCACTCGACTATGAGGCTTTTCAGCAGTTGCTCGACGGAGAGGATCGCCGCGCCCTCTACAAAGCCCAGCCCTATGACGTCTCGCCCCCCACCGACAACCACCCTTTCTTCGGACACCATTTCCGCTGGCGGCAAATCCCGGGGATCATCAGCCAATTGGGCAAGACCTGGCAGCCTTTCGGGGGCAGCGGATTCCTCCTTGTGCTCGCCCTGCTGGGGGTCGCCCTCCTTGCCGCTGGGGTGCTGGTTATTCTTCCCCTGGCCTGGGCACCTCAGCGCCCACAGAGTGTGCCGCACTATGGGCGAGTCCTGGTCTACTTTGCTGCCCTGGGACTTGGCTATCTCCTGGTTGAGATGCCGCTGATGCAGCAGTTCATCCTTTACCTGGGACAGCCCTCACTGTCTTTTGTCATCGTGCTTTCTGCTCTGCTCCTCTCTTCGGGAGTCGGGAGCCTGTTGGCGGGCCGTGCCCGGTTGCGAGTCGCTCTCGGTGCGTTGATCGTGGGGATCGCGTTCTATCCGTTTGCCCTTCGTTGCTTGTTCGACCTCACCATGCACGCCGCCCTGGCAGCCAGAACGGGGATAGCTATCCTATCCCTGCTGCCCTTGGGCATTTTGATGGGGGTTCCTTTTGCGGGGGGAATGCGGCAGGTGGGGGAGAACGCTCCTGGGTTGATCCCCTGGATATGGGCTATCAACGGCAGCGCCTCCGTGGTGAGCTCGCTCCTGGCCACCCTTATCGCCCTGTCTGGAGGCTACCATCTCGTGCTGGCCCTGGCGGCTTGCTGCTACCTTGCCGCCACCGTGGCGCTCTGGCCACTCGTTACGAGAGCTCCGAAAGAAGCTCAAGTCAAGGATGTTACCACTAAGACACAAAACCACCAAGAAAAGTTGTGGAAAGCACGATAAACCTTTGTGTCTTGGTGCCTCCGTGGTGGGTTTCGGCCTTTTTCAGTGTTCGCCGGTGAGGGGCACGAAAGCGACGCCCATCATGCGCTCCGATTTAACCTCTTCTCCGTGGCGCTCGACGAGCCACAGCACCTGATACATCCCCGGTGGCCCCACAGGGATGACCATGCGCCCACCGTCAGTGAGCTGGTTGATGAGCGGCTGCGGGATGTGGTCGGGAGCGCAGGTCACGATGATCGCGTCGTAAGGAGCATGCTCCTCCCAACCATAATAGCCATCCCCACACTTGATCTGCACATTCGTATACCCCAAGCGGGCGAGGCGCTCTTTGGCCTGTTCGCAGAGCGGGACAACGATCTCGACGCTATAGACCTCTTTTGCCAGCAGGCTCAGAATGGCAGCCTGGTATCCAGATCCAGTGCCAATCTCCAGCACTCTCGATTCGGAGCGCAGGCGCAGCAGCTCGGTCATTACTGCGACCATATAGGGCTGCGAGATAGTTTGCCCGTAGCCGATGGGCAAGGGATGATCGGCGTAAGCCTCGCTGAGGTATTCTGGGGGGACGAATTCGTGCCGCCTGACGGTCTCCATGGCCCGCAAGACGTCCTTATCCTGAATGCCACGATCCTCTATCTGTAACTTGACCATGTTCTGCCTGTCCCTGGCGTACGGATCCGCCGCAGCACTAGGCACCGTGGAAGGCACGAGCGATGCTTTAAGCATTGTGCTGGTGGGCTGCACAGGGCCAGCGCCGACGGCCGTCCCCTGCTCTACGGCGCGACGGCAGCCGCACGATGTGCCAAGGGCCAGAAGCACCAATAGGGTAGCAATCCCCCGCCGTAGATCGCGCATCCCCCACACAACGACACCTTGCTTCTAGGGAGCGAACCTGGAATCTAACATAAATTGTAGCACACTCCTCCGGCCCACGCAATAGCCAACTCGCGTGAGGATCACTGAGAGGTGTCAGCGCATCTGTGCAAGCTGCTCATAATCCAGGCCGAGAGACCGAGCCATCTGGCGCACAGGCTCATAGTCTCGGTCACTCGCCGGAACCAGGCCGGTGACCGAGCATAGACCGGAAAGCAAAGAGAGGCCCTCCTTCGATTCCGCCAGTCCAATGAAGGCGGCGAGTAGCTTATCTTGCGCCTCCACCGGCAGCTCGCGGCGAAATACCAGCGGCTCATAAGGGATCGGATCCGACAAACGGATGATCTTTACGACCTGGGCTGCGTCAGGGTAAGCATTGAGGAGGCTTGCCCGCGCATCCCCCAATGTGCCGTCAGCTTGAGGCGGCGCCCAATAGGAGGCCGCAGCATCCGCCTCACCGGTATAAACGACCAGCACCGCTTGCGAGTCTCCCCCCACGAACATCTCCTCACTTGGCTCGCCCCCTGCATCGAGGAGCAGAGCCTTGGGGAAGAAATAGCCAGTAGCCGAGTGGGGATCGGTGAAAGCAAATACCTTCCCCTTCAGGTCCCCCAAAGACTTGATGGGCGCAAGGCCGCGAGCCTGGCGCGCTTGATCCGACTGCACCATGATCTGGGCAATACGCCCTGACCCCTGGCGCAAGGCGGAGAACCTGGCCTCGGCGAGACAAAGTTCATGAGCCATCAGGTAGGCGCTGATGGACATCCAGGCCACATCGGCTCGCCCAGCACAGAGTGCTTGCATCACTTGCTCATCACCCTCAGCCGGAACAAGCTCGAATCCGAAGCCGGTGCGCCCGGCAAGCGCCTCGGCGAGGCGCTGATAGGCGACTGCTCCCTCCTGCACACAGAAGCCCGGCGAGAAGCAGAGGCGAATCGTGGGTGCCGGCGTCGGTGTTGGACTCACTTGAAGCGGCGTGGCCGTGATCACTTCTCTGACTAGTCGCGTGACCTCCTTGACCACGACCACTTCGCGGGTGGCCTCATGCTCCATTACCTGCGTCTGGATGATGATCTGAGGCTCTGGAGCCATACAACCCACAAGCAAAAGAGCTAGAAATACCCAGAGCAGAAAGCCTTCCCAATATGATTTTCTCATTTTCGGTTATTAGCTCGCTTGATGCCATTTGCCGGGGGTGATATACATAGCAGATGATCCACTTCTCTGAATATATACCTTATCCTAATGAAAAGAATGTAGTCGTAGTCGTAGTCGCTGTGGAGAAGTGGATAGCTGGCGCATAGCCCCGTCTGTAGGGTTACAGCGCGTTTTCCAGCCTGCATATTGTGGTCTCAGTTTTATCAGGCTGTGGATAACCTGGAGACGGGTTACAGCTCCCATATGAATCGTTCCATCGAGTGCCCTAGCTGTTGTGGTAGAAAGGCCGTCGCGTACTAGCCCTAGAGCTTTGAGGGTGCCTATCCGCTCTGGGTTGTGGATGGCAAGGCAAGTTATCCCAAGCCTTATGGACTTATCCACAGGCCGGGTGGCACTTATCCACAGGGGAACACCTGGGCAAGGCGGGGACCCTCCGAGCGAGTCACTTGTAGTAGCTGCGCAGCGTCGCATCGAGAGGAATGTTGTTCAGCACCGTGCCCACAACGCGCGCGTTGACCTTGTTCAGGCGCTCTATTGCGCACTGCGCGTGCTCGCGCTTGGTTTGCCCTGAGCTGACGACAAGCAGAACGCCGGATACTTTGGTGGCCAGAACGACGGCGTCGGTCACGACGATGAGCGGTGGGGCGTCGAACAGCAGCACGTCCGCCTCACTGAGCAATCGCTCGATGACTTTCTCCATGCGCTTCGAGCCGAGCAAGTCCGCCGGGCGGGGGGGCAGAGGGCCGCTGGCCAGAAGTTGTAGGCCCTTGACGGGGGTCGGCTGCAAAGGGGGAGTATCGAGGGCCTGCTCCTCAACCATCATCGTGGTCAGGCCGGCGGTGTTCTGCACCCCGAGAAGCTGGTGCAGGTAGGGGCGGCGCAGGTCGGCGTCAACCATGATCACCCGCTGCTCAGCCTCTGCCATGGTGACGGCAAGGTTTGCCAGGGTGGTCGTCTTGCCCTCACCGGGGCCTGGGGATGTAACCAGGAGAGTGCGCAAAGCGCTGTCGAGGGCAGCGTATTGCAGGTTCATGCGTAGCGTGCGATAGGCCTCGCTGACGGGCGAAAGGGGCTCGTTTATTGTCACGAGAGCATCAGTCATGGGACGTGCCTCCAGTCGAGCGGCCAAGGGCTTGAGCCCGCCTTTGGCCCGAGGGATGGCTGCGTTTCGGATGGACGGAAGCGGTCGCCAGGAGGGGAATCGCGCCCAAGACAGCTACCCCCGTATGCCGCTCCACATCCTCGTTCGTGCGAATAATGTCGGACTGTAACCACTCCAGGATGAAGACGACGAGGCCGCCGACGAGCAAGCCGAAGAGCGCACCGGCCAGGACATTGATCTTCCATTTGGGCTTATACAGGGTGCCCATCTGGGCCGCGTCGCGAATGCTCACATCCACGCGATCTTGTTTGTCCTGGTCGAGCATGTAGACCGTAATCTTCTCGACAAAGACCTCTGCCGTCTCCTGGGCGATGTCGCGAGCGATGAGGGGATCATAGTCATTGGCGTCAATCTGGATGAGAAAGTCCGATTCAATCGGGCTCACCGTTAGCTTCCGCAGCAACTCTTCGGGCGTGATGTCGAGCTGTAAGCGATCAATGACCTTACCTGCCGTCTCGCGAGACCTGATCTGGGCTGCATAGCTACGCATCAGGGCTTTGATCACCTGCTGAAGGCCCCAGTCCAGGCGCGCGGGCCAGACGTACAGTTGGATGGATGAGCGATATACAGGGGTCTGGAGCCGACTGAATATCAGTGCGCTGGCAACCGTGATGAACATAGCCAGGACGATAATCCAGGCCCGCTTGGTAATGATGCGAAGATAATCCCGTAGCTGCACTTTATCCTCCCCATCGGAGTGAGACGCACGAACGCAGATAGTATACTACGGTGTGCACCTAAGGAGAAGAAGGTTCTAGGGCCTGTACCCCCGATTGGATCGGGGGCGAAAGAGGCCCAGCCATCCACGAACAGCCGGAATCTCGGCCAGGATGGGTAACCCTAGCTCCTCCAGGTCAGCCCGGTTACGGATGGTCACATCAAGGTAATCCCAAAGGAAAGCCAACCCCACGCCGGCAATCAGCGCCAGGGCCAAGCGAAGCGGGAGATCCAACCGCTGGCGGAGCGAAGCTCCCACCCGGCTGACACTTGGCGGGTCAATGAGCGAGACGACTGCACTCTCCGCCGAAAGCTGGGCAAAGTAAGTGGCCCCACGCTCGCGCAGTACCTGGACCACAGCCTCTGCAATGCGCGATAACTCTCCCGCATCATGCCAGGTAATGGAGATGCTCAGGATGCGATGCAGCTTGCCCGATGACGTGGCCCCCTGAATCACCCCGGATGGCAAGTCAAGCCCGGCGACCGCGGCCACATCCTGGGCAAAGGCCCGGCTTTTGACGACCTCAGCCAGGTCATCAAGCAGGTATTCTGCGGTGAGCCAGGTATAGTAGCGGTCATAAGTGTAGTACGCGCCGGTGCTCGGCTCAGGCTTTAGCCCGACCACGAAGCGCATGTTGGTGGAGTAGGATGCGGGCGCTTGGGGAGCAAAGAGCAGATAGCTCGCCAGAGAGATGGCCAGCAAGCCCACCACCAACCAGAGCCTCTTCCTAATGACGCCCCAGTAGGTTCGTAGTTCCATAGCCTTTCGCCCTTTATTAGCGCCAGAGTACGGCGAGCTTGAGCCACAGCCGTGGCCCCAGGATAAGCAAGCCCATCACAGCGGCAGCCACGGCGGCGACGAGGATTGCCCCTGCGGCGACGTCCTTGGCCCGCTTGGCAAGGGAGTTTCGCTCGGGCGTTATCAGGTCAATGGTGAGTTCAACGACCGTGTTTAGCATCTCACCGGCAAAGACGAGGGCAATAGCGGCGATCATCAGCACCCACTCGATAGCCGAGAGTTGTAGCCAGGCACCAACCAGGATGACCAAGACGGCCATGATCAGGTGAATGCGGGCATTGCGCTCAGCGCGTAGGACATACCACAGCCCTTCCATTGCATAGCGAAAGCTCGCGACGAGATCACCCTTGTCGGGCCTGGAGGTGTCGCTCATGCGTCTGCCTGCGAGGGCGCGGTGCTACTCTGGTGACCATTGTGGATCTGCGCTCCCTCAGGATACTGGATACGGGGATGAAAAATCCCCTGCAGGACGGTGGTAAATGCCTTGCGGATCTTGTCCAGGTCCTTTAGAGTCAGATCGCATTCGTCCAGTTGACCATCCATCAAACGGCTCTCGATCACTTGGTGGATAGTATGCTCGATGTTTGCCTGTGTCGTGGGACGGGTGGCACGGACGGTAGCCTCGATGCTGTCCGCCAACATGACAATCGCAGTTTCCCTGCTTTGGGGCTTGGGACCAGGGTAGCGAAAGTCCTCTTCAGAGACGGCTTTATTGCCATTCTCCTGGTTAGCCCGATGGTAGAAGTAAGTTACTAGGTAGGTCCCATGATGTTCCGGGATAAAGTCACGCACGCGATCCGGCAGATTGTATTTCCGCGCCAAGGCGAGGCCGTCGGTCGTGTGGGCGATGATAATCTCGGCGCTCGTTTTGGGGTCCAGCTTGTCGTGAGGGTTCTCTCCTTCGCTCTGGTTCTCAGCGAAGAAATATGGGCGGGGGATCTTGCCGATATCGTGATAGTAGGAGCCAACGCGGGAGAGCAAGACATCAGCCCCAATCGCCTCTGCCGCCTGCTCGGCCATGTTGCTGATGATGATCGAATGATGATAAGTGCCGGGGGCTTTGATCAGCAACTGGCGGAACAGGGGATGGGTGGGACGGGCCAGGTCCAGGAGCTGTAGGGAGGTGGTAATGCCAAAGAGTCTGCCGACGAAGGAAAAGGCCACGAAAGCAAGGGCCGATGATAGGACGGCGTTGCTGAATCCGGCGACCATGAGCTGGAGCAACCCCACAGCGTCGTGAGCTTGGGTGCGCAGATGAAATGCAAGGATGACCGCCATGTTCGTCAGGGCGACGTAGACTGTTGCCCGGATGAAGGTGCCCAACTGCTCCGTCCGCCAGATCACAAGGGCAGCTACCATTCCCCCGATGAGCGTGTAGATGGTCAACTCGATTGAGCCGCCGGCGCTAAAGCCCATTATGAGGGCTACGATTCCCGAGGTGACCATGGCAAGCTGGATGTCCAATAAGATTGCCACCAACATCGCTACCGCGGCCGTAGGGAAGAGATATGGGGTAATCGTGCGGCCGCTGACGGTCATGCGCGCGCCTACGCCCACAGCGATGAGCAGGATGGCCAACAAGAGCTGCCGCCGGGGGCGCGACAAAAGCAATGGCTGCGTCCTAACCACGTAGATGCTCAAGGCGATGACCAGAGCAGCCGAGAAGAGCACCGTACCCACCTTGTCCTGCCACTGCGATTCGCTGTTGAGGAGGCCCAGGACGCGGAGCTTCTCCAGGGCCAGATCGCTGACGATCTCCCCCTCCCGCAAGATAGATTCCCCCTCGCGGATGGTCCAATGGACCGGCTCTACGGCACTCCGGGCCGCATCGCGGTTGGCAAGAGTTTGCTTGGAGTCATAGTAGCTATTCGGCACAATCATATGCTGGGCCAGGCTGACCACGGTGTCCTGCTGTTGATCCGAAAGAGAACGGAGCATCAGGCGTTGTACCTGGCGGCGCGCCTCGAGACCCTGATCGTTCCGGATCTCTTCGCGCAGGATGATATCGAGCACGCGCAGGCCCTCTGCGGAAGCCTCTCTCCACTCATCCTCATCGAGAGCCAGCACCCGCGAGGCGTCCTCGGCAGTCAAATTCAGGGAGGGAATCTCGCGCAGCAGATCCACCTTGGTTTCCGCATCGGCAAATTGGTCATAGCGGATCGCGGTAACGTAATCCACGATATCCTGCATGTGGCGGACCTGCTTGCCGGCGATCTCCATATCGGGGCCGGTGTACACATCACGGACCGCAGATACAGCGGCCAGCCTGGCCTCGTTGGTTTTTACCTCGCTGATGTAGGTAATCTGTCGCGGGGACTTGATGTCGCGTGGCGAGGGTTCGCCCACCACAACGTGGATGCGTTCAGGGGAAGTGTAAAGGATGAACGTAACGCTCCATGCGGCCCAAAGCAGCAAGGCGAACAGGATGGCGCGAACCGTTTTCCGAAGGGGAGTCTCAACAGCACGCTCTAGTCGGGCCAGTTTGGGGGCCTTGCCCGCACTGAGTTCGCTCATCGTGTCTTCGTGTGAGATCTGATAGTATCCATTCCCCGGCAGATGAAAGGAACGGCACGCCGGAGAGGGCCTCCGGCGCGCTACTTGCTCAGTATTTCACGAGCGACTTCATTAACCAGGCGACCCTCAGCCTTGCCCTTGAGCTGGGCCATCGCCTGGCGCATGACCGGCCCCAACGCGCCCGGGCCTGCCACGCCCATCTCGGCCACGATCCGGCGTATAACCTCGGCCACCTGCTCTCGCGAAAGCTGCTCTGGCAGGTATCGCTCTAGTATGGCGATTCCCGCCTCCTCTGCAGCCACCAAGTCCTCGCGCCCCCCCTTGCGGAACAGATCTAGGGCTTCTTGGCGATGCTTTATCTCACGAGAGATGATCCCCTGAATCTCCTCATCGGTGGCCTCTCGCTGCCACTCGATCTCCGCGTTCTTGACAGCCGCCCTGATCATGCGAATAGCATCCTTGCGGGGAACATCGTTACTGCGCAGGGCTTCCTTTAGGTCGGCCATCAGGCGCTCTTGCAGGTTCACCGTAACCCCTCTTGTGGAATAGGAGTCGCGCGGTTGGTGCATCCGCGCATTAGTTGCGCGGTTTGTACATCCGCGCATTAGATAGTGCTGGAGGAAGCGCGGGGACGAGCTAGTATCTCCGCATCTGGGCTTTGAGTGTGGTCCGGCGGCTTTTGCGTATCTTGGCTGCGTGCTTGCGCTTGCGAATCTGGCAAGGCTTCTCGTAGAAACGGCGCTGCCGAACCTCGGAGAGTATCCGATCTTCCTGGACCGTCTTCTTGAAGCGCTTCAAGATGCTCTCGAATGACTCTCCCTTTTCCGCTACGACTTGCGTCACACCCATTCCCCCTTTTCTCACATGTCACGCCAGATGATAATAGGATTCTCTTGACCCGGCTCAGCTATTATAGACGCCAAGCGCTGTACTGTCAAGTTACCCTTACGTCAAAAGAGCCTTGCCAGCGGCGCAGAGGCTTGGCCGGAAAGCGATCCTGAAGTATACTCGCGTTGCTCTGCAAAGAGTGATAACTCATCAAGGACATAAGGTGGTAAGCCATGACCTGGGTTTCGCCGTTTTCTTTGCCTGGTCGCTGGTTCAAAGGCAACTTGCACACGCATACCACGCAGTCTGACGGTTTGTTGACGCCCGAAAAGGCGGCAGCCTGGTATCACGAGCACGGCTACAATTTCGTCGCCCTGACCGATCATTGGGTGCTGAGCCGGGGGCAAGCCTTTGCTGCAAGCGACGACTTTATCACCCTCGGCGGGGCTGAGGTGGACGGGGGAGAGTCCTATCATATGCTGGCCCTGGGAGTCTCTTCGCTACCCGATCAACGCCTGGCAAACAAGCCGCAAGCTATGGCTGAGGCGATCCTTGCTTTGGGGGGTCTGCCCTTTATCGCTCATCCCTACTGGACGGGCCAGACTTCCGCAGAGGTTGCCCTGATCAAAGGTATCCTGGGCATCGAGGTGTTCAACTCGGTCTGTGAGAAGATGGTCGGGCGAGGCTACGCGAGTGCTCACTGGGATGATCTGCTCGCCCAGGGCTTGCGTCTCACCGGCCTGGCAGTTGATGACGTGCATTGGAAGTATGGGGAAGAGGGCCAGGGCTTTGTGATGGTCAGGGCCGAGAAGTTGGAGGAGGCCAGCATTCTGAAAGCTCTGCGGGAGGGTCATTACTATGCCAGCACTGGCCCCAAGATCAGCGACCTATATATCGTCCGCCAGGAAGACGGGCGCTGCGCCTTGCAGGTGAGCTGTAGCCCGTGCCAGAGCATCACGTTCTATGCCTCCGGCCCACGAGGCCACCGTTTCGAGGCGCCCTCCGGCGGGTTGTTGGATAATGCTGTCTTTCCCATCCGTGCCGAGCACGTCTACCTGCGCGTCGAGTGTCACGACGCTCATGGGGGACGTGCCTGGACGAATCCGGTTTTCGTGGAGGATGTCCTGGGGTCCTGACTTGAGTCGGGGCGAAGCATTCGCCTGA
>Ga0172362_10005371_pt1 | contig 11095 bp, 9 predicted proteins | sample LakKivs1_kivu2a2_FD_114534 | JGI IMG/M metagenome (GOLD analysis project Ga0172362, IMG submission 114534) | Sediment microbial communities from Lake Kivu, Rwanda - Sediment s1_kivu2a2 | ecosystem: Environmental > Aquatic > Freshwater > Lake > Sediment | place: Rwanda: Western Province, Lake...
CTCAATCGCTCCGTAAGGACAAACACTTTCTCCGCCACATTTTTCGAGTTTTTCTGAATCTATCACCCTTGCCTTCCCATCTTCTTCTAATTCAGTCGCTCCTTCACAAGAAGCCACGCAAACACCACAACCCAGACATTTTTCTTTATTAATCTGATATGACATGATGATACGCGAATTTTTATGCGAATTAGATCCGAATTATATGCGAATATTCGCATACCATTAGCATAAAATTCGCATACTAATTCGTGTAGATTAAATTAGTTTAGTTTTAGTTATTTTGGCAATTTCGGAATTTAATGCTCTTAAATGACCTTTATTTAATTTATGAATATTGTTTTCCCCGCAAGCCCCGGCAATCATTTTTATTTCTTCAGTGCAGTTTTTAATGAAACTGGCAACCCTTTGAGAAGCCTCCTCTATATTTAATTTCTTTCTCAATTCTGGATCTTGGGTGGTGATGCCGGCTGGACATTTCCCAAGGTAACACAATCTGCAATAATTACAACCCATGGCCACTAATAAAGGAGTAGCGCAAAAAACCGCATCGGCTCCCAGAGCCAGGGCTTTAGCAAAGTCAGCCCCGGTATTCAATCCTCCACCAATCCATAATTCCTGTTTTGCTTTTCTCTTATCCAATATTTCCCTTGCTTCCACCAGACAAGCCAAAGTAGGAATTCCAACTTCGTTTAGCATCACTTCTGGCGCAGCTCCTGTTGCCCCTCCCTTTCCATCGATTGCAATTATATCGGGATTTGCTTTTATTGCCAACTCAATGTCCTTTCCATCGGGAGCCCCTAATTTCAAAATTATTGGAATTCCACCAGTAATTTTTCTTAGCCATTCTATTTTCTTTTCTAAATCATTAATATTTTTTATATCCAGATGATAAGCCGGAGAATGAATATCTTTCCCTAAAGGAACATTTCTAATTTTGGCTATTTCTTCAGTAACCTTTTCAGCAGGCAAAAGTCCTCCTTGCCCAGGCTTTGCCGATTGCCCAATTTTAATTTCAATGGCATCGGCTTTTTTTAAGATTTCTTCAGAAATTCCAAATCTGGCTGTTGAATATTGAACTATCAAAAATTTTGAAAATTCTCTTTCTTCTGGAAGCATTCCTCCTTCTCCAGTATTTTCGATTGTCCCAGCTAAAGTGGAAGCTTTTGATAGGACAATTTTTGCCTCCCTCGAAACTGCTCCAAAACTCATTGCTCCGATAATTATCGGGGTTTCAATTTCAATTGGTTTTTTACTATTTTCCCCGATAATTGTTTTTGAACTAATTTTTTCTCTATAATAATCCACCGGTCTTCTTGCCAATTGAGCCGGCACAAAAACCAAATCATCAAAGCTGATTTTCCCGAATTTATTTCCTCTGCCGCTTGAAATTGGAACTCCTCTTACTCTTTTTTGAATTTCTCTAATAAATTCCTCTGGCATATTTTAAAATTTTTTTCATCAAATCAATTTGTTTTATTTTTCCAAGTTTTCCTCTTTGACATTCTTTTTCTGAAAACCCACTCAACTTTTGCTCTGCAAAACTGAGGCGGGCAAGTTTTTTTGCTCCATTACTATAAATTAGGATGGGTATGGGTATTTTACAATGGCTTTTCAAAATTGAGCAGGTTGAGTGATCGGCGGTGACAGCAATCAAATTATCTTTTAAATTTAATAAAGGCTTTATACTCTTATCAATTTTTCCAATGAATTCTTTTTTGGATAAAAAATTCCCGTCTTCGGCCAAATTGTCTGCGGCTTTAATGTGACAAAAAATAAAATCGTACTTTCTTAGACCATTTTTTGCCGCCAAAATTTTCCCTCTGAGATTGGTATTGGGAAGGGCATTTGCCCCTTTAACTTTTATTTCTTCCATTCCAAGATATCTTCCTATTCCCTTGTAAAGTGCGCCACCAGCAATAAAGGCTGACTTTAATCCATATTTTTCTTTAAATTTTTTGATTTTTTTCAATTTTCCAGCCCCTCTAAATAAAATATAATTTGCGGGAAGTTTCCCTTGCCTTTCCCTTTTTTTGTTTAGGGGATGATTTTTAAAAATTTGATGAGTTTTTTCTAAAAATTCATTCAAAATTTTAGCAGTAAATCCCTGGGGATAAATTTTTAAAGGCTCGACTCCTACTTTTTTGGGGTCGTTCTGACTAACAATTTCCAGTTTCCTTTTGCTTTTTATAATAATCCCAATTCGATGGGAAACTGCTTTTTTAATTAAAATTTTTGCTCCCTCAATTTTTGTTTTGTTTAAGACATCAATTAAAGGCTGAGTGTTTTCAATCCTTCCGGCTCTTCGATCAACGATTTCTAATCTTTCATTCACGGTGGCAAAATTCCCCCTCAAACAAAGATCACCTTTTGAAATTTTTGCCCCAATTCCCAGAACTTCAAAAACCCCTCTTCCTGGATTTGAAATTTTTGGGTCGAAACTAAAAAGAGCCAAATGGGTATCCTCAGAAGTTGGCAATTTTCCTTTTTCAACCCAAGGTAAAACCAATCCACAAATTCCATTTTTTGCCAAAAAATCCAAATTGGGCGTTTTGGCAGCTTCCAAAGGAGTTTTATTTCCCAATTGAGGAATAGATTCATCTCCGAGCCCATCAATAATAATTAAAAGAATTTTTTTCATATCATCTAAAATCCCACAGAGATTTAAGCCATGGCAAAAATATATGTCACATTTCTAACGAAGTTCTTCTTCGATTTTTAATAATCGATTGTATTTTGCTATTCTCTCTCCCCTGGTTGGAGCGCCAGCTTTTATCCAACCGCAGCCCAATCCCACCGCCAGGTCAGCAATGAAGCTGTCGGAAGTTTCTCCACCTCGGTGGGAAACTATCACTCGCCAGCCGTTTTTCATTGCGTATTTAGCTGCCTCTATTGTTTCAGAAACTGTTCCAATTTGATTGGGTTTCAAAATTAAACCATTAGCGGCTTTTTTATTTATTGCCTTCTTAATTCTCTCTAAATTAGTTACTAAGAGGTCGTCGCCAACAATTATAATTTTTTTGCAAAATTTTTTAGTAATTTCTTGAAATCCTTCCCAATCTTCTTCGGCAAAAGGGTCTTCGATGGCAAAAATCGGATATTTTTTAAAAAGAGTTAAATAAAAATTCAAAAGTTCTTGGCTATTTAACCTTTCTTCTTCGAAATAATATTTTCCCCCTTGATAAAAAGAGGAGGCAGCAACATCAAGAATTATTTTTGCTTTATTTTTGTAACCTGCTTTCTTGATGGCTTCCATTATTAAATTAAGAGCCTCAACAGTTTTTTTCAAAGGTGGTGTAAACCCTCCTTCACACCCCACATTTGTTGCCGCTTTACCGTATTTTTTATTTAAGATTTCTCCAAGGGTATGATAAATTTCGGTTCCAATCCGAAGATTTTCTTTAAAAAAATTGGCAGTAGGAACCATCATAAATTCTTGGACGTCCAAGTCGCCTCCTCCGTGGAGCCCGCCCTCCATTAATAAAAAACAGGGAGTGGGTAAAATCGGTCTTCTTCCAGCTAACTGACTAACGTATTTCCAAAGGGGGGCATTTTTAGTTGCAGCGCCAGCCCGACAGACAGTAATGGAAACCGCCAAAATTGCATTTGCTCCTAAACGAGATTTATTTTTTGTTCCATCAAGTTTTATCAAAAATTCATCAATCTCTTTTTGCTTGGTCGGGTCTTTTCCTTTAAGTTTTGGCCCAATAATTTCATTAATGTTTCTGACTGCTTTCAAAACCCCCATCCCATGATATCTCTTTTCTCTATCCCTCAATTCCACTGCCTCATATTTTCCTTTAGAAACTCCTGAAGGAACCGAGGCTAAAAAAACACCTAAATTGGTTTCTAATTCAACCTCAACCGTTGGATTTCCCCGCGAATCCAAGATTTCCCTGGCTTTAATTCTTTTAATTTTAGAGGTTTTGTTTTTGTAAGTAATCATAAGTAGCTAAAGCTGCCTTTGTCCCTTCGCCACAGGCAGTGACAATTTGTTTGAATTTCCCAACGTTGCAATCTCCGGCAGCAAAGAGACCGGAGGTTTTTGTTTGACAGGTTTCAAATTCAACCATAATTTCATCTCTTTCATTAAAATCAACTAAATCTTTGACAAATGAGGTAGCGGGCTGATTTCCAATCTCAACAAAAATTCCCTCGAGGGGTAAAGTGATTTCTTTTTCGGTTTTTCTATCCTCGTAAACTAATGAATTGACAAATTGATTGCCTTGAATTCTTTTAACTTGAGCATTGGTTATTATTTTGACTTTTCCAGTTTTTTTAACTAATTCCTGATTTATCTCATCGGCTCTAACCCTTTCCCCATATTCTAAAATATAAATTTTTTTGGCAATCTTTGACAAAAATATTGCTGTCTCAAAGGCGGAATTTCCACCACCAATTACCGCAACCGTCTTCCCTTCAAATAATGGTCCATCGCAGTTCACGCAATAACTCAAACCCCGGCCGATGAACTCTTTTTCTCCGCTAACCTCTAGGGGTCTTGGATCAGCGCCTGAAGCAACAATTACTGCCTTTGATTCAAATCTATTTTTGCTTTGAGTAATAACTACAAAGCGATCTTTAATTTTTTTTACTTTTGAAACCTCATCCCTTTCAATGTCAATTTTTTGTTTTCTTAAATGTTTCTCCAATTTTTGAATTAACTCCATCCCCGAAATTTCTTCAAAACCAGGATAATTCTCAATCATTACCGCTTTTCTGGCTATTTGACCTCCAAAACTTTTAGTAATTAAAAGAATGTCCAATTTTTGCCGAGCCCCGTAAATGCCGGCGCTAATACCGGCAGGACCCCCACCAATAATTATGAGGTCATATAAAAAAGAATCCCTCCTCATATTAAATCTCGAGAATTACTTCCGGAATTGCCTCAAGTAAATCGGTTGCGGTCAATCCATCTTTGACCTTTTGAGTAACGATTTCCCCAGCTCTTTTATTTAAAAAGGAGGCAGCACAAGCAGCATTAAAAGGATTGCAACCTCTGGCCAATAGGGCTCCACAAATTCCAGCTAGAGTATCTCCGCAACCACCTTTTGTCATATAAGGGCTACCCCCCTTACTCAAAGCCACTTCTTTTCCATCAGAAATTATGTCAGTTGGTCCCTTTAATAAAATTGTTGTTTTGAGTCGGTTTGCCTCTTCCTGGACTATTTTTATTTTCTCTTTTTCTGATAATCGATAAATTTCTTTTCCAGTTAAAACAAAAAATTCATAAGTATGGGGGGTAATCAAAAATGGCTTTCCCAAAACAATTTCTGGTTTTTTCCCTACGGCATGAATAGCATCGGCATCAATAACTGCTGGCACCCGAACTTGCTCCAAAAATTCAAAAATTGCCTTTTGGGTATCATCTGAACGACCCATTCCTCCCCCGATTACCACCGCTGTTTTTCCTTTAGAAACTGCTTTCGCTGCTTCGGTCATCGAAAGTAAAGTTGCCAAATGCTTTTTAGTCAAATAAGCGCCCTCTAAGGGATAAGCGGCTAAATTGGGAGAAAAAGAAGCAATGATATCAGCTGCCCTCTTTGGAGCAATAATTCTAACCATATCAACCCCGGCCTTAAATGCTGCCATACTAGCTAAGGCCGGGGAACCAGAATAAAAATCTGATCCACCAATGACTATCAATAATCCAAAATCATATTTTTTAGAATCTCTCGGTCTTTCCTTATAAATATTTTTTAAAATATCCTTAGTTATCTCTAGCACGATAATCGATGCTAATATACGAATTAATACGAATTATACTAATTTGTTTTATTCGTATCATTCGAATGTATTAGTATATTGGTATCGCGTTATTTATTGACCTTTGATTAATTTAGGGGCCCGCTTTAGCGGGAGGGCGGCGGGTTGGTCGTAGTCTTAAAAAAGTCGGAGTTTCCCAAAATTTTTCTTTTGCCAACATTTCCGCTTCTTCCTTTTCCGTCTCGTTTTTTAATGCCAGAGCATTTTTTCTAACTATTTCGGCTTCTTTTTTGATTTCCATTTTTGGCTTTTCTTTTTTAGGGGGTTTAACCTTCTTTTTTTCTTCCAATTTTTTCCTTTTTTCTTTTTCTTTTGGTCTTGGTTTTCTTGGTTTTCTGGGAAAAATTTTTTTAGACGGCAAAAGAGAAATCTCGTTTCTTCCCAGGGAGCAACCGGTGGCTAATAAAGTTATCTTAATTTTTCCTCCTTTTTTGGCCGGGCTGATTCCGAAAATAATTTTTGCCTCTTTACTAACCCTTTCAAAAATGCTTTTTGAAATCTGGCTAACCTTCGCCAAAGAAAGTTCTTTTGGACCTGAAATATTAAATAAAACTCCCCTAGCTCCCTCAATGCTGTAAGGATAAAAGGGAGGGTTGATTGCTTTCTCAATTAACTCTTTCTCGTCCCCCTTTTCAACTTCAACCGAATTCAAATAGGTTAATCGTCCTTTGCCTTCAAAAACAGTTTTTAAATCGGCAAAATCAATATTAATTAAACCAGGCTTATAAATTACCTCAATGAGACCTTGAAGACTTTGGGATAGGGTTTTATTCGTTGTCGAAAGGGCTTTTTTAAGAGGAGTGGTACGATTAATAACCTTAAAAATTTTTTCATTTGGTAAAACAGTGAAGGCGTTTAATCCTCTCCTCAATTTCCGGAGAGAATTTCTGGCAATCTCCATTTTCCTTTGACTTTCGAATTTGAAAGGCAAGGTGAAAATACCATAGGTTAAATTTCCTAAATTTTTAGAAATTTTGGCAAAGACTGGACTAGCTCCCGAGCCCACCCCTCCTCCCAGAGAGGCAATTAAAATAACCAAATCTTGACCTTCGAATATTTTTTTTATTCTCTCTTTTTCTTCCATAGCCGCTTCTTCAGCCATGGCCGGGTTCATGCCCGTCCCCAGACCATGGGTTAAATTTTGGCCAAACTGAAACTTTTCCACTTTCCTCGGAACCCCTTCCAAAGTCTTCAAATCGGTGTCAGCAATAAAAAAAGAAGCTCTTTTTACCTTTTGAGCTATTTCCGAGACAATATTTCCTCCCCCACTACCAATCCCAATCACTCTAATTTTAATTTTTTTAATTTTCTCGGTTTCAACTGGGGGTCCAATTTTTTCGACTTTTTTGGCTACTCTTTGAGCTATTTTTTTAAATTTTTTAGCCATTACTTAATTTTAAACCTTTAAAGAGAAATAATCAACAAATATTAAATCACTAAAATGATATAACCAGCAATCATCGGCAAAGCAGCACAACCATAAGAATATAAATTTAGACAACTAATCCGACCTTTATTATATTATAACAAAAACTCGAGAAAACTCTCGCGAAAAAAAACTGCCCAGCAATGGGCTTTTTTGCAAATTATAATAAGAAATAATTGACTCCGTTAGACTAAACGAGGTTAGAACCTATCAACAATAAACCTAGCTCGGTTAAATCTTTTCTCAATTGTTCTGGCGCTTGAAAGTGAATTCCTCGCATTCCCAATTCTTTTGCTGCTTCAACGTTTTCTAAATCATCATCTACAAAAGCACAAGCTTCAGCCGGAAGATTCAATTTCGCCAGCATAACCTTATAAATTCTGGGGTCAGGCTTCCGAAAACCTTCCTCATACGACCAAATAAAGGCTTCAAATCCTATATCTCTAAGCTTCTCTAACCTTCCCATTTCTTCGTTAGCTAAAACGTGAGGCTCAATGGTATTTGACAAAAGAGCTAAACGAATTCCTTTAGCCTTTAGCTCAACTAAAATTTCCCAAGATTCTTTAATATCCTTAGACCATTCTTTATAAGTTTTAAGAAAGAAATCTTTGGTAAACTCTTTAGATAAGCTCACGCCAGTTTGAATTTCAAATTCTTTCCAGAAACCATCTTCATCGATTTTTCCTGAACTCCATTTTATAAAAAGAGAGTTCACCACTTCTCTTACTTTTTCTTCAGGAATTTTCGACTCTTTAGAAATTTCTCCATAAACTAGCAACCATTCACTACCTGTTAATACTGAACCTAAATCAAAAATTACTGCTTTTATCATATAAATTTACTCTACCAAAAAACCGCCTTTTCGGCGATTTTTTGTCCTTTTTTAATTTTAGAATTTAATTTTTTCTGCAAACTTGCCTACCAATGGAATTTCTTTCTTTTCTTTGTTCACAACATTAACAATTCCAATAATACTTAAAACCAGCCAAAAAATTCCCAAGAGATTAGCTAAGAACCAAAGAAACGGAACAATACCAAAAACTATCCAGGTAGCTATCTCACCAATAAATAAAACTAACCCTTGCCTAGCGTGAAATTTCACGAATTCATCTTTTTCCTTCATTAAAATAGGAATCAAGCAAAGAACGCCAATATAACTAATAATAGCCATTGTATTCAGCTGTTCTTTTTTGGGTGTTTCTTCCATACAAATTTTAATTTTATTAATTATAGAGCGACCTTTTTTATTTTTTCGCACCGCCGAAATAATTTTCGGCCCAAATGGGCTTCAAATTCTTTTTGCTGCGGGGCCTGAACGCTATTAGAACCTATTGGCAATCAGCTGAAGAGAATTTTGAGATACCAGTTTTGCTTAAAGTAAAATAAGCCGTGAAATTATCATGGAGAACACGTTAGAGTAACCGAATCCCATACCCAGTCCGTCTTAGTGGTCGTATAGACGTAAAATGTTCTTTTGTGTCCTTCCCACGGATAAAACGAATCGAAAAATGTTAAACCCCATTCTCCTGTTGCCGGCTGTCCAGAACGGCGTTGGCATTTAGATCCATACTCATTAGTCCAACTAGGACAGGTTAGAGTGCTATCAATGTAGTTTGCTATATTCACGTCAGCATTTTTTCCAAAGATGCATGGCTCCTCGTTGCATCCCGCAAATCCCAATCCTGTGGCAGGGACGGGACGCAGAGTGGCAGTTCCAGACATTTCAACTTTACAAAAATATTGGTCTGGATAAATTGCGTCCCGCTTTTTAAATGTAACGCTTGCACTTTCTATCTTAACCGATGGGGTAACCTCTTCTGGAGAAACCTCCTCTTCTACCTCTTCTTCTTGCTCTTTTACTTGTTCTGACTCACGCCCTTCAAGCTGCTCTTCAAGCTGCTCTTCAAGCTGCTCCTCGAACTGCACCTCTTCGGAGATTTCCTCTTTGTGAATCGAATTATAAACCACGACTACCACTATGATAGCGGCTATTATAAATGCAACTATCTGAATTTTCTTTATGAGCGCTTGAACTCTTTTTTGGTATTCGTCTGTTGGCTGATTATCCATAATTAGCTTATTTATGATTAACTGTAAGATTATTATAACAAAAATTTCTAAATTTTTACATAAAGCGTTGTCCGAGTGCTGCGGGGCTTGAAGGATGTTAGAACCTATTTTGAGTGGACAACGGAATGCTTTGTAATACCAATTTTTAATAAAATATAACAGAAATCGTTGTCATGACAACGGTAAAAGTTGTTGTCCATTAAACACCCCACCCTACTATTCACTATTTCTTTTAAGATTTAACCTCGTAAAAACAACGAAAATTTCCCAAACCAAAATTGAAGATTTAACCTCCAATTTTTCTGTTTTTTAGAATCTCCGTAATTTGTATACATCCGCATAATTTTCTAGTAGGGTATTTCAATTTCAGAAAATTGTTTAATAGTTAATTGTACAGTACTAGAGATAAATCTATCATGGATGGTTAATCTATTAGGATCTGTATTCCCACCTTGTTTATTTACCCATTTCTCATCTAAAATTTTAAAGTCAAACTCTGGACCTGAAAATTCTGCCAATCTTTTCTCATCATTAACATCAGGTAAAAAATAAGCATGACCTTCGTCATCATAATAATGATTTGTAGGATGTAATGCGAAGTAGTAGTTTGGAAGTGTCACTGGTATAGGATAACTGTATTTTACAACATCTGAATTCTCATATATATAATGCAAATTAACCCCTGGAGTTAAATATTTATCAAGTTTACAATCGCTAAATCCTCTTAGTTCAACTATAATACTTTTTAAAAGCCATTCACCATCTAAGTTAACATAACCCAATGGGATTTTATTTATTTTTGAGGTTGGTATGCATGAATTTTCTACTACGAATTGTATTGGTGAATTAATTTCTAGTTCTATAATATTGTAATTTTTCCACCCCAATTTTACTAGCGAAGCTCCAAAAGGATAGACCTCCTGGTACCCCCCATGAAGATCCTGGTACCTCGAATTCAATTTTGGTAATTTGGTTTCATCAAAAATATAATAAGCATCGAGAATTACGATTTTATAAGCTTGATTAAAAGAATGGAGAATTTCGTGGGCCATAATATAGATAAACTCTCGATATAACGATGATTGCGAATCATAAAAATCACCAAGAGCAAGCGCCACTGTATGTAGTTTATTAGATCTATCATAGTTTGCGCCAACATATCCAAGAAAGGGAGCATCAATAATTACTACTAAAGTATAACCTATATACGTATTTTCATACTTTTTTGTAATCTGATCTAAAATTGGGGATAAGTTTGGATCTCCAGCTCCTATAATTTGAATGGATGCGATTTCTTTAGGCAAAATAATATAATCGGAGTTAACCATGGTCTTCCCATTGCTTGTCCCTTCTATATATTCTTTAAACTTCAAAAAAAATGGTAATATATTTTCTTTAGTAACTTCTATACCTATTGAATTAGCTGCTTCCAGTTCCACATAAGCAATTTTTAATTCAGATAAACTGTAAGTTTTAATTGTAAAGGTAAAAAAACAACTCTCGTCGGATTGACATTGCCCACCTGAGTAACAACCACAGATACTACATTTATTAATTAGGATCCCATTATCACAATATTTTGGTTTATCAGTTGAACATTGTCTATAAGGAGTTCCGTCTAAACAGGTACTGATACAACTTCCATTCTGGCAAATAGTATTTGGAGGACAATCAGTTATTAAACCCCATTCTAAACAATCATCTGTATCGTAATTCCCACAGATTTGATAGCCGTTATTAGAACATCTTTTTAAGCCAGTTGAAGAACACTCATCTTGGCAAGTAGCCTGAATAGTTATACAACTGCCACTTGTTTGACACTGCTGTCCTGAG
>Ga0172362_10005373_pt1 | contig 11093 bp, 8 predicted proteins | sample LakKivs1_kivu2a2_FD_114534 | JGI IMG/M metagenome (GOLD analysis project Ga0172362, IMG submission 114534) | Sediment microbial communities from Lake Kivu, Rwanda - Sediment s1_kivu2a2 | ecosystem: Environmental > Aquatic > Freshwater > Lake > Sediment | place: Rwanda: Western Province, Lake...
AGAACGGTGAAATAATCTTTTCAAATACCGGATCTCAATTTACTGAAGTATTAAAAACTGTTGATACTGATGAGCATAAGTATGACATCAATTACAGCAGCAAATATACCATCAATGAAAAGTCAGTTATATGTGTTGTTGATTCTGGTGAGTTTAATATCAGTACCAATCTGACTGCTCTTGATGTTACCAAACCTACATTTGATTTATTGGGCAATGGTGACGTTGATTTCAGAGACATCAATTTGATTCTATTGTATATTGTTGATATTAATACTCCCGGAAATCCAAATTTCGATCAAGATGATACATTCTGGGACGAGTATGTTATTGAAAATGATGCTGAACGTAGTTTGTTCAATTATTACAAAACATACTACGAATACGGACAATATACGTTGAAACAACAATATTCGTCACTCAAACCAACGTTGTTTTCTTTGGAATCTCAATTCGATTTTGATGGAGATGGTAAAGTATCAATCGAAGATGCCAAGATATTGTGGAAGTTCTTTATCGGATCGTTAAACATAGACGAATATAATGTTTTAATCAATCCTTTTTCAACAAGAAATACGCTTTCAGATGTTGTGGCATATATAACATTAAAGACATCGAAATATGTTAACACAAATGGAATACCAACTATTAAGTCTGATTTCTTGTCATATCAAGAAAGTGCCTCATTGGATATTACTGGATCCTACTTGGCACCCTACATTACAACAATTGGTTTATATAGTGGCAGCGATCTTGTCGCAGTAGCCAAACTATCGTCTCCAATCAAAAATACCGGGGAATATCCTCTAAATTTTTTGGTTAAATGGGACGTATAATCATATTTATAATAAACAATAGAGTAAAATTATGGCACAAGAAATTGAAAGAACATCTCTAACCAAAGATCTCATGAAGAGATATGAGTCTGACAAGGCCGGTGGAGCATTTGATGCAAAGAAAGCCGGTACTAACACTGCTATTCTTGGTCTACAGGGTGATTTTGGATATACACAATTGTCAAAAACACTAACAATTGAGCCAGGATTTACTACCAGTATGAACACCAACCGTCGTGAAAATTTCACCGACAAGACACTATCAACTACAGGTTTGTATCGTGTAGGTGATACTACAAGATACAAGGGATAAGTAAATAATAAAATAAGTTATGACATTAGGATTAGACGCAAGTACGTCTACCGTTGGATGGGCAATTTCAGATAATGGTAAAATAATTGACGCTGGATTTTTAGATATATCACACTTAGAGACTTCCAAAGAGAAGTCTCTTTTTGTTTTCAAGTTTATATTATCAACCAGTTACAGCAAAACAATCAAAAACATTAATCTGGAAGCCGCATTAAATGGATTTATGGGTGGTCGTACCACTCAACAAACTATTATCAAGTTGGCAAGGTTCAACGCCGTTTTTGAGTATATTTTGTCCGAAGAAATGGGTATAAAGATTAACCTTTGTAACGTTAATACGATGCGTAAACAACTCTTTGGAAAGGCCAGAGTCAAGGGAATGAAGTCCAAAGATTTCGTTAAAGCCAACATTGGAAACTTCTTGGATGTCGATAAGTACGACAAAAAAAAGAAAAAAGGAAGTTGGGACGAACGTAACGGTGACATGTATGACGCAGTTGTGTGTGCGTTATTTAAACTTTAAAATATGTTGGTTTAATCCACAGTCGTGATACAGTATTATCATGCTGTTGTATCAGACGGAAGTCATAACAATTTTAAACAAAGCACTCAAGCAGTCTGCAAAAATTCGAAAAGGGACTGATGCGGTTTATTATTGTCCCGTCTGCAAACATTACAAACGTAAGTTGGAAATCAATACCCTAACAGGAAAATACCATTGTTGGGTATGTGGATTGTCTGGAACATCCTTAAAAACGTTGTTCAAGAAGTTGGGACTATCTGGCGAATATCTTAGTCAGATTTACAAAAACACCGAAACTTATCGAAAACTTCCTCAGAATAACATTGATGCAATCATGGAGATCTTTTCAGAGAAAAAGATCCAACCAGTTGAACCATTTATGTTACCCAAAGAATATCGTTCATTTTATGACGATGAACTTACTCTGGTTGGACGACATGCAATTCAGTATCTCAAGTCCCGAAATATCACCAAGTATGACGTATTGAGATACAACATCGGATACTGTGACGGTGGATCGTATAATGGTCGTGTTCTTATACCATCGTATGATGCGTCAGGACAGTTGAACTTTTATTCAACTCGTAGCATTTTTGAAGATGCCAAAATGAAGTACGTCAACAGTTTTGGATCCAAAGATATTATCGGATTTGAAATGTTTGTGGACTACAACCAGCCAATTACTTTGGTTGAAGGAGCGTTTGACGCAATTGCCGTTCGTAACAATGCAATTCCTTTATTTGGAAAAACACTTTCAAATAAGTTGAAATCTGCATTGATTGGTAATAGAGTGAGGTGTGTCAATATTGTGTTAGACAATGACGCTATCAATGATTCGATGAGAATCGGTGAGTTTTTATTGAAGAATGGTATTGAAACAAAATTAGTTCAATTGGATGGTAAAGATCCATCTGATATTGGATTTGAAAAAACGTGGCAATTAATCGACAGTACAAATGTATTGGACTTTGAATCCATGTTTAGAATTAAAATAAATTTATGATTAATAAACTACAGTGTGATATTGAAAATTTTACAAATATCCTACATGTTGCGGATATTCATATTCTGTTGACCAAGCGTCATACCGAATACAAAGAGGTATTTCAAAACCTATATAACTCTATTCTTAAGACACCACCAACTACATTGATTTGTGTGGTGGGTGATGTATTTCATAATAAGAGTGATCTTAGTCCCGAATGTGTTGAAATTGCGTCTAAGTTTTTGAAGTCATTGGCAGATATGCGTCCAACCGTATTGACTGCGGGAAATCATGACGCTACATTGACCAACAGAAATAGATTGGACAGTTTGACTCCAATCGTTAATGCGTTGAAACATCCGAATCTTTTTTATCTAAAGGATACTGGATTGTATCAACTTGGTGATATTTTGTTCAATAACTTTTCAGTTTTTGATGAACATACTCCTGAGAACTATATTAAGTTTTCAAACATTCCCAAGATTTATGTTAACAACGCTTCTTATATTATTGGACTATATCATGGACCAGTTGATAGTGCCGTGACAGATATCGGATATAAAGTGACAAGTCATACCAAAAACGAATTGTTTGATGGACATCAGATTATTCTATTGGGTGATATACATCGTCATCAAGTTCTTCAAAACTATCACGTCACTAGTGAGAATGTTCGTAAACCAGCTGTCGTGTATTCTGGCTCGTTGATTCAACAGAACCACGGTGAGGAATTGAAGGGACATGGATTCGTATATTGGGATCTCAAGACATTAAAGTTTAAACACGTTGAAGTTAAGAACGATTATGGTTATTTTACTGTTGAAGTTAACAAAGGTCAGTTGATCACTGATATTTCAACCATTCCTAAGAAGACCACGCTTCGTATTAAAGCGTTTGAATCGGTTGCGACTGAATTGAAGTCTGTGATTTCAGAGATCCGTAAACACACTGAGATCGTTGATATCAATTTTCTTCGTGTTGATCAGTTGTCTTCAATTGTAAATAATTCGGTGGTACCTAGTTTGAATATTCATGGACTTTCAAACGTGTCGTATCAAAACAAGTTGATTGCCGAGTATCTTCAAGACAAACATACCAACATTCCAGATTCTTTGATTAGTGAGGTTGAAAGAATTAACAAGGAACTGAATGACTTGATTGTTAAAGATTTGACCGCTAAGAATATTCGATGGAAGCCAAAACGTTTTGAGTTTGATAATATGTTCAGTTATGGCGAAGGTAACGTCATTGACTTTAACAAAATGAAAGACGTTGTAGGATTATTTGCTGCAAACGCAAGTGGTAAATCCAGCATTCTTTCGGCATTATCGTTTTGCGTATTTGATAAGTGTGATCGTGCTTTCAAAGCCGTTCACGTTATGAATACTCAAAAGATGTCGTTTCGGTGTAAGTTTAACTTTGAAATTGATAAGGTTGATTACTTTATTGAACGTATTGGAAACGCTGATAAAAAAGGAAGCGTCAAAGTGGATGTACGTTTTTGGAAGGAAGAAAAAGGTCAAGTTATTGAACTTAATGGTGAAGCTCGTCGTAATACCAACGACTTGATTCGTGATTATGTTGGTACTTATGATGATTTTATTCTAACTGTGTTGAGTATTCAAAACAGTAAGACTGGATCGTTTATTGATCTGGGTCAAACTGAACGTAAGGATCTTTTGGCTCAATTTATGGGACTTACCATATTTGATAAGTTGCATCAATTAGCTAATGAACAGATGCGTGAATGGGCGGTTTTGATGAAGAACTTTGCTAAGGTTGACTATAATGCTGAGTTGGAAACACTGGCTACCAGTATTACTAATGCGGAGTCTGTAATTAATCTAAAAGACGATGAACTAAAGACTTTGATGGAAAGTCGTGATGGTGAAAATGAAAAGATTGTAGAGGCTACCAAAAAGTTGATAAAGATCAACACTACTACAACCGATGTTACGACATTAGAGTCACAACGTATTAACACTGATAAGAAGATTGTTAGTGAACAGTTGAAGTACGATAATGAAATTCCTAACATTGAAAAGTTGAAGAATGATATTAAACCGATCAATGATAAGGTTGAAAAGTTCAAGTCTGATGACATTGAATCCAAGTATTCAGAGTACAACACTTTGAAGTTGGAAGCGTCTAACATTGAAGGTGAATTGAACCGTAAGAAGTTGATTGTTACAAATAAGTTGGACAAGTTGAAAAAACTTGAATCACACAAGTATGATCCTAACTGTACTTATTGTGTTAACAACGTCTTTGTTCAAGATGCAATCAAGACCAAAGAAGATTTGGAAAATGATAAAGTTGAAGCCAAACAATTGGTTCAAAAGTTGACTGAGGTCAAAAACAAATTGGGTGCGATTGAGACTATTGCAAATCAATATCAGGAATATAGAAATCTTGTTAACAGTCTATCAACTTTAACCAAGAATGTTTCTACTCTTGAAAATCAGCAATTGCAACGTGAGAATACTATCGTCAAGGAAAAGAATCTGTTGGAATCAATCAACGTCAAGATCAAGGAGTATTATGATGCAAAGGACGCTATTGAGTCTAATGTGAAGGTACAAAAGGAGATTGACGATATTAAATTGAACCTCAAGAATATTGACTTTAACATCAAATCTGTCAATTCAAATATCACTGATGCTAAGAGTAAAATCAATGGGTGGAATCATCAAAAGTCTCAAATTGAAACTAAGATTGCTGAAATGAAACAGACTGAGAAGATCCATAATGCTTATACATACTATGTGGAAGCTGTATCCAGAGATGGTCTTCAGTATCAGATTATATCTAAAGCGTTGCCTGGAATTGAATCTGAGGTTAACAACATACTCAATCAGATTGTGGAGTTTACTATATCATTTCAGACGGATGGTAAAAACATTATGGCGTACATTGTATATGAGGACAAGAAGTGGCCATTGGAACTGGCGAGTGGACTGGAGAAGTTTGTGAGTTCTTTGGCAATTAGAGTTGCGTTGATCAATGTATCTAATTTACCACGTCCGAACTTTATTGCTATTGATGAAGGATTTGGGTGTGCTGATAGTGATCATTTGTCTGCCATGGCCAATTTGTTCTCGTTTTTGAAGAGCAATTTTGACTTTGTTTGGATTGTGAGTCACTTGGATGTACTCAAGGATATGGTGGATACCCGTCTTGAGATCGTCAAAGATGGTGGATTTTCAAGGATTAATTTCCAGTAATTTCTATATGTATTGTTAACGACAATACATATGGCACTAATATCAAACGCAAGAAATGCCGGACAAAAGCTGAATCTATCCACTTTACGAGTTGATATTGAGGATGGTTCGTTTTTGTCCGAGTATTTTAGATTATCAGAATATGCACCCAAGTTTACCGCTGGCAAAAATACGTTTTTGTTAAATGGATCTGATAAACTTGCAGTTAAAAGTTCCATACAGATTGAGGTATTAGATAACAATGGCAACTCTCTATATGTAGAGGTTGCCAAGACAAATTCTATTGCGTATAAAGAAGGTGGTGCAGTACGAATTGCCGTATATGTTTATAATGATACACCATATGGTGTTGGTAAAGTTATAATTGTCGGTAGAGATAAAGACAATAAGTTGGTACGTTGGATTGGTAATATTCAAATCAATCCATCAGTACAAAATACATCCAAGGTTGTTTTTTATAAATCACCAACGTTGTCAGTGACATCAGCTTTCGCTCCTATTACGTCTGACAATTCATCTGGATATATTACCCAAATTACAAATACTCCAATAACTACATACGCAGTTTTTCCTAAAAAGGATGACGATTATGGATTATTTGATATTGGTTCGTCGCCAATTGATTATAGATTGACATTTTCAAATGCGAGTTTGATTGTATCTTCATCAATAAAAAACTCGTTGGTAAATGTTTATGCAACTAAACTTGATGGAGATATTACGACCAGTTTAACATCATCTAACGTAATCGTTGATGTGGTTGATGAACGTACTGTTAAACTTAAAAATCCAATATATTATGTTAATAGTCAGAATAAAAAGATTGTATCTAATATTGTTGACGGAACTTTATCTGCAACGATCACCGATGTAAAATATGACGGACGGTTTTTAACTAGTTCCGCATATAATCAATCAGTCGCATATGTTACGTATAGTAATTTAAAGACGTTTTCTGGAAACATATATCGTCACAAGTTGTATCGTAGAAGTTTAAGTTCTGCTGGTGATTTTGAGATCAGTTCAGATGAACCGTTTTTTGATTCACAATATTTAATCGACCAATCAACACCAAATAGTTACTTTAAAAGTCTAGGATCGTTTCCTAATCCGACTCATTTACATCATTATTGGTTTAGTAGTTCAAATACAATTAGCTTCACAAGAGACGCTTCGTATTTGATGGATGCGATGCAGATCACCAATAATACCACCAATGAACAATACATCATTGTAAAAAACGATACAAATGGTGGCAGTATAGATCATGTATATACTCCGTATAACATTACATCCGTTTTAAATGAATCTGGAATGTCGTATGACAGTAACTTCATGAAGTTTTATCCTGATGTTACATACAAATTTTCAGTAAGATCTAGAATTGTTAAATATGATGTTTCAAAACCAGCAAGTGTTGGCTTTTATATTACATCATCAATGATAGACCAAATAAATGGCGATTTAAGTTATGATACAAATCGTGGGGTAAAAGTTGGTGAGATTTATTTAGATGAAAATTTATCATCATTGTATCATCCAGAACCACATGTATTTTACAGTAGGTTTAATAAAGAGTTTAATGGTACGATGGTGATATACACAAATAATTGTGTATCTACACTATCAGATTTACAATTTTCAACCTATTCCGAACCATCATTTTCACCTGAGATATTTATAACACGTATACCATTTCCAGTCAATATTGCCGGTGAACAATTTGAAATCAAGTCTGAACTATTTGATGTAAATTCAAATTTGGTATATTCAGATTTGAGAACCATAACCTCATTTGATCCATCTGGTTCAAGTTTAAATAAAGTTATTCCCGGTGTCATTTCATCAGATACTACAAATGGATTAAAGGTATTCAATTTGATTATCACTACATCACAGACCGATCCAAAACAAGGTCTGTATATGATGAATGCTGCTCGTTTTGATTTTGATGTTAGTGGTAGTGGCGCACATAATGCAAATGATGCAACATTTCATATCAAAAAAGGTACGGTAAGTATTAGTCCACAAATCGCGAGTAGTGTTGGTGGCGCTGTTTATATTAAACCAAGTACTACATTAGAAATTAATCCAACTACATTGGGTACAATGAATAATGTTGATATTGGTCAAACAGTTCATCAAAAAGGAAAGTTTACTGATTTGGAAGCTACTACATCTGCCACCGTTCCAACAACTACTGCACCGGGGACTGTCAGTGCAACAGTAACCAGTACATCTCTTGCAGCAACCCCCGGAACTGTAGATGTAGTTTGTCCATTAAAAGCGCCTGACGGATGGTTATTGATCAATGGTAAGAAGGTACCGTTTTACAATTAATAATACAAAAACGACTCACTGTATTATATTTATAAGACGATATGGTAAAACTCTCTGATTTTTTGGTAGAAGCTGCTTCAAGTTCTAGTCAACAAGACATGGAAAAGAACGAGTTGCGTCTTGAAAAGACTATCAAGTATCTTCAAACACAAAAGAAGGTATTGTTGATTGGTACATCAAATCGATGGGAGGGTCATAAAGACGACGAAGCAAAATCAACTAAATTAGCCAAGTTAGTTTGTGAAAGGTTAGGTAGTGATAAGTGTGAGTTTATTGATGTGAGTAAACTAAACATTTTTGTATGTGAAGGAAACGTATCATCTAAATGGGGAAATCACTGTGGAGAAAAGGGTTCGTTGTTAAAGGATAAAGATAAAAATCCAAGTGGACATCATCGTTGTTGGGCAAGTATCAACAACAAATCAGATGAACTTTGGAAGATCACCAAGCCATTATTTGAGAGTGATACAGTTTTATTTTTTACATCTATTCGTTGGGGACAAACCAACAGTATTTATCAGAAACTAATAGAACGTTTGACGTGGATTGAAAATCGTCATTCTACACTCGGTGAAGCTAATATTGTTAAGAATATTGACGCGGGTGTTATTGCTATTGGTCAAAACTGGAATGGAAAAGATGTTACGCAAACACAAAAACACGTCTTGGAATTTTACGGATTTAATACTCCACCGGAGTTATTTTGGAACTGGCAATATACAGATAATACAACCGACGAGACCAAAAAGTCTTACTCAAAAGCTATCAAAGTATTTGACGACACATTTCTTCAATGAACAAGATAAATAATAAGTTATGAAAAAAGCATCAGGAAAAAGTAATTTGGCAATCGTTAGGGACTATCTAAATGGTGAACGTCCTTTTATTCAAGTAGGTTACACCGCAGACTCAGAATTTTCATCTCGTAAAGAAGGTGAAATCTGGACTGACGCAACTGGTAAAAAGTGGATTAAAAAGAATGGTACCAAACGGGCTATTAACAACGTTAACACATCTACCATTGAAGCTACAAAACGTCATTGCAAAGACTGTAATATGGATATTCGATGGGGTAATAGATATGACGAGATCTTTTATAATAAGACAGGTCGTTGTCAGGAATGTATTGCTAAGTTTGAAACACAATTGCGGTTGGAGGGTAAGTACGAAGAGTACGAACAAAAGAAGTTATTGCAAAATCAGTTGAGTCAAGCCAAGGAATTTAGAACCAAAGTACAAGAAAGTTATGACTTTGTTTCTTTCCATGAAAAGATTTCTTTTCCAAATGGTGACGGTACTTTGGATGAATGGACGATTGAACGCAGAGAAAACATTTTGAAGGATCTTAAATCAGATCTTAAAAAGATTGATAAACAGATTCTAAAGATAGAAACGAAATTGGAGAAGTTAAGTCATGTCGAATGATCAAAAATCACTGAGAGATATCATCAAGGCAGAATATAAAAAGTGTCTTGAGAACCCGATGTACTTTATGAAGAAGTACGTCAAAATTCAACATCCTAAACGTGGAACAATTCCATTTGATTTGTATCAGTTTCAAGATCAATCTCTACAAGAGTTAATTGATCATGACTATAACATTATTCTAAAGAGTCGTCAGTTAGGTATTACCACATTGAGTAGTGCATATAGTTTGTGGTTGATGGTATTTCATAGTGATAAAAATATTCTGTGTATTAGTATTACACAAGAAACATCCAAAGAAATTGTTACCCGTGTTCGTTTTGCAAATGACAATCTTCCAAGTTGGTTAAAAGTTCCATGTGTGGAAGATAATCGTTTGTCATTACGTCTTAAAAACGGATCACAAATTAAAGCGATATCATCATCTGGTACCGCCGGTCGTTCTGCCTCTCTATCAATGTTAATCATTGACGAAGCTGCATTCATTGATAACATCGATGAAATTTGGACATCTGCTCAGTCTACACTATCAACTGGCGGTAAAGCAATTGTGTTGTCCACTCCAAATGGTGTGGGTAACTTCTTTCACAGAACATGGGTGGATGCTGAAGCAAAGAAGAATAAGTTTCATACCATAAAATTGCCATGGCATCTTCATCCAGAACGCGACCAATCGTGGAGAGACGAACAGACAAAGTTACTTGGACCCAAAATGGCAGCACAAGAATGTGACTGCGACTTTGCGACATCAGGTAATACAGTTGTGGACGTTCCGGTTCTTGATTTTTATAAACAAACCAAAGTGTGTGCTCCTGTAGAAACCCGTGGAATGGATAAGTCTTTGTGGTTGTGGGAGTATCCAGATTATTCACGTTCATATTTGGTATGTGCGGACGTTGCACGTGGTGATGGTGCAGACTTTAGTGCATTTCATGTTATTGATATAGAAAGTTTTACTCAAGTTGCTGAATATAAGGGTCAAATAGGTACCAAAGATTATGGCAATATGTTGGTCAACGTTGCAACCGAATATAACAACGCTTTATTGATTATTGAAAACCTTAGTATTGGTTGGGGTACAATTCAACAAGTATTAGATCGTAAGTATCCCAATTTGTTTTACAGTAGTTCCGATTTGAAATATGTGGATGTTGAACATCAAATGACAAATCGTATACATGCTACTGAAAAGAAAATGACTCCCGGTTTTACTACTACATCAGTAACCCGTCAATTGATTATTTCACGTTTGGAAAGTTATATGCGTGAGAAGGCTGTCAATATTCAGTCAACTCGTACTATTGATGAATTATATACATTCATTTAAAGAATATAGAGAGCCTTTTATTGGTGGAGGAAGTATATATTTGGGAGTAAGACAGAAATTTGGTATTGAAGACAAAACATTCTGGATAAATGATTTGTATTCAGATTTGTACAACTTTTG
>Ga0172362_10005374_pt1 | contig 11093 bp, 10 predicted proteins | sample LakKivs1_kivu2a2_FD_114534 | JGI IMG/M metagenome (GOLD analysis project Ga0172362, IMG submission 114534) | Sediment microbial communities from Lake Kivu, Rwanda - Sediment s1_kivu2a2 | ecosystem: Environmental > Aquatic > Freshwater > Lake > Sediment | place: Rwanda: Western Province, Lake...
TGAGAGTTCTATCCATAAACTGCGGAAGCTCAACAATTAAATTCGACCTTTTCCATTTCAGCGACAAGCCGAACGGCATAAACCGGAGGATAGCCCACGGCATAGCGGCCGGCATCGGCTTCGGCGGAGCCATCAGTTTCACGGCTTCATCCGATGTGCAGATCATAAAAAAACTGAGGCTCAAGGATCACAGCGATGCCACGCAGAAGGTATTGACCCTCATGGCGCAGAACGGGCTGACCACATCCGGAAAACCCACGGTGATCGGGCACAGGGTAGTGCACGGAGGCGACCGCTTCATCGACCCCGTGCTGATCGACGACGAGGTGATGAAGGCCATAGAGGACGTAAGCAGGCTGGCGCCCCTGCACAACGAGCCTTCGCTGATCACGATAAAGGCTATGAGGGCCAGCGTGAACCCCGCCACCCCCCATGTAGCGGTCTTCGACACGGCCTTCCACCGCTCGATACCGGAGCGCGCCTGGCGCTACGCCATACCGCAGGAACTGGCGGATAAGCACGGCATAAGGAGATACGGATTCCACGGCCTGGCGCACCGCTACATGAGCGAGCGCTACGCCACTATCGCGGGTGCGCCGCCGGAATCGCTGAAGCTGATAACGCTGCAGCTGGGCAACGGCTGCTCGGCGGCGGCCATAAAGGGGGGGCGACCAATCGACACTTCCATGGGTTTGACGCCGCTGGAGGGGCTGGTCATGGGCACGCGCAGCGGCGATATCGACCCGTCGCTGGTGAATTATATAGCGCGATGCGAGAATATCACATCCGAGCAGGTGGAAGACCTGCTCAATAAGAAATCCGGACTGCTGGGCATCTCCGGCAAATGGCGCGATATGCGCGAGCTGCTCAGGGACGAGGAGAAGGGGGTCGCCGCCGCCTCGCTGGCCATAGACATCTTCTGCTACCGAGCGCGCAAGTACATCGGAGCCTACCTGGCCGCGCTGGGCGGGGCCGATGCGGTGACCTTCGGGGGCGGCATCGGCGAGTTCGCGCCCCCGGTCAGGGCCCGCATCCTTGAAGGGATGGAATGGTGCGGCCTTAAGCTCGATGCGAAACGCAACGGTGAAGCCGTCGCCGTTGAACGGTGCATCAGCGCCGATGATTCTTCCGTCAAGGCATATGTCATCCCTGTCGACGAGGCTTCCGTCATCGCGCGCGACGCTTTGGATTGCGTAAAACGCACGGCTGGCAAGCAGTAATCAGCGAGTAAATACGAACGGTAATTTATACTTTATAGTCGGCTAACCGCCACAGAGGAGGCAAGTATGGGCGCTGGCAGAAAAAAAATACTTCTTATAGAAGATGACAGCGGATTCAGGCGCACATATTCGGATGTGCTTCTCGCCGAGGGATACACGGTCGTTACCGCCGAGGACGGAGAGCAGGGCCTGGCCATGGTGAGGACCGAAAAGCCCGACGTGGTACTGCTGGACCTCATCCTGCCCAAGCTCCCCGGTTTCGAGGTTCTGAAGAGAATTCGGGCCGATGCCGAGACCAAGGATACCATAGTTCTCATAATGTCGGTGCTGGGAGAGCAGACCCAGATTAAGAAAGGCCTTGAACTGGGCGCCAACGACTATACGGTCAAGGGCTTTTACAAACCGAACGAGATATTAGGGAAGATACAGGCGCTGCTTGCACAGCCCGGTACCGCACAGCGTACTGACGTATACAACCTCTTCATAAAGGACAACAGGGGCGACGTATCAAAGCTCCGCAGCAATGTCGGCTGGGCCAAGCCTTTCACCTGCGCCGTCTGCAATGAGGAGATGCAGCTGGTGCTTACGCCTGACTATTCCCGCTCCGACGCGCACTGGTTCTCGGCGCATTTCTCCTGCCCTGTATGCGGCAGGAAATTTTAAACTCGGAGGCGCCCTTCGCTAAGAGTCGCGTAAACCAGGATGAATGATACTAAGACCAGCATCTCAAAGGAGGAGAAATGAGCTCCGTTGGTAAAGAGAAGATACTTCTGATAGAAGATGACAGCTCATTGAGGCAGATGTACTCAGATGTGCTTGAGGCTGAGGGCTATACGGTGGTGACCGCCGGGGACGGCGAGCGGGGCTTGGCCATGGTAAGAACAGAGAAACCGGACCTGGTGCTGCTGGATATCATCCTGCCAAAGCTGCCCGGCTTCGAGGTGCTGAAGAGCATCCGGGCCGACGCCGATATCAAGAACACCATCGTTCTCATACTTTCGGTGATGGGGGAACAGAGGCATATCCAGACCGCGATGGACCTGGGGGCCAACGGCTATGCGGTAAAAGGCTCCACCTCGCCGAGCGACATTTTGGGAAAAATCCGTACATTGCTTGCGCCGCCCGAGAAAAAGGAACAGCTCAAAGACCAGGCGAAGGAGAATGCCAAGTCCTATGTTCTCTTTGTTAAGGGAGACAGGGGCGATGCCCTGGAGCTCGCGAAAGATACCGGCACTAACAGACTGTTAATCTGCAAACATTGCGGAGGGGAGAGACATCTTATCCTTTCCCCAGATGATTCGCATTCCGAGGGCCACTGGTTCTCCGCGCATTTCGCCTGCGCCAATTGCGGTAAAATATTCTAAGGACTAGAGAGGCACAGGAGATCCTTCTCCTGACGGGCCCTTCTATAATATTTGGGTATATGGAAGGATGGGATATCCCGTAGGGGCGCAGCTAGCAGCGCTCTTTTATCGGGCAGGGCAAGCCCTGCCCCTACCTAACGACCAACGTATGTGGAACAAACAGGGGGTTCGGAAAACAGCTTCGCGACACATCGACAACTAGAGGGCTTAGCTTTAGTAACGATACGACTCGGGGGATCTGCTGATGGCAAAGAGGAAAAGAATCGCTATCCTCACCGGAGGAGGGGACTGCCCGGGAACAAACGCCGTGATCAGGGCCGTTGCCAAGAAGGCCATCATTGAACATAAACTTGAGGTCATCGGAATCGAGGACGGCTTCGAGGGTATGATCGAAAACCGTTTCCGCAAACTAGAGTACGGCGACGTCTCCGGAATACTCACGCTGGGCGGCACGATACTGGGAACATCCAACACGGCCAATCCGTATAGATATGCCATAAAGGGGGGTAAGCGGCTGAGGTTCAAAGACGTGTCACGGGCGGCCATGGACAACCTGAAAGAACTGGATGTGGAATGCCTCATATGCATAGGCGGCGACGGCACCCTGAACATCGCCGACAGGCTCTTCAGGGACGGGCTGCCCGTAATCGGCATCCCCAAAACGATAGACAACGACCTGCTGGGCACCGACATCACCTTCGGATTCGATACCGCGGTTTCCATCAACACCGAGGGCATCGACAGGCTGCACACCACGGCGCAGTCGCACCACCGCGTCATGATCCTTGAGGTCATGGGCCGCTATGCCGGATGGATAGCCCTGCATGCGGGCACCGCCGGCGGAGGCGACATCATCCTCATCCCGGAGATACCTTACGATATCGACATCGTGTCTGAAAAAGTCCTGCAGAGAAGCAGGCGGGGTAAGAAATTCACCATAATTGTGGTCTCGGAAGGGGCCAGGCCGCAGGGCGGGGATATCGTAGTGCGAAGGGTGGTCAAAGAGAGCACCGACCCGATAAGGCTCGGAGGCATTGGGTTCGTCCTGGGTTCGCAGATAGAGGCGGCCACCGGCCTCGAGACGCGCGCCGTTGTCATGGGACATCTCCAGAGGGGCGGCACGCCTACGCCGTACGACAGGGTGCTGGCGACCAGGCTCGGCACCAGGGCGGTCGATATGATGAAAGATGAGAAGTACGGCTATATGGTAGGGATTCGGAACGGCTCGCTCGTCGATGTGCCGCTCAAGGAAGTCGCTAAAGGAAGGAGACTCGTTCCGATTGACGATCCCCTTATAGAAGCGGCCCGGTCGGTAGGCACATGCTTCGGCGACCGCTCATGATTAAAAATCGGTCGCATATCACCCTTTACTCCCTGTCGATCCGCGCCATCTCCTGATCGCGCTTGTTTGAACGCCGAAATTTTGCAATCGCGCGTTCTGATGATATAGTATAATAACCCATCTTTATATTGAAACAGATATTGAAATGGACGGGAAAACGGTTTAATGGCAGAGGAATGGGATAACCTTTGTAAGGAAGCCAGAGCCCTCGGCGAGCAAAAACGTTACGGCGACGCCATGGCCGCGGCGGAAAAGGCCCTGGAACTGGCTAAAAAGGCCCTGGGCCCGGTGGACCGCGGCGTAGACAAATGCCTTATGGTTATAGCCGGACTTTACGAGGACCAGGAACAGTACGAACAAGCCGAAATGTTCTACAAGCGTTCGCTGGCGATGAGAGAAGAGGTCCTCGGAACGGACCACGCTGGTGTCGCCGGGAGCCTTCTCAGCCTCGCAGCGCTGTACACCAATCAGGAACAGCTCGCCAGGGCCGAACCGCTCCTGGAACGCGCTTTGACGATCACGGAGAAGGCATACGGGACGGATAATCCCAATGTAGGCGACATTCTGGAAAGGCTGGCGACGGTATATCACAGGCAGGGCAAGTATGATCAGGCCGAGCCTCTTTACGAGCGTGAGCTGGCGATCATGGAGAAGGCTTACGGAGCGGATAGCCCAGACCTGGTCTTGTATATAGAAAACCTGGAGAAAATTTACTGCGACCGGGGCCAGTATGACAAGGCCGAGCCGCTCTGCAGACGCGCGCTGGCCATCTGGGAGAAGATCAAAGGCCCGGACAGTTACGCGGTGTCCACTACCATGGATATACTCGCCGAGATACTCATGAGGACATCTCGGGAGAAAGAGGCCAAGCCGCTGGAGGAACAGGCCACACACCTGCGCGCTTCAAGCTGGAACCTCCTGGATAATACAGTCCTCTATCCCAGTGAAAAAGAAGAGGCCGAGGAGGCGGAGACGGAGGCGAAGGAGGAACAGGCCACACGTCTGCACGCTTCAAGCCGGGACCTCATGGATGATACAGTCCTCTATCCTAATGAAAAAGAAGAGGCCGAGGAGGCGGAGGCGGAAGTAGAGGCGATGGAGGAACAGGCCGCATACCTGCACGCTTCAAGCCGGGACCTCCCGGATGATGCAGTCCTCTATCCCCGCGAAAAAGAAGAGGCCGAGGAGGCGGAGGCGGAAGTAGAGGCGATGGAGGAACAGGCCACATATTTGCACGCCGCAAGCTGGGATCTTCTGGATAATGCGATCCTCTATCTCCGTGAAAAAGACGAGTCCGATGAGGCGGTAGTTGAGGCAATGGAGAAGCTTGAAGCCACCGAGCAAGAAGCGGGACCCGAGCATGAAGACCTCGTGGCAATCCTGGACACGCTGGCATTGCTCTATTGCGAGCATGGCCAGTCCGAGCAGGCCGAGTCGCTTTACAGACGCGCCCTGGCGATAATAGAGAAGGGCGGCGGCCCGGACAATCCCGATGTGGCCCGCAGCCTTCTCAACCTGGCGACGATGTACCTTGTCCCAAAACAGTACGAGCAGGCCGCGCCGCTCCTCAAGCGCGCGCTGGAGATAAGGGAGAAGGTATACGGCCCGGGTCATCCTAATGTGGCTGTGATCATGAAAGATCTGGCGGAAGCGAACGCTATGCAGGGACAGTACGCCCAGGCCGAGTCGCTCTACAAACACGCGCTGGAGATTATGAAGACGGCCTACGGCGGCAATGATTTTAGAATAGTAACTTACATTGAACATCTCGCCGAGCTTTACAACGATGAAGGGCAGTATAACAAGGCCGAGAGACTCTTCAAGGGCGCGCTGCGTATTATGGAGGCAAGGTTCGGCAAGAACGACCCCATCCTGCTATCCAGCCTCGACGGACTTGAACGGGCATACAGGGGACAGCGGGCGTTCAATTCGGCGGAGTTGTGTGAACAACGCGCAAAGGACATCCGCCGCGCATGGGCTTAAACGCTGAGGGCAAAGCCGAATCTAAGCAATTTACAGAGACATCCTTCGGTGCCCCCACATGACGGCGGTTCGAACGTATCCTTGATAAATACGTTCACGTTGTTTCAGGACATCACTGCAGTTTGCTTATCCTTACTACTGGCTACGGTTTCCTTTTCTTTAATCTTATAGATTTCTTCAACGGCAAACTGCAATTTAGTAACTACATTCTTCCTGGTCACGGGATAGATGTAAAATGTATCTTCAAGGGTGGACAGATCCAGACAATCGCCTTTCTTGAAATAATCGAATTCGATATGCAGGCTGTATAACGATAATGACTTCTTCTCCAATCGGAATACTTTGCCATCCATGGTTGTTTCCAACACAAAACCGTCGACGGAATGAGTCAACTTTCCCTCGCCCAGACGAATGAATCCGCGTGCATTAGGCAAAGAATCCACTATAACCCGATCCTGAAAAAAGTACGATCCTTGCTCGATTTGTTTGCGAACCATTTCCCTCTCGAATTCGAACCAATCGGGAATGTGGGAAAATTCGGTTTCGCCTTCCACGGCCGATAGCTCTCCCAGTTCACTCATTCTCCAGCGTTTATGGCAATGTTCGCACCATAGCTCGTCCTTATCGGAGTTCATCTCGGATTCCGTGAGACAATGCGGACACTGGTAGAGAATATGATATAATCCTTTGGCTCGATACGGAAAATCGATCACTATATTATTATCTTTCTGCCATTGATATTCGTCATACTGAAAAGCGTCTTTAATTGTTTGGTTTATCTCTTCGACACTGGCTTGTTTAATCTGCTCCGGCGTTAACACCCGCGTCATGGTCGCTTCAAGACGGCACTTTCTCTTCTTGAGATTCCACTGCGGCTGGGACAGATAATTCCCGTGCTGAATAAACACTACCACCGGAGCTTTATACATCTTTACCAGCTTGCCCAGAGAATCCGGCAGAACCGACGTCTTACCGCAATACGAATATCTTGCTTCAGGGTAAAGAGCAAGAATGGTTTTATTCACCTCAAGAGAATATTTCATGTGCTTGATGAGAAGAATGTCGTTGGTAAACTTACGTTTACATATGCAACCGACCTGCCTGAGCAGCCACTCGTTAATCAAAAAACCGTCGATGGCGACAACATTGGTAGCTCGATGGGGAAACATGGCCCGGCATGCCACTTTAAAATCAACAAACGCCATATGGTTCGATAAGAACAGGTAGGGCGGCCTTAATCCCTCCATGTTCACTTTAGTTATCTTCAATTTTCGCTGCCGGGTTTCCGGATAACTCAACAGCCATGCCAGAGGGGTGAGAAACCATCGCTGTTTGATAGGTTTTCTCTCCATGTCGAACTTTTTTATCTCTTTCACACATTCCTCTCTATAGGAAACACCGACAGTGCTGACTGATAGGAACCGTCATTCCCAAAGCCGCAAATATCAATGGCAGATGAATAGATTGTCAGCCTTTCATGGAAAATCTGTCAAGCCCGAGCAGTCTTTGTGATGGGCTAATTCTGGGGATTTGATAGCAACATAAGCGGATAGATTAACCAGGAAAAATTTCTGCCCCCAAGGGAAATCGAAACCAAGTATCGACTACAGGCTGTAAATCTCGTCGTCGAAGGTTTTGACCCAGTTCTTATGCAGTATCTCCACTGCATCCTCCGTCCTGTCCACGCCCAGTATGACGATGGGCTGCCAGTCCTCGCCGCGGCCCAGGAACGGATAGAAATAGTAGACATTTATCTTTGCTGCCTTGAGGGGTTTCAGCACGGCGCGCATGCCGCCGGGGTGGTCGGGTATCTCGACCGCGATGACCTCGTCGATATGTGTCTTGTAGCCGTTGCTCTTGAGGACGTTGGCTGTCTTCACGGGGTCGTCGGTGACGAATCTGACCGTGCTGCTCTTGGAAGTGTCGGCCACGGAGATGGCCCTGATATTTATGCCCTCATCGCCCAGGCATTCGCTGATGCCCAGGAAAGTGCCCGGCACATTATCCAGTGTTATCGATATCTGTTTTACCATAGGCCGACCCCCTCGATCCCCCAGACCTGGGGAAATATTGTCGATATGTTACGAGACTATTTACCGAATCCCCTGTTTGTCCCCCATACGTTGGGGGACATAATAATTTAGGGGACACCACTAAAACCCCGGTCCTTCCACGGAAGGACACTTCTCTTTTAAATCGCCACTCCGGCGAAGGCTGGAATCCACAGCGGGCGATCACAAGGATCGCCCCTACATAATCATAATCCAATAATCAACGAACCGAACTATAGCCCGCCGTAATCGCTTTCTCGTTGACGGCGATAAGCTTAGTTTTTCCCTTCAGGCCTATCTTGAGCCCCTCCAGAATGCCTTCCAGCGATACGATGCCACTCTTCTTGACGAAGGCGCCCAGCATGACCATGTTCGCCGACTTAGCGCTACCCAGCTCCTTGGCGATGGCGTCAGCAGCGACACGGACGACCTCTATATCATCGCGCGACGTATCGGTTTTGATAAGCGACGTATTCATGAAAAGCACGCCGCCGGACTTTATCTGGTTCTGGAACCTGACCAGCGAGGGCCGGTTCATTGCTATGACGAAATCGGGGGACGAGGCGATAGGCGATGCGATATCCTCGTCGGATATGGCGACGGTGCAATTGGCCGTGCCGCCGCGCACCTCGGCGCCATACGACGGAAGGTATGTGACATGCCGGCCCTCGGCCATAGCCGCCTGGGCCAGCGTCATCCCCATGGATATGACGCCCTGGCCGCCGAATCCCGATATCAGCGTCTTAACCAGCATCCTGTTTCCCCGTCCTGTCGAGGATCACGCCCAGAGGAAACTCCTTAGCCATGACCTCGTCGATCCACTTCCAGGCTTCGGCGGGGCTCATCTTCCAGTTTGTGGGACAGGGCGAAAGTATCTCCACCATGGAAAAGCCCTGCCCGTCGAGCTGGGCCTGGAATGCCTTGCGTATGGCCTTCCTGGCCTTCTTGATGTTCGCCGGCGAGTTCACGGCTACGCGCTCGATATAGGCCGCGCCCTTTACCAGCGCCAGCATCTCGCTCATCTTTATGGGATATCCTTCGAGCCGGCCCTCGCGGCCCAGGGGCGTCGTCGTTGTCTTCTGCCCGGAGAGCGTGGTCGGAGCCATCTGCCCGCCCGTCATGCCGTAAACGGCGTTATTTATGAAGATCGCGGTGATGTTCTCGCCGCGGTTAGCCGCATGTATCGTCTCCGCCGTACCAATCGCCGCCAGGTCGCCGTCACCCTGGTAGGTGAAGACGAAGGTCTCCGGGCTGGCCCGCTTGAGGCCGGTGGCGACGGCCGCGCCGCGTCCGTGCGCCGATTCAGCCATATCGATATCGAGATAGTTATAGGTGAATACCGCACAACCCGGGGGAGGTATGCCGACGGCCTTATCCCGCAGGTTCATTTCGTCGATGAGCTCGGCGATGATGCGGTGGACGATGGAATGCCCGCAGCCGGGACAGTAATGAAATACCGCCTTCTTGAGCGACGCCGGGCGCGAATAAACTTTGTTCATTTTCCGCCCTTCAATCCCTTCTGGTAATAGACACGCGCGATGGCCCGCTGCAACTCGGCCGGTGTTGGTATCACGCCGCCGGTGCGGCCATAGAACGATACTTCCGCGGAGCCGTTGAGCGCCAGCTTCACATCCTCCAGCATCTGCCCCATGTTCATCTCTATATCGAGGAAATGTTTCTTCTTTTTCGACAGCGACGCGATAGCCTCGGACGGGAAGGGCCACAGCGTTATCGGGCGCAGCATCCCCACCTTGAGCCCGGCTTTTCTGGCGTTCTTGATCGCGCCCCTGGCGATGCGCGCCGCTATGCCGAAAGCAACCACCACCAGCTTGGCATCGTCGAGCATGAAAGTATCGTAAGCGACCTCGTCGCGCTTGATGATCTCGTAGCGCCGGAATAGGCTCCAGTTAAGCTCCTCAAGCGAGGCCGGGTTCGAAGTAAAGGTCTTCACGATGCGGCTGGGACGACCCCTGGCCCCGCGCAGCGCATCCTCGCGCACCGGCAGAACCTTAGGCTCTTCATATTTGAACTCCACAGGCTCCATCATCTGCCCCAGCACCCCGTCTCCCAGTATCATCGCCGGCACTTTGTACTTATCGGCGAGATCGAACGCCTTTTGTGTCATGTCAGCCAGCTCCTGCACCGACGAAGGGCCCAACACGATTGTCCGATAGTCGCCGTGCCCGCCGCCGCGCGTGGCCTGATGGTAATCCGACTGCGCCGCGGCTATACTGCCCAGTCCCGGACCGCCGCGCGACATATTGACGATGACCGCGGGCAGCTCGCAGGCCGCCAGATAAGATATGCCCTCCTGCTTCAGGCTGATGCCCGGGCTCGATGAAGATGTCATGGCCCGCACCCCGGCCAGGCTGGCGCCGAAGACCATATTTATAGCAGCCAGCTCGCTCTCGGCCTGGATGAAGGTACAGCCCTTCTTCCGCCCCAGGTGCGCCGCCATGTACTCGGTGAGCTCGTTCTGCGGCGTGATAGGGTAGCCGAAGTAGCACTGGCAGCCGGCCCTTATGGCAGCCTCACCGATGGCGCTATTGCCGTCCATGAGCACTTTAGTCACGGTATACCTCTATCGCCGCCTCGGGACAGACCAGGGCGCATATTGCGCAGCCGCTGCAGTCGCTGTCTTTTTTGCACACGGCGACCCTGTAGCCGTTGGCGTTAATCTCGTCGGAGATGACGATAACGGCCTTGGGGCAGAACAGAGTGCACATCTCGCAGCCCTTACAGAACTCCCGGTCTATCTCTATGTACCCTTTCATATAGATGTCTATTGTATAGTCATGATATCCACAATGCAAGTGTCCGGCGATTTCGACCCTCACCCTTTCCCTCTCCCTGCGGAGGGAGAGGGAAGTTTATACAGGTCAACACCCCCTTACCCCCTCTTCTAAAAAGAGGGGGAACTTAACTGGCACGGCATGCCGTGCCCCTACGGAGGAACGGAAAGGGCGAAACACAAGATTCGCCCCTACATCAACGCAAAATTCCGGTGTTTCCATAGCCACCACCATAGCCCTCAACTTCCAGAGGAGAGGTTAGCTAACTAACAGAGGTGCAGGAGACAGAGTCTCCTGACGGGGTTTTAGGGGTGTCCCCTAATCTAATAAATGTCCCCCAA
>Ga0172362_10005376_pt1 | contig 11092 bp, 9 predicted proteins | sample LakKivs1_kivu2a2_FD_114534 | JGI IMG/M metagenome (GOLD analysis project Ga0172362, IMG submission 114534) | Sediment microbial communities from Lake Kivu, Rwanda - Sediment s1_kivu2a2 | ecosystem: Environmental > Aquatic > Freshwater > Lake > Sediment | place: Rwanda: Western Province, Lake...
ACTAAAGGGCCTACTCCCAGACGAGGGGTAGGACTCCACCACCTGGATATCCGGTTGGAAACAAGACCTCGATTAGGCGTAACGCTCGCTCTCCCCCTCCCACCTTGATGTGAGGATCCTTCACCAGTTCGCGGATACCTTTGTATCCCGTTATGAGCGGATTCAAGCACAACAATGGAATAGTAAGTTGATGGTCGACATCGATACCTTCTGTGCTAACCGAGACCTGTCCATGATCGATGCTCAGAATAGCAGACTCTTCCTCACTTGAAATCCTCAAAGTGGCATTAAGATCGTGAAGCTCAGAGTAGCGAAGCCTACGCTCGAACTCCTCCTCCATCTTGGTCAGGAGTGAGACTAGGTTCAGGACCCGGGCCATGCCGGCTCCACCGCCACTCCTTATCCTTATCTCACCACCACGCCAGAAGGCGAAGTGTGCGAAGGGGTGGTCAGGATGGACGAGGCAGCGGAGTTCCGTCAAACTCTTCTCCACAACTGTTTCAAGGAGTCTGTTAAAGATGGCCTCACATACTTCGTCGTTCAGGGCGCCGACCTCAAGGGCGGCGGGGTGGCCCCAGTCAGTCCCAAGACAATAGTATCCTACTACCTCACCCTTACAATCCGCTAGGACCTCGAGTTTGGCCGAGCCTCGAGGCTTCCACTCCCACAGTTTCGGCGACCGTACTTCGGCGCACGTCCTCGTGGCCGTGTTGCTATTGTAGATTCGTGTGATCTGTTCTAGATCGGCTTCCTCGAAAGGCCTGAACTCGCATCGGTCCTTCTCCAGAGAGCTATCTTGTCGAGGCTTTATGACCAGCTCCGTGTTCAGCATGGCCGGCGAATAACCGTAGTGGGGATAGAGCCACGGGTGTCCCCACAGGATCGTCATATCGAAGCCTTCAGCCTTCATGTATCGGATGGCGTCCCTCATCACCGCTGAACAGTAACCCCTCCTCTCGTAGTCGGGAAGAGTCGCTACTGGTCCAACGATCGCGCCGTTCACTATGGCCGACCCGATTCTCAAGGGCCGCCTTATAATCATCATCATGCTCACGATTTTCCCGTCGACCTCTACTATGCGCAGGTCTCCTCTTCGAAAACCTGGATCTTCTCTCATCGTGATGTCGATCATGGTGCGTTCTATTCTGGGTTGCCTGAACGCCTTGTCAATTATGTCATAGATTCCAGCATAGTCTTCGGGATCAGCAGTTTTGACTAGCATTCCCAATCGACCTGAGACACAAGTCTCCCGCAGAGCGAAGGCATAGCCTTGGAATGATCTCAATGCTATTTAATCATTAGCAAGAGGAGGCAGGTATAAGCGATGGGTTCTACCGTAAATCGGGGACTCGATCCAAAACTCTAAGATGAAAAAGAAGACTGTCTGACCCTCCCCCGATGGGGTGGGGGAGGGCCCTGTTTGGATGAGGCTGTTGTGGGGGTTAGCGGATGTTGAATGGGAGTAGAGCGGGTATCGTCGCCGTCTCGGTCGTTATCTTGTAGCCGAAGGCGAAGTAGATGTTCTTCACCGCGTACTCTAGGGCGTTTATTGTGACTTCTTGGCCGACGCTGAGGGTTTCATTTACGAAGAGGTCGTGGAGCGTCGAGACGTTTTCGTCCGACACCCATTTCTGTGCCATGATTATGTTCACGGTTTCGCCCGTGACGTTGAGGACTAGGATATGGTCTGAGACCAATAGTATTTCGCCGGTGTAGGTTGTCTTGTTGGCGTCCTTGAGGAAGAACCAAGCCTTATCGAGCACCCATGACTGGAGGGCTTTGGGTGGGAACTCTGAGAACTCTCGGCGAGGTGGGAATTGGGAGAATTCTCGGCGATTGGATTTGGGGCAATTTTCTTCAGACGATTCGAGCTTAGAGCATTGCGTATTGTTTCGAGCCACTGTTGGTGCCATGTAGGCCATGGTTCCGAAGGCCGTTAGGGTAGCCAGTACCACTATTAGGGCGAGTAGACATATCTTGACTTCTCTTCTCACGGCTTTCACCTTGCCCGAACTTGAGCGACTAGAAGGTAAGGTGAGCAGGGTCTTAAGTTGAACGTTTCGAGAAATCTAGAACTCCAACCCGAACCTAGGAGGCCGCACTCATTCCAGAGATCGAGGGATTCCCCAGAGGATGCCGAGGAGGGCTGACGAGAAGAAGCAGATTCCCAGATAGGAGGAGGCCGCGAATATCGTCTGGAGGCTGTCGAGGCGCATCATTATTCCTAGGCCGAGGGCGATGAGGAAGCCGAAGACACCCATGAAGTCCAGCAGGTCTGTGGCGTCTCTCCTAGACTGGTATGAGGACATCGCTTGTTCACGAAGTAATCCGATATATTTCTAGACTAATCTATTATGAATCTTAAATATGTGTTCAATAAGCATACCTAGAATTCGTAGAAGTGGCCACTTATGCCCGTCCTTGGAAAGAGAGTGATGGCATTCATCCGTCAGTCGCGTTTCTTCTTTGCTGTACCTTCCATACTCGCCATCCTCTCCACCTTTGTCGTCGCCAAGAATTACAACATCATGCAACTTTTCTTGCTCATGCTATCTTTCCTCCTAATCTGGTCTTTCATGAGTAGCGTCAACAACACCTATGACATCGAGACCGACCAAGGTAGCCAGTTAATGAAGACTCAGAATCCGATAGTCACCGGGGACCTCTCCCTTCGAGAAGCTAAGACATTGAATCTTGCTCTGCCAGTAATGTCAATAATCGTTGCGGCCTTCGTTGGTCAGTACTGGATTGGTTTACCCCTAATCACAATCATCCTAGTTATCCTATACGATATTAAACCCTTCAGATTAAAGGACAGGCCCTTCGGCTTCCTCATAGCATCCCTCGGCAACTGTCTCCCCTTCCTCTTTAGCTACGCCACAGTTGCCTCGGGTTTCATCTTTCAACCATGGATTCTGTATGTCTCTGCTTCCCTCTACACCAACGGGATTCTTGTGTCAAGGTATCTTCCCGACATAGAACTCGACCTAAAACTTGGTATACGTAACTTTTCAGCGAGCTATGGAGCGGAGGCTACGAGGAGAGTTGATATAGCCTCAACAATCATTACGGCGCTCATACTAATGATTGGAGTTTTCCGAGGAGATCTATCTTGGATAGGCTTGCCACTCCTTTTGATCTCAGTAACCCTCCAACTCAGGGTCTTAGCACAAGGTGCCGAAGCATTGAAGAATCCGAGAGTCTTTAGGAGATTTGCTTCAGGATTTGTGCCCAACTCAGTGTCGGTTGTTCTAAGCATTGTTGGCTCAGCTATGGTATAGACTCATCTGCTCTTGACTTATCGATTCGGATCATGTTTGGAAGTGCAATCGGAATCACTCTTGGTCCTCTGGAGTCGATTTCGATCGGGAAGGGGCCTCTTTTGTACTCTCCGGAATAGCTAACGATCTCAAGTAGGCTTGACTGTGAGAAAGTCTTGTCGGCGCGAGTTATCTCAATTATACCATCTGCAAGGGATTTGAGACTTTCCTCAATCCTATCATCATGAACCCCTCGATGCACAATTCCAATCCCTGTCGCCCTCGCAATCCTTGTGGCAAACTTCAACGTATGCACTAACCGAAACGCCTCCTCCGCGCTTGTCGAAAGCAATGGTGAAAGACTATCAATCACCACAATTCTTGGAGCACTCTGTGGAAGCGGAGTCAAAGGCAGGAATCGAATCCCCTCCTTATAAATAAGGCTTAAGTCGTATAGTTTTTCTTGGAATGATGTGCTTATGAATCCTTCCGCATTTAGTTTTTCATTAACACTAGCGTCCATCTTTTCAGCTGCATGAGAAAAGATATCTACGACCCTAAGCTTTCCCGCCTCCTCAAAGGATTCAACATGCCAGTCATAGCTTGCCATGTCGTACCGGAGTTCTTCTGCAGACTGATCTACGGTGTAGTAAAGGACTTTGGCTCCCTCCTGGAGAAGGTTCCAAGCTATCTGTCTCGCCAAAACTTCTTTGCGACCATCCGAATCTCCCATGAAGAGTAGGGCGGAAGATTTCAGGAGCCCACCTCCCGTGATCAGGTCGAACCCCGGAACCTTTGTCTCGATCTTCCCATCCGATCTATTAGAGAGCATAATGTGTAAAACACTTCAACAGTTACAGTTATGTTTTGTCAATCGTCCCTATATAGGATATGTCCATGTCCCCCTGAAACAGACGAGGAACCCTTGCTCACCTTCTCGGATTCAGCGGATGCCCTCCCTGCTTCAGTGCCTCTTCGGGTTCCCTGAACTGCATACTGTAGAGGAGGCTATACAGACCGCCCTTCGCGATCAACTCCTCGTGGGTTCCCTGCTCCTCGATGATTCCTTCATTGAGGACGATGATCCGGTCAGCGTTCCTCACCGTCGACAAACGATGCGCTATCACCAAGGCAGTCCGCCCCTTCAGAAGCTCCTGAAGCCCTTCTTGGATCAGGAATTCCGTGTATGGATCGACGCTGGATGTGGCCTCGTCCAAGACCAGAATCCGAGGATTGGCTAAGAGGGCTCTGGCGAAGGAGACCATCTGTCTCTGCCCAACGGAGATGTTGGTCGCGCCCTCCCGGATAACCGTATCGTAGTCTTGGGGGAGACGCATGATGAAGTCGTGGGCTCCCACCCTCTTGGCGGCCTCAACGATCTCTTCGTCCGTGGCGTCGAGGCGACCGTATCGGATATTATCCTTGATGGTTCCTTGGAAGAGGAAGGTCTCCTGTAGTACGACGCCCATCTGGCTCCTCAGTGACCTCTTCGAGACGAACTTTATGTCGTGGCCATCCACCAGAACCTTTCCCTCTTGAGGCTCGTAGAATCGGGCCAGCAGGTTGATGAGGCTGCTCTTTCCCGCGCCCGTCGGCCCGACGATCGCTAAGGTATAGTTCGCGGGAACATTGATGTTGATGTCTTTCAAGACCGGAACCTTGGGGTCGTAACCGAAGGTCACGTGACTGTACTCGACATCGCCCATGATGCGTGAGAGGTCCACCTTCGCCGCGTCGTCAGTCTCGGCAACCTCGATAGGCTCGTCTAGGATGCCGAAGATTCGTTCAGAGGCGGCCATTGAGGACTCGTACTGGTTGTAGAACATCGAGAGACTCATGATTGGGCGGAAGAGTTGCTGGAGGTAGAGCTGAAAGGCGAAGAACTCTCCGATTGATATTGCTCCGGAGAAGTAGAGCTGGGCGCCGAAGTAGATGATTACAATCTGGGAGACACCCATTAAGGCCTGAACCCCGGAGCCGAAGAAGGCGAACATCGCAGAGGCGCTGACGTTCGCCCGGAGATTCCTGATGTTAGCCTGCCCGAAGGAGTCTTGGCTCTGCTGCTCTCGGGTCAGGGATTGGATGACCCTTATCCCGGAGACGTTCTCCTCGATCTGAGACGTGATCTCGGCGATGGTTCGGCGAGTCCTCCTGAAGACTCTTCTAGCCCTGAGTCGGAAGAGGATGCCGGGTAGCAGGAAGAGGGGGGTGGTAGCTAGGGTGATTAGGGTCAGCTGAACATTCCACGAGAACATGAAGTAGAAGCTGATGAAGATGGGGATGGTGTCCATTATCACCATGTCGATCAGCGAGTTGAAGAACTCTGAGAGGAGCTCAACATCGTTCGTGAGTTTCGAGACGATCTCCCCAGTTCGCTCCTCCGTAAAGTATCGGATGGAAATCCTTTGGATCTTCGCGAAGAGGTCCCGACGAATGTCGTTGACAACGGCCTGTGTCACTTGTCCCAAGTACTTCGTGTGCACTACGCCCGCGATGAGGTTTAGGATCTGTAAGACGATAGCCACCATTACCAAGAAGAGGAGGCCGGAGATCCGTTCATCTGCTGACAGAGATGCTCCACCGACGAAGACATCAATGGCTCTTTGAAAGACCACGGGCGTACAGGTGGAGGCTATGGATGATACTGTTAGGGCCAAGAGAATTATAGTGATGGTGCGCCTCCATGGCTTGAGGTAGTTGAAGAGCCTTCGGAAGATAACGACATCGGCTATCTTCCGTTCTTCTTCCTCTTCCTCAGACATAATACCTCGGAAACGACCGTGGAAGCCCATTTCTAGTCGCCTCCTCGAATTGGTTCCTCCGCTAGGAGCTTCTCGGCTTGAGTGAACTGAGTCTCATAGATTCTGGAATAGACGCCCCTCTTCTTCAGAAGCTCCTCATGGGTCCCGACCTCAACCACGCGACCTTTATCGAGAACCACGATCTTATCGACTCTCTTTATCGTGGAGATGCGATGGGTAATGATGAATGTCGTTCTTCCTTCGAGTAGCCTGTCCAAGGCCTTCTGAATCGCTGCCTCCGTCTCCGTGTCCACGAAGGATGTGGAGTCGTCGAAGATCAGTATCTTCGGGTTAATCAGCAAGGTTCGGGCAATAGCGACCCTCTGCCTTTGCCCACCGGAGAGGGTTATCCCTCGCTCCCCCACCATCGTATCATATCCCTTCGGTAGGGCAGAGATGAACTCGTGGGCTTGAGCCGCCTCAGCGGCTTCGATGATCTCCTCCATGGTCGCGTCGGGTCTTCCGAAGGCTATGTTCTCCTTTATCGTTGAGGAGAAGAGGAATATGTCTTGGAGGACGATGCCTATGTTCCTCCTAAGGGATTCCAGCTTAATGTCACGTATGTCGCGACCATCCAAGATGATGCGGCCAGATGTAGGATCGTAGAAGCGGGGTATGAGGTAGATTAGAGTGCTCTTCCCTGAACCTGTGGGACCCAAGATGGCGACGGACTCGCCCGCCTTTACTGAGAGATCGATGTCTTCGAGAACCTTTCTTCCGCCTTCATAGGCGAAGGACACGTTCTGAAACTCGATGTCTCCTCGAACCGCCTCGAGTTCGATGGAATCAGGCTCATCTTTGATCTCTGGCTCAACGTCCATGATGTTGAAGATTCGCGTCGCGCCGGCCATGGCGCGGGAGTAACTGGTGATGAAGAATCCTACCATCTGGAAGGGTTGAAGAAACATGCTCACATACCTACTGAAGACTAGGAGGCTCCCAACGGTCAAAGTGCCCCTGATGGCCTCTCCTCCCCCATACCAGAATATGAGAGCGATAACTAGGCTCAAGGCGAAGACGGAGAGGGGCATAAAGGCTGCGCGCGTGTTCGCCACATCAACATTGCTTTCGTAGTAAGCTTTGTTAACTTCCGCGAAGCGGTTGGACTCGTAATCCTCTCGAGTGAATATTCGAACGACCTTGATTCCAACGAGGAACTCCTGCATGTACTGGTTCAGGTGCCCCCACATCTCACGAACCCTGCTCCACCGAGGCTGGACCTTCCTTTGGTAGGCATAGTTTATTCCTAGGACAATTGGGATGGAGAGGGCGCAGAGGCCTGTGAGACGGACATCTACACCCGAGAGGAAGTATATTGAGAGAACAGCCATCACTACCGGGCGGAAGAACGCGGCTAGGAAGAAGAAATAGAGCCGGTTGACCGCTTCTACATCGCCTGTAAGCCTTGCCACGAGTTGCCCTGTCTGGGTCTGGTCGTAGAAGCTGAAGGACTTCCTCTGCAGGGACTGGACGAGGCTCTCCCGGATATCCGCGATGGCTCGCTGGCCAACATAGGCTTGGACGTATCTTCCAACGAAGGATAGGATGCTCATTGCGGCATATATGGCTAATATTAGGCTGAGATAGTATGGGAGGCTGGGATACTGTCCCCCTATGAGAACGACGTCCACTATGTCACGAATCATGATCAGGGGGAGGCTGGCTTCGAGGTAGGATTGGATAAGAGTTAGGGCAATCGCTAAGATGGCTAGGTGCCAGTACCTCCACATATAACCCATGATTCGAGTTAGCGTCCCCAAGGATTGTCAACCTATCAGGTGCCAAGTAGTGGAGGCTTATGAGGATACGGCTTCCATTTAAATATGATTTTAAACTCCTAGCTCAGGATACAAGAGCTTAGTGTAGTTCCTGCCACATGGTTCTTGTACGTATTTTAACGGTCTTGCGCCTCAATGACCTCTTGGACATGGCTTCGAATTCCTCTACCGAATGGAATGCCTTAGGCAATATATGCTGCAGCATAACTATCAGACATATCAAGTTATATCTTAATATATTTAAACGTTGTTTAACACCGACCAACCGGTCAAAGCTTGGAAACGTTTGAGCAACCAGCAGGAGGATGTAAACTCCTCAAATCCATCATATCCTGGACCACGCCAACCCAATTGGAGAAATGTCCGCCTTTCACCCCTTCATTCCACTTCTCTCTGCGATCAAGACTCCAGAGAAGACCAAAACCATTCCTACTAGCAGGGGAAGGCTAAAGGGCTCGGAAAGAAAGATGACCGATATGGTGGAGGACACAACGGGTATCGCGAAGAGGGCAATCCCCGCCTTAGAGGCCTCCTCCTCAGAAAGAACCTGATTCCACAAAGCGTAGGCCAGACATGAGGCTCCGAGGCTCAGAGCTGTCACAGCCGACCAGACCTGAAATGTAGCAGGGAGACGAGGAGTCTCTAGGAGGCACATTGGTGGGACGAGGCAGACGGTTCCTAGAGCAGTCGAGGCCGCGGTAAGTCTGGTTGGGGTATGGGTTGTTGCAAGTTTTCTACTGACCACGGTATATATGGCCCAAGAAAGGGCGGCTCCCAAGCTGAACAAATCCCCGATTAGGGAGGATGGTGAGGCTGATAGGTCTCGGCCTTCTGACAGTATGATTGCCAGTACACCGGAGAAGCCTAAGGCGGTCCCAAAAGCGCGGGCGACGTTCATCCTCTCCTTCAATAGGGGTATGCTTAGGAGGGCTATGATTATCGAATTTGAGGAGATGATGATGCTCGAGTTCGTAGCAGAAGTCAGTTTGACCCCGATGTTCTGGAAGAACTGGTAACCCGGCACGCCGGTCAAACCCATCAGGGCTACGGGAACCGGATTCTTGAGTAGAACTGTCTTGAGGCCTCTCCCATCTTTGAGGTGTGAGTAGAACACTAGCACCGGGGTCGCGATTAGGAAGCGGAGAAAGCCGAGGGTGATGGGTGAAACCTCAGAGAGGGCCACCTTGACGAGGGGGAAGGCAGATCCCCACATTAGCACGATGATGGTCAACCGCACCAGACTCTTCGACTTCAATTAGCCCACCGATTCGGTTGAGGCCTAGACAGGAGTATATGCGGAGTTAAGGTTTGCCTTACCGGACAATATGGTGGAACTCCTGGCAAAGCTTCGCGAGTCCGTCATACAATCTCGAATGCCCCTCCTGCCGTGAGAGATGGATGCTCTCGTTGCTCAATAGTTTGCGAAGCTCATCGCCAAGGCGCCTTGGAGCACTATGTCCCCGCCGAGGGGGGTCACCCTTATCTCTGGGACGCGGTTCGCGGAGAACTCCTTAACGTATCGCCTGATGGGTTCGATGATCATTTTCTGATTGTTCAGGGTGACGCTTCCCCCAACTGTTATCAACTCAGGGTCGTAGGCCGAGATGATGTTGGCGAAACCGATTGCGTTCAGCCTCCCCACATCTTCCACGATTCGTAAGCAGAAATCGTCTCCACCTCTAGCAAGGTCGAAGACCATCTTCGCGGTCAAACCGTCCAGATTCCCATGGAGTAGCCCAGCCAACTTGCTCTTGGCAAAGTCGTTTTCTGCCTTATTCTCTTTGATCCAGAGTCTGATGTAGTTGGGGATGTTGTTCCCTGAGCAGTATGCCTCCCAATGGCCTTTCCTCCCACACCCACAAACCAACCTTCCGTTGAAGTCTATTACCATATGCCCCATCTCGTGGGCGTTGCCATCCTTGCCGAGGAGAAGCCTACCATCAACATAGGCTCCGCATCCTATGCCGCTGCTTATCGTCACGTAACAAAGGTTCTCAACACTTTTTCCGGCTCCGAAGACTTTTTCACCTAGCACAGCGGCGCTACAATCGTTCAGGACGCGGGTAGGGCGGTGGAAGGCTTCTTCCAGTGGTTCTTTCAGGGGTATGTTGTTGAAGGGGAGGTTCGGTGCGAGGACTATGACTCCTCGCTTGATGTCGAGGGGGCCGAGGGAACCTATCCCGATTCCTGTGATTTCCTCGGTCTCCAGATTCAGGGAATGGATCATTCGGATGATCTGCTTGGCGATGCCTTCAGGTCCATGATCCTTTTCGGTCCGTTCCTCGACTCTCCTGAGGATGTTCCCTTTCTCGTCTCCCGCTGCGACTCTGAGGTTGGTGGCTCCTAGGTCGACCCCTATCGCCAACATGAGTTAAGATGAGTGGGTTATGGGGTAATATGTCGATCGTGCGCGGTATAGGGATATGGTGGAGGTCGCCGATGATTCAGTGTGCCCAACCTGTGCCATGAAAGAGGTGGGGAACATGATGGGATGCCCATCTTTAATAGGATTGAGAAGACTAATCGACCGTAAGGGTTGAAGGTAGATTGAGGATTACTGATGTTGAGACGATAGTTTTCAAATATAAGTCAACGACCGCACCCGACAGCGCGGGCCACGGTCACCCCGCCCCCGAACACGACGCGCAACAAACTCTGACCAAGATAGTCACCGACGAAGGCGCGGATGGATACTGCTTCGGCGGTAACAAGGAGACGAATGACCGTATCGTCAAACCCGCATTGGTCGGCGAGAACCCACTGGATAGGGAAAGGATTTGGCACTACTTCTATCGCCACCTCCAAGGATCTAGGGGAGGGAGGCTCAACGATAGGCAGCTGGCAGTCATCGATATGGCCCTGTGGGACTTCGCGGGACGGTACCTTAACCAGCCCATATTCAGGCTCCTCGGAGGCTATAGGGAGAAGGTGAGGGCCTATGGGAGCACGATGTGTGGGGACGAGTTGGAGGGGGGACTGAACACCCCTGAAGCGTACGGTAGATTCGCGGAAACATTAGTGAAAAGGGGATACCCTGCCATCAAGCTCCACACGTGGATGCCACCCATAAAGTGGGCGCCGGACCTGGAGATGGATGTAGCGGCCTGTAAGGCGATCAGGGAGGCTTTAGGAGACGATGTACCCCTGATGCTCGACTGCTACCACTGCTACACCCGCGAGGAGGCCCTATACATTGGCAGGGAGCTGGAGAAGCTCAACTACTACTGGATCGAGGAGCCCATGGACGAGCACA
>Ga0172362_10005377_pt1 | contig 11091 bp, 10 predicted proteins | sample LakKivs1_kivu2a2_FD_114534 | JGI IMG/M metagenome (GOLD analysis project Ga0172362, IMG submission 114534) | Sediment microbial communities from Lake Kivu, Rwanda - Sediment s1_kivu2a2 | ecosystem: Environmental > Aquatic > Freshwater > Lake > Sediment | place: Rwanda: Western Province, Lake...
CACCTCGCCATAGGGCTGTCCTTCAGAGTGAACGAAGAGGGCGCAAGGCAGGTGGCTGAGGTGGTCCGAGCTATCGATCCTAATATAGAGGTGAAGGCGGCGCCCATCTTCGGCAGCCACATCGATGAGTCCCTCTGCATGGTCGACCGCCACACCGCTGTCGTGCTCAGAGAGCGCCTCGTCTGGTCCTTCTGGGAATACCTGAGGGACGAGCTGAAGCTCAACATCATTGAGCGACCAGAGGACACCTACATAGCAGGTGTAGCTCTTCGACCGAGACGAGTGCTCGTAGCTTCAGGCGAGGACAAGAAGGCGGGTATAAAGATCCTAGAGCGTGCCGGGGTCGATGTGGTGGAGGTGGGTATAGACTCCCTGGTGGAACCGAGGAACACCGGGTCGATACACTGCCTCACAATGCCCTTGATCAGAGACCCCGAGCCGTCAGAATAGCTTTTTGGGTGGGCGAGACTTAGCTGCGGATTTGGATTGAAGAGCAAGTGTTTTCGGTTTACTCAGTCCTGTTGCTTATCTCGGCGGTGAATTGTCTGACTTTGTCGATGTATTCCCCTGTTTCGACTTCCTGCTTTCTCATGAGTTCGAGCTGAGCTATCGGCTTCTTGCCACAGATCGACTCCATTTCTCTGAGCGCCCTGTTCTCGGTGCCTTCCTGTGTGCAGAAGAAGGCCACGTTCTTGAAGGAGTCCCTGTACTGAGTAATGTACGTTCTGATGGGTGCCGACACTGTGCCGTTCCAGACAGGGGTGCCGATGATCACGACATCGTACAGGGCGGGGTTCCTCTTCGTCTCCCCGATCTCCGTGAGCCCTTTCGAGCCTGCGTCCCTGCCAGCGCTCAACCAACCTAGAATCCCAGACCTGTTCTTCGTATCGAGAACCTCCTCTATGCCGCATCGGAGGAGGTGTGAGACCTCTTCAGCGACCTTCCTCGTCGTTCCAGTTCTGGAATAGTACACAACCAGTATCTTCATCTCTCATCCCCGTCCTGCTAGAGCGGTCTTAATATCGGGCACGCCAACATGCAACGACTCCAGATGAATGGTCGTTCCCTCCTAATCCTTCTCAGCCCTGAAGCTGTGCAGGGTCTCGTAGATGGGGCCCCTCGGCGTCAGCGTGCTCTTCTTCAGCTGGAAGCTGTCGACGAGAATCTCGCCGAAGGGCTCGTCTGAGAGAGCCGTGATCTGCTGGACCAGCCGATCCCTGTCCTTCCCCGACCCAACCCGGGCTAGGGTGAGGTGAGGATGAAACGGATTGTTGTCAGGGCGGATTCCCAAGCCTCTCAGCCTCGACTCGATCCTCTGGAAGAGGTCCTCAAACTCCTTCTCGCCCTTCCTGAAGCCAGCCCAGACCACCCTTGGGCGGCTCAGCGCTGGGAAGACTCCGACTCCCTTTATCTCGGCTTCGAAGGCTTTGAACTTCACCGCTGAGAGTTCCTCTATGATCCTGTCGATGTCTCCTTTTGGAACGTTGTCCAGGAACCTGAGGGTGACATGGATATTCTCCTCCTCAACCAGCTTCAGGTCTGCGCCTGTTCTGCTCAGAAGCCCCTGGGTGGATACAAGCCTTCTCCTCAAGTCCTCGTCCTCAAGGTCTACGGCTATGAAGCTCCTTATGCTGCTCAATGCTGTTCACCAACTGCATGGTTCTGTGAATAGAGAGTCTCTTCGCAGGTTAAAATCTTCTTCCCATTGCTAAACAGTTTTATTGAGGTTTCGATGATGGAGATGATGGAAATCGGAGGTGGAGAACGCTGAGGATCGGCGGAATTGTGGACATTTCCACAGTTGACTGGTACGGGAATGTCACCTTCATGGTCTTCGCGGCGGGATGCAACTTCAGATGCAAATATTGCCAGAACTCCAGCCTCATACCAATGGAATCGGGGCAGGAAGCCGACCTAAGCCTCATCGAGGACCGACTCAAGCAGAACATTCTGCTGGTCGAAGCGCTGGGCGTTACTGGAGGAGAACCGACTCTTCAGCCCAAAGCCCTCAGAGAGGTTTATTCGTTAGCTAGGAGGTGGAAGCTGAAGACGCTCCTCGACACTAACGGCTCTAGGCCTGACGTGATAGAGAGCCTTCTCTCCGAAGGCTTGGTCGACCACGTAGCTTTGGATATCAAGGCGCCGCTAAACCCTGAAGCCCATTGCCAAGTGATTGGATTGAAGAACTGCGAGAAGATCGTGGAGAACGTGAAGAGGTCATTGGAGATCTGCGTTGAGCACAGTGTTTCCCTAGAAATCAGGACCACCGTGGCTCCCAGGCTCTCCGACGAGGAGGAGTTCATTAGAGACATCGCGAGGACGATTAAGGGGAAGTACAACCTCTTCTTCCTCCAGCAGTTCAACCCCTTAACGGATGTCCTTGACCCAGAGCTGAAGGCACGGGGCTTCATGAGCAGGGAGAAGCTTCTCACCCTCGCCTCCGTAGCCCTAGGGGAAGGTCTTAAAGAGGTCTACATCAAGACTCATGAGAATGGGCTAGAGAAGGCGGAGTGAAATGGAAGCAAAAGAAACGTTGCTCCTGCTCATCACTGGAATGCCGGGTGCAGGGAAGAGCACTGTCCTCTCCGTTATCGCTGAGCACGGCTACCCTATCCTACTCATGGGCGAGGTGGTCAGGGAGGAGGTGGAGAAGCTTGAACTCAGCCCGACCCCTGAGAACGTCGGGCGCGTTGCAGTGGAACTCAGGCGGAGGGAGGGAGCTCGAGTCGTGGCGAAAAGGTGTATACCCAAGCTGAGGAGGTTCCGCACCGAGAGCCGCATCGTCATCGTTGACGGGGTGAGGTCCCTAGAAGAGGTTGAAGCCTTCAGGGAGGAGTTTCGGAACATCCTGCTCGTGGCTGTTCACGCCTCGCCTCAGACGAGGTTCCGACGCTTCCTCGCGAGAAACAGGAGTGACGACCCTGAGAGCTGGGCGGTCTTCAGGGACAGAGACCTGAGGGAGCTCGGCTTCGGCATAGGCGGAGCCATCGCCATGGCTGACTACATGATCGTGAATGAATCCAGCGTGGAGGACCTTAAGGCTGAGGCGAGAAAGCTTCTGAGGGAGGAACTGGGAAGATGGAGTGGGCTAAGGTAAGAATTGAGGCTCTTGTCCACCCCACTGAGGACGAGGAGAAGGTGTCCAAAGCCATCAAAAACGTTGTTGGCGAGGTGAAGCTGGAGACCATCTCCCTGAAGCAAGGATTTCTGCTCCGAGCCGAAGGAGAAGGCGTTGAGATCCTTTCTCCCCTCAAGAGGAAGCTGGAGAGAGAGCGGATCAGGGACGCTGCGAGAGCCCGCCTATTGAGGAGCATCGAGGATAAGAGGATCATCTTCGGTCTGAATAAGCAGGCTGCCTACGCTGAACGCATATCCTTCTCCATAGCTAGCGAGACCCCACTCGGCCCGATAACGGTTACTGTAGAATGCGATGACCCTAGGGCGCTGGTGGAGTGGCTGACCAGGAAAGAGGAACAGAAAGAGGGAAGACACTCACTCAGAAAAATTAATAGGGATCGGAGAGGCAATAAGAGTCCAGCTTCGTCTAAAGGTTCTTGAGAAAGCATGCAAGAAAAATTTTAGGGGGCTTAGGTTATGACCCCCTCCTTCCTCAGCTGCTCTATTTCCTCGGGCTTGTAGTGAAGGAGCTTGGTCAGGATCTCCTCGTTGTGCTGCCCCAGCGCGGGGGCGGGTCCGTAGACCCTTCCAGGGGACTCGGAGAACTTCACTGGGAAGTTTACAACTTTGACCTTCCCCAGCGTCGGGTGCTCAACCTCGACGAACATGTCTCTAGCTATGAATTGCTCGTTCTTGACCACGTCCTCAGGCTTCAGAACTGGTGCCACAGGCACATCCAGTTTAGCCATTATCCCGCAGATTTCGTTCGCCGTTCTCTGCGAAACCCATTCCTGGAAAGCCTCTCTCGTCACTTCCTTCATGTTCAGCAGCTTGGCTATGGCATCCATCGAGGCTCCGCCGCCGGCGAGGACTGCGACCCATCCATCTGAAGCCTTCAGGAATCCTCCGACGCCAGGTCCCCTCATCCTCGGATACTTCTTCTCCCGCTCCTCCTCAGTCATACCTGTGACGGTGTAGTTCGCAACAGGTGACGCCGTGAGAGCCAACATGGTGTCCGCTTGAGAAACGTCAACCCATTGCCCGATTCCCGTCTTATCCCTGAAGTAGAGGGCTGTGACTATGGAGAAGGCTGCGAAGAGCGCGGGGCCCAAGTCTCCGTAGGCTACTGGGCTACCTCTGGGAGGCGCGTCTGGACCGGCTCCCCTGCCTGCTAGATAGGCTTGACCGCTTATAGCCTCGGCGATCGAGAAGTATGAGGGTCTCGGCGAGTAGGGTCCTGTCTGTCCGAAGCCTGAGAGCGAGGCGTAGATGACGTCTGGCTTCACCTTTTTCACCTCCTCGTAGCTCAGCCCCAGCTTCTCCATGGTCCCAGGGCTGAAGTTCTCCACAACAACATCCGAGATCTCCACTAGTTCTTTAAAGATCTGTACACCCTTCGGGTCCTTCAGGTTCAGAGTCATCCCCTTCTTCCCGAGGTTCAGAACTTGGAAAGTGGGGCTCTCCCTGTTGTGAAGAGGTGCGAACATCCTTGTCCGGTCTCCCCATGGGGGCTCGATCTTGATGACCTCTGCCCCCATTTCATCCAGAAGCAGTGTGCAGAACGGGCCAAACCATACGTGACTGAGATCCAGAATCCTTATGCCTTCAAGAGCCTTCTTCATTTCTTCAATCACCTTTCATTGATCTCACAATGAACCATTGGTCTCTTTTAAAAATTTTATGTCAAAAACCCTTTTTCCGAAAAATTCGTCTAGAATTTGAGGAGTGCTTCCTCTTCTCTCTGTCCAATAGGTTTCTACACAATGAATACAACAGAGTACAGAGGCTGGAAAAGAAACCCGCCAACCTGAAAAAGACAGGTTTATACATTTCCATACCTAAAAGTGAATTGGAGGAAGAGTTGGAGATAGTCTCTCTCAACCCCATAAGAGGAAGTGAGTGAGCCTTGGCTAAGGACCCTGTTTGTGGAATGAACGTTGATGAGAAGACGGCAAAGTGGAAGACCACTCACCAGGGAAAACCCTATTACTTCTGCTCCCAGGGATGCATGAAAGCCTTTCAGGCGAACCCCCAGAAATACCTCAAGTAGAGCCTTAAACCTGATGTGGCTTCTCCCTTTCCCCTGTTTTTAGGAAGATTGAAAAGGACTTTGGCCCCTTTAATATATAGTATTTGAATTTTTAGACCGTTAGTGAGGGCTCATGCGCAACATAGTAAGAAAAGAGGTTAAGGGCGAGGAGCTCCGAGTCAAGCGAAGGTCTCTCCAAAAAGAGGAGGATTTAATCCTGAACAGGAGCCTATGTCTAGGCTGCGGTCTCTGCGTGGATGCGTGCCCCAAGGAAGCTTTAACCCTCTCGTCTGCCTCTGTATTCGAAGGGCGTCTCATTAAGCGGGGTGAAGTCGATGTGGATGAGGCGCGATGCATCTTCTGCGGAATATGCATTGCCCTCTGCCCCCCGAGAGCGCTGAGGCTGATGATTGAGGGAAAGGAGTCCACACCCCTCCTTGAGGAGGAACTGTTCCCCATCCCCACGAGAGAGATAGAGATTGAAATGGCTCGATGCGAGATAGGTTGTGGACTCAAGTGCCAAGAAGTCTGCCCAGTAGAAGCGATAAAGGTGGAGGTCGAGAGCACGCCTGACGGAAGGAAAAGGATAACAGGCGTCAAGGTCGACGAAGACTCATGCCTCTACTGTAAGCGATGCGAAGCAGCCTGCCCCCTCAGCTTGATACAGGTGAGGAAACCCCTCAGTGGAACCATAAACATTAGAAGAGAACTGTGCCCAGAGAACTGCAGAGTCTGCGTCGATATCTGCCCCAGCCAAGCCATCGAGCTGGACAACGAAGGAAAGCCAACAGAACTCCCAGAGTTCTGCATCTTCTGCACAGCCTGTGAGAAAGTCTGCCCCGAGGGCGCGATAGAGCTGGAGATAAGCGGCTTAAATGGCTCAGAGACGAGGTCCGGCGTCTGGTTCTCCGTCTTAGAGAAGCTGACCTCGGAGAGGGTTCTCGCCAGGGAGCTCGCTGGCATCTCAGAGAGGAAGAGAAGAGCCTTGGTTAAGGAGCGTCTCTCCTAGGTCGGCCTGCAAAATCTTATCTAAGAAAAGGATGTTATCTCTGAATGGAAGGAGGCAAAAATATGGAAGACTTAACTCATAGAGCTATAGAGACTGCACTTTCCTCTGGCGCAACCTATGCTGACATAAGAATTGTTGAAATAAACAATCAAAACATCTCTTCGAGAAACGGTAAAATAAGAAACGTGAGCATCGGGAAGAACAAGGGATTTGGGGTAAGGGTGCTTATAGATGGTGCATGGGGGTTTTCAAGTAGCTGCGACATAAGTCCAAATACAATCGAGAAAGTGACCTTGGAAGCAGCAAAGATAGCTAAAGCGAGTGCAAGGCTCAAAAAGAAGGATGTAAGGCTAGCACCTGCAAAGCCAATCAGGGGCACCTATAAAACACCACTTAAAAAGGATCCCTTTGAAGTCCCCCTTAAAGATAAGATCGAGATATTGATTGAAGCAGACAAGAGGGTGATCTCCCAGAGCAACCTGCTGAAGCTATCAACTTCAAGTATGAACCATTATCGAGAGGGCAAGGTCTTTGCCAACAGCGAAGGCGCATACATAACCCAAGAGATCACTTGGTGCTCAGCTAATTCAAGGGTCACCGCTATAGGTTACGGCGAATATCAAGACAGATCCTTCGACGGGAGAAACGCTAGAACCGGGGGCTACGAAATCATTGAGGGGATAGACCTGCCTGCGAGGGCGGAGGAGAGCGGGAAAGAGGCGCTGAAGCTGCTGACAGCGAAAAACTGCCCTGAAATGATTACGGATGTCATAGTCGGCGGGAGCCAACTAGCCTTACAGGTGCACGAGTCAACTGGGCATCCGACGGAGCTGGATAGGGCGCTGGGAGCTGAGGCAGCCATGGCGGGGACGAGCTTCCTCACAGTCGACAAGATGGGTAAGTTCAGATACGGCAGCAAGGAAGTGAACATAGTTGCAGATGCGACGATACCCGATGGGCTAGGAACCTTTGGGTACGATGATGAAGGCGTACCTGCACAGAGAGTATACCTGATCAAGGGGGGGATCTTCGTAAATTACCTTAGTGATAGAACCTTCGCCGGAGAACTCGGGGTACCATCTACTGGTGCAGCAAGAGCTTCGGGGTGGAATAGAATCCCCCTTGTCAGAATGACGAACATAAACCTCGAGCCGAGGAACTGGGAGTTCGACGAGCTGGTGAAGGATACGAAGAAGGGAATCTACATGGAGACCAATAGGAGCTGGAGCATCGACGACAAGAGGCTGAACTTCCAATTCGGCACACAGATGTCATACCTAATAGAGAAGGGCGAGCTCACAGACCTAATTAAGAACGCAGTCTACACTGGGATAACGCCGGAGTTCTGGGGCTCATGCGACGCCGTATGTAACAAGAAGCATTGGCACATGTGGGGGACACCGGGCTGCGGGAAGGGTCAGCCAGGACAGGTAATGTACGTGGGACACGGAACTGCGCCCGCCAGGTTTAGGAACACGAGGGTCTTCTCGGGGGTGACAAGGTGATCAAGGGAAAGGAAAACTGCCTTGAACTGGCGGGTAAGGTGTCTAAGGAGGCCTTGAAGTTAGGAGCCACACAGGCAGAGGTGAGACTGGTAAATTCCGCCAGCTATCTGACGAGGTTCGCTGGCTCAACGATCCACCAGAACGTCGGCGAGACCAACATAAGCCTGACGCTTAGGTTTGTGCTCGGAAAGAGGATAAGCACCGTGAGCTCCAACGACACTAGCCCAGAGTCGATCAAGGAGCTTGTTGAACGAGGATGCAGCGCAGCAAAGGTCCTTGAGGAAGACCCTGAGTTCATAAGCCTGCCAGAGCCCCAGCCGATAAAGGAACTCCGAGGATTGTATGTCAAAGAGACAGCTGAGTGCACGCCGGATACCAGGGCGGAGATGGTTAAGGCGTTGATGGATGAGGCTCACGGGCTCTCGCCGCATGTGAAGGAGGTTGCAGGGGCGCTGTCCGCGACATCGTCTGAGTTGGCTGTTGTCAACTCGCTGGGGGTGAACGCCTACTCAAGAGCGACATTAGCAGATTTAGATACAACTATAATATCTAGAGACGCGGGAGTTGAAGGGTTCGGAACAGCCGGGGATGTATCGAGGAGCATAAAGGAATTAGACCCAGTTAAAATCGGCAGAGAAGCGGCAGAGAGATCTGTTGGAAGCTTGGGAGCGAGGACGATCGAGGTAGGCGACTACGAGGTCGTCTTCGAGCCCTATGTCGTCTCGTCGGCGTTGGGGTACATCTCCTCTGGTCTGAGCGCCCGGTCCTATCAGGATGGGACGAGCTGGATGTGCGACCTGATAGGGCAGAAGGTCTTTAGTGAACAGTTCACGCTGTGGGACGATGGGAGAGACCTCAGTGGTCTGGCCTTCCCCTTCGACCTAGAGGGCATACCGAAAAGGAAGCTCATGCTGATCGAGGAGGGGGTTCCGAAGGCTGTGGTCTACGACTCTTACACGGCGCACAAGGACAAGGAGAAGTCCACTGGTCATGCTGGCGGCATGGGGCCGTCCCCTTCGCACCTGATCATGAGGAGGGGAGACTCGATGAAGGAGGAGATGATAAGCGAGACGAAGAAGGGCATCCTCGTGACGAGCTTCTGGTATGTCAGAACGGTCCACGCCAAGAAGATCATCATAACAGGCATGACGAGGGACGGCACCTGGCTGATAGAGAACGGGGAGATTAAGTATCCGGTTAAGAATCTGAGGTTCACCGACAGCCTGCTGAAGACCTTCGGCAACCTCGAGCTTGTGGGGAAAGAGGGCAAACGAATGGGCGGGGGACCCTACGGCGGAATGGTGGTGCCCGCGATAAAGTCGAAGACCTTCCTCTTCACAGGCCAAACACCATAAACAAACCCTTTCCCTTTTTTTACAGGTTTTAAATGTGTGATTTGTAGGGTTAAATTGCTATTGGGGGAAGTTTGCTGTGGTGTTAAATTGATTTAATGATTCGTTTTCCTTAAGCAATGTGCTGAGGCGTAAACCGAAGGCTTCTTGAGAAACCCTGTGGCATCATGCTTTGTGAGAAATGCTTAAATCAAGTGAAAAAGAAAGACCAGTTGAAGCTTAAAGGTTGCTGGGGCGGAATGAGCGGGAGCAAAAAGAGATTCAGTTGGTTTTGGCGTATTATGCTAAGTGCTATGTTTCTATTTCTCTTGCTCCGTAATGTTGAACCGTTGAAGACGATCAACGAGATATATTCTGCTCCCTGGTATTTGCTCATGTTAGTATTTTTCATCAGCGGTGCCGTTTGGTTCACCATCGCATTTCGTGAAGGAAAAGCCATCCGCAGGGAGAGACTATCGCCAAAAAAGTAATCAACTCAAATAAATTCTGAGCACCCCAACATGCCAGAGATCCCATCTTAATAAACGCTCAGAATTGTTCTACCCTAGATCAGAGATTCTCCTATCTTTTAGAAGAAGGCATTAAACTGAGACAAAAACGGACAGAAAGCGAGCATTCATAGTAAAGTGTACTACCCTTAACTATTCTCGGAGCTTTCCATCAGCAGTCTCCTGACCGCTTCACCCCTGCTTCGCTGGGCGACCTCCTCAACTGTTCTGAACTCCAAAGCGTCCTTGGGGCAGAACTCGACGCACTTCGGCTCCCCTTCGCACAGGTCGCAGACTATAACCACCTTCCTCTCTGGATGCAGTACAAGGACGCCGAACTCGCAGGCCTCTATACACCAGCCGCAGCCGCTGCACTTTCCCTCATCAACGAGGACCACACCCGTCTTCTCTTCTACGCTCAGCGCCTTCCTTGGGCAGCTCCTGACACAGGTGGGGTTCTCGCAGAGCCTGCAGGCCAGCGACGTGTTCACCACGACATCAAGCTGCACTGTCCGAATCCTAGAGAGGAGCGGGTTGAACTCGCCCTCCTTCACGGCTGAGCAGACCATCTCGCAGATCCTGCAGCCCGTGCACTTCTCTGGGTCAGAGACTATGAACGTCCGCGCCAACTTTTATCCCTCCTCGGAGGCTGCTATTTCTTCCGCTATATCCTCTACCCCGAGCTCTAGAAGCTTGCGCTTCGTTGGGATGCCGTCGGCTGTCCAGCCTCGTTCTCTGCAGTATGCGTTGAAGAGGAGGTCGAACTCCTCCTTTGTTGTGACCGCTCCCTTGGCTACGCCGCTCCTTATGGGGTCGCTCATAATCCTCGGCGCTGGGTAGTCGTCCAACCGTTTCCAGCCTTCCCTAACGTTGTAGGATTTCTCCAGGTTGTATATTCGTTCCCCCGCCCTTTGAAGCGCCTCCTCAGTCATCTCCAGCCCTGTCGTCAGGGTGTAGAGCTTCGCCATTATTCCGTAGTTGTTGACTATGCTCCGTATGAACTTGCATAACATCAGGGAGTCGATGATAGACCACATATCCTCCCTGTCGCGAACCAGCTTACCGTACTCCTCCTTAGCGGTGAACCGATCCACTTTTCCCTTCAGGTCGAAGTCGTAGAGGCTTGACCTCAGATGGCATCCCCCTCGGGTGGAGGTGTTGAAGCCCAGGACAGAAGCCTTCAGCCCCCTGAGATCGTATCCAGGGTACTCCAGTCCCTTATTATGCATGGCGAAGTGCTCTGAGCCCTTGCCAACGACCTCCGAAGCCTTTTTCACGCCTTGAGCTAGGAGACCTCCGAAGCCCTTCTGATAGGCTATCTTCTTGACGAGTTCCAGCTCTGCCTCCGAGTTTCCGAAGGTGAGTTCAAGCCCGTTGGTCTCCTTTTCTGTGAGAATCCCCTTCTCGTAGCACTCCATAGCCCATCCAATGGTGACACCTGTGCTTATCGTGTCCATTCCCAGCCTGTCGCAGAGGTCCACAGCCCTGTTTATGGCTGGAAAGTCGCCGACTCCGCACTGGGAGCCTAATGCGTACAGGCTTTCGAACTCGACGCTTCCCAAAATCTTCCCGCTCTCCCCCTCTTTGACGA
>Ga0172362_10005381_pt1 | contig 11087 bp, 13 predicted proteins | sample LakKivs1_kivu2a2_FD_114534 | JGI IMG/M metagenome (GOLD analysis project Ga0172362, IMG submission 114534) | Sediment microbial communities from Lake Kivu, Rwanda - Sediment s1_kivu2a2 | ecosystem: Environmental > Aquatic > Freshwater > Lake > Sediment | place: Rwanda: Western Province, Lake...
TAATTGTTTTCCCTTGTTCGTTTAATTCCTGGAATGTTCTGAGAACAATCTCACCTGTCTTGCTATCAAGGTTACCGGTCGGCTCGTCAGCAAAAATAATAGCCGGACTGTTCACCAAGGCCCGGGCAATAGCTACTCTCTGCATTTCGCCCCCAGAAAGTTGATTAGAAAGATGGTTAAAATGTCTCTCCTCTAAGCCCGCACTTAATAAGACATCCTTGGCGAGCTCTTCTCTTTTTTGCTTCGACGTATTGGCGTAAATTAGCGGTAACTCCACATTCCGCAAAACCGTTGCCCGCGGCAAAAGATTAAAGGACTGAAACACAAAACCGATTTTCTTCTTACGAATATCAGCCAACTCATCATCAGAAAGCTTAGAGACGTCTTTTCCCTCAAAAAAATATTGGCCGCTGGTCGGCGTATCTAAACATCCCAAAATATGCATTAAAGTTGATTTGCCAGAACCCGAGGGCCCGATAATCGCCACGAATTCGCCTTTTTCTATTGAAAAAGAAATCCCTTTTAAAACTCTGGTTTCAACATCGCCTGTCTTATAAACCTTAGTAATATTTCTAACTTCTATCATGGACCAAAAAACATTCTCGTTTCGCCACCAGTTTGAGTGATTTGAGTTGTACTTTGACTAATCGTTGAGGTAACAACATTATCGCCCTCTTTAAGACCGGAAACTATCTCTGTCATTGTATCATTGGAAAGTCCTGTTTCAACGGTTTGACGTTGCGGCGTCTGGCTGTTGTCAGGCATAATCTCCACATAATTCGTTCCTCCTGACGACTTCACAGCAGAATTGGCAACTATTAAAACGTCTTGTTTAACAGCGGTAATAATATCAGCGGTCATACTCATACCGGGCTTGATTCTCTCATCTTGGGTATCAAAAACAATCTTTACTCCATAACTTACCACTCCCTGGCTCGTTGTCCCTGTTTCGTCAATGTCTAAGACCTCGCCAGAAATGGTTACATCAGGAAGCGCGTCAAAAGTAATGGTCGCTTTTTGACCAACCTTTACTTTAGCCACATCAATTTCATTAAGAGAAATCTCAGCGATTTTTTCTTTAGTGAAAAGTGTTGCCAAAACAGTGCCGGAAGAAACAGAGTCGCCTTTTTTTATATCCTCGTTTAGCGCAGTAATGGTCCCGGAAAAAGGAGCGTAAACAGAATATTCGGCAAATTGCGTTTTGGCGTCGGAAAGAGCTTCTTCTTTTTTAGTAACAGCATCTTTAGCAGTTTGGATAGCGAACAAAGCATCATCAATATCTCGGGGCGTATTTGTATTAGTGTTGTCAATCGTGTCTTTAATCTGTTGAAGAGAATCTATATTAGAGTAGACAGCGGAAACATCGCTCTCAATTTTGGGCTTCATAGTGTTAATATGAGAAGCGGCGTTAATGCTGGTATAATCTTCAACGACTATGGCGTCGTACAGATGGCGAGCGCTTTCCAGGGTTTGGGACACTGCTTTAGTGGTTTCTAAGGTATCGCCTATAAGTTTGTAAATTGTGCTGCGGTCAGAATCTTGGAAAACCGTTCTGAAAAAAGCAAAATTTGTATTAAAAAGCTCGTTTGCCTTATTATAGTCGTCTAAAAGCCTGGTAACGAATGTCGAATCTGAACCCAGAATTAATCTATAAGATGTGATATACTCTAAAGAATCTTTTTTTGTCCCTAGCACATCCTGAAGATCGCTCATATAATCAGATAATTTAAAAAAAGTGGTGGAAACAGTGGTATAGCCGTCCTTATAAGTTGTCACTAAAGAGTCCTCAGAGTTTGTTTTGACGTCCTGATAATTTTGTTCCGCTTTATCCAAGTCTCGCTTGGCGTTGTCCAAAGAGGTCTGGCTGTCGCGGATTGCCCTCGCGGCGTCTGTGGAATCTAAGGAAGCCAAAAACTGACCGGCTTTAACCTCCTGGTCGTTTTTTATATAGACAGCCAAAATCTCTCCCGAAACTTTTGGTTTAATGTCTGTTTGGCTTAAAGCAGAGACCTGGCCAGAGCCGGAAACCGAAGCGATAATCGTACCTTTCTGGACCTCGGCTGTAACATATTTTGTTACATTGTTTTTATTAACTAATTTCTGGTAAGCAAAATAACCGCCGGCAACAGCCAATAAAATAATTATTCCGGTTATAATTTTATGCCGGAGTATTTGCTTAAATATTTTGGGGAACATAAAAAACTCTTATTAGTTTTGCTTCAATCTGGCCTTGTTCGTTTGGCGAACCAATAATAACAGCTCTATCTCCGACCTTTAAGTCCTCTTTTTTAATTGTCTCCCTTCCTTTTTCAATAACAGTGTTTTGATTAATAATAATTAATTTTTCTACATCAGCTTGGCCCTTAACCACGAAATCAGATTGATTAATTTTAATAATTTCTCCGAAAGTACCGTGGCCCTCAATAAAATCGCCTGGCGGAGGCAGCCGCCAATTCTCAAAAAATCCTCCCCTTGGCCCAGCAAAATTCTGATGATAACTTTCGGCCCAACGGTAGGAAAAACGCGCTTTCATGCCGCCGACCAATACGCCTGCCCCGAATACCAAAACAACTGCCACAAAAATCGCCAATCCGATGATGACCCATTTTAAAATATCTTTAGGCATAATTTTTTAAATATTTTAACAATAATCCTTTTTTGTATAGAAATAAACGAAGGGTAAAAACTGATATTCCCAGGCTTATGGCAAAAGCTAATAAGGCAGTGATCGGCAGCGATTCAAGAATTGCCAAACTGAAATTTTGCCAGATTGTTAAAAATATTCCCAAATCGCTTAGAGCAGTGGAAATAAAATAAATAATGCCGGAACTCTCTGCCCGGCTTACCAGCAAAGCCAAAGAAAAGGGCACGGCTGCAAGAGAAACAACTAAAAGACCAGCAAAACTAAATAACAATCTTTTTGTCTTCCGCAATTCTTGTTCCCGTTTAATGGCCAGGATTATTCTTTCAAAAAGCCCAGCCGGCGGCTCTATCTGCTTTATCTGCTTCATATATATTAATACGAAAAAAAGGATGCTTTCGGTGCATCCTTCTAGGGTCTGACCCGGGTCAGACCCTTTCCCAACCCTTCCCAATCAGGCTAAACCTAGTTAATTAGTATATTATTCTTTTTTTTAATAAAAAATATGTCAGTAACCAAATATCAAAAAGTGCGAAACTAGCAATTGCTTTAGCATTTGTAAAAAAGATAAAACAGAAAACTATTATTGAAAAAATTATGAAAAGTATATTTTTTCTCATAAATTATCTACTTTATAAAACCCATCTGATGGGAATTATTTGTTACGTTAAAACTTCCTTAAATAAAACATTAACATCAATTTTTTCTGGATGAAACTCTGGTTTTTGCTTTTCAGAAACGATCCTGTTCGCGGCTACTACACGTAACATATTCGTCACGTCTTTATTGGTATTTATAAAAGATATATTTTTTTTTGCCTGCAATCTTTCTTTCATTAATAATAAGGCGTGGGCGGCGGAACGAGAAATAAACTTAACATTAGAAAAATCCAAATCGACTAATTTAATATTAGTTTTTTTGATAGCTTTTTCTAATACATCAATCACATCGCGGGAGCTCACAATTGGAGCTAATAAACGGGAGATGGCTAAATTTTTATGCGATTTTTTCATATTTGTCATACTTTTCTCATATTATACCATGAAAATTAAATAAAGACCGCGTAAAGAAACATTACTCTAAAAATTGGGAAATATCAAGCGACCCCGATGGTCTTGGTATTCTGTATGCGGCAATTACACCTTGCCAATTAAAATTCGGAAGAGAAACCAACCTTTCTTTTTTAGTTTCTGCGACCAATCCTGCAGAACCAGATATTAAAATAAAACCGCCACCCCTTAAGACATCACATATAATCCTTTTTGACGTCCAAATCCCATATCCTCTTTCTTTCTCTGGTTTTACCGAATTGCCTCTCATGGCCTCGACAATGGCATCGATATCAGATAATTTTAATCCCTTCTCTTCTTTGTATGTTGCCGCAAACCCTCTCCCACAGTCAACGATACAAATATCTAAATAACTTTTAGTGGGATAAAACTGACCGAAGATAAATCCTACATCTTTTTTACTGTGTTCGAATATATTGGTTACTAATTCTGCTATTGGATAGCAAACAGCATTCTGGGCTCCTGACACATTACCGAGCGTTTCATAGATTCTTTCTGCAAATAATGCCTCTAATCTTTCTCTTGACGCTCCTGCCTCTTTTCTTAATACGCTTATGGGTATAAAACTTTTGTGTTTTTGAATTCGCTGCTGAAATAAAGAAATAGAATCCACCCCCTCTGGAAAACTTATTCTCTCTAAATAAGATTTTATTGAAGAATTATTTATTTCGCAATTACTTTGAGTATTATTTATATATGCGCTTACTGGTAATATTAACAAAGGGCAAACCCAATCAAGCAAAGATAAATCAAAATTTAAATTTTCTTTAAACTTGGCATTTATAAAAGTTTTATATAATGATTCCAACTGCGCTACTAGAGAATCATTTCGAGGTTTTAGTATAATAATCTTTCTCATATTTTTATTCTACCAAAAAATCGCCGTTTTGGCGATTGTTCTACTATTTTCTGTTGACTCCTGAAAACTACGATCGCTGGAAATGAGAGTCAGCTTTTTGAGAGGAATTTTTTGAGTTGACTGAGGGCGCGGAGGTGACGGCTTTTGATGGTGTTAACTGATTCGTTGAGGATTTCAGCGATTTCCCAAAAAGTAAAGAGATTTTTATAATGCAGAGACAAAATCTTGCGGTATTCCGGCGGAAGTTTTTTTATTATGCAATTTAATGAAAATTCATCTGACAAAACCGGAGAGGCAACGGGTATCTCGATGTCTGAAAACGATATTGTCTTTTTCTTCCTCAAAAAATCAATTGAGGCGTTTTTGGCGATAACAAAAAGCCAAGTTTTAAATTTTTTCTTATGGTCAAATCTTTTGATATTCCGCCACATCCGAATGAAAATCTCCTGGGTTATGTCCTCGGCGCTTTGGATATTACCTACATTTCTATAAACAAAACTGTAAATCGGTTTTAAATAACGCTTAATCAAAACCTCTAATGACTTCTCGTCGCCTTTTAAAAATTTTTCTATCAATTGCTCGTCGGAATAAATTGCCATAAAACCTGAATCTAATATAGCACGTATTGCCAAAAATTAAAAGAAGTGCTATGATGGGAATATAGATCTATAAGTCGAAAATCTTAAACGTTTTTAATTATAAAATTAAAAGGTCATAAGAAGCGGCTTAGAGGTCAAAAAAGGTCGCTTTTTATTAGTTCTAAAAATTGTTTATATGGCTTTCAAGAAATTTGAATCCAATGAGGATTTTCCTCCTCGCAAGATGTTTCAAGGAAATTGGAAATGCTCTGAGTGTGGAAAGGAAATAACCGAACTTCCTTTTGAACCATCACCAGACAGACCAATTTATTGCCGTGACTGCTGGAGGGAAAAAAGATCTCAAAGATTCGAGAGATAAAACAAAACCAAAAACCCCCGCCCGAGGCGGGGGTTTTTGTTAGGGTTGAAATAATTCCTCTGGCAGAAAACGAACTTGCTGGACGCCGGGAAATTGCTTCGCTGTTTCTTCAATTTGAAACCATAAAATCCCCACCCTACAGGAACCGCCAACAGTTTTATTATTAGGGTCGTCAAAATCAAGAGTTAAAACGCCATCTTTCAAAGAAGCTCCTTTAAGGGAAAAACCTTCTAGAGGATATTCAGTGCTAATTCCTTGGGTTTTTTCTTCGTTGGTTAATCTGCCGGAAATTAAAAGTTTTATCGTGTCTTGAATCGGCGTTTGAGTGGCTAAAATTTTTCTCTCAACCGCAACCAATCCCTGGCGGCTGCAAAGGATATTTCCAGATTCATCTTTATCTAATTCGGGATTGTAATAATAGAGGTTCACGGTTTTGCCAGGTCCTAACAGAAAAACAGGAATACGAAGCTCGTCAGCATGCTCTGGCAGCCCTGATGGATTGTCTTTCTCTAAAACAAGAAGTCCTTTTTGGGTCTGAGAAACTGCAAAATTCAGTTCCGCTTCAAAGGGAACAAAATCTTCAGTCATCCAATCTTTTTGAGCTTGAGCAATAGTGGTTGCTAAAAGTTCTCCTTTTTCATTAAATAATTTAATCGGGAAACTGGCCTCAAAGAACCAATAACCCTTTGCCTCTCCCTTAATAAGGACAGGGCTCTGAATGGTTTGGTTGGGCTGGGGGGTAGTAATTTTTATTAAATCTTGTTTTTCCGATTGGTTGCCAGTGTCAATATTTGGTGCCCTGGAAGAATGACGCATCAAGAACCAACTGCCAGCCACCACCAAAACCGTAATAATAGGAATAATAATATATTTAAGTCTCATAAATTTACCAAAAATTTCCTTACTCTCTACAGCAATCTAAGATCTTTTTAATTATTTTATTTAAAGTATCAAAAACAGAGGCCTTTTTATCACTTTCTTCTTCTCTGGCAACGTCTTCAATATCTAAAAGATTTAAATTCAATCCCCAAAAAATATTCCACAAAGAATTGGCTTTTTCAAATAAATCTTTGGCTTCTTTTTGCTTATTCTCGTTTAACATTTTTGTTCCAACTTCCATTAAACGCATACAAGTCGCCAAAAGATGTTTAGAGATGCACCAAATTTCACCTTCGGGATTTTTCACTATTTCCGCTAAATATTTTTTTCTTGCCTGGCGAACTTCATTTAATAACTGAAGATATTGTTCTTTGCCTGTCTTTTCATAAGTGAAAAAAAGATGTTCTTCAAGAGAAATTAGATTCATAACCGCAATAGCCAAATCTTCTTTGGAAGATAAATCAATTTTATCGGATGTTTTAAATCTTTCTATCTTTTCTATTAAATTTTTTATTTGATTTTCCTGTTCCATAAATTAGCCACAGATAGCATTTAAAATAAAACTAGCGATTAATAAGATGCCGATCGGCAGAATAATCTTCTGATAGGGAAACAGTTTTTTTCCTCCTCTGTTTTTCCTTGATAACTTATCTATAAAAATGGCGAGAGCCGCCAAAATAATTCCTAAAATGGAACCAAAAACTAAACGATTTATTCCAAAAAAGGTTAAGCAATTAGTGTTACTAATAATATGGTTTGCGTATAAGGGAATAAAAACGAGCAGCCAATAGGCAATTATTATGAAGGGTAAGGAAATAATAATTTTCTTTTCTTTTTTGCGAAAAATCCAATTAAAAGTCCAGAGAGAAAAACCCAAAATCAGGGCGCCGATCCAAACGCCGGAAATTGAATCATCCACCTTAAGCCATTTTGATAACCCCAAACTAACCATTAGGCCTATTGAACATATCGGACACATAAAAATATTATAAAGCAATAAAAAATATTTTTCAACTCATTTTTTCTTTCTGGTATTCAAAATAAGAATAAACAACGACATAAATTGCGCTGAAAATCGCCGGAATAATAAGTAGGAGGAAGGCGTAATTAGGGAAAATAATTCCCGAGAGGGCGATTAGGCCCACAATTTTAAATAATTTCCCTCCGATTTTATGAGTTTTCTCCCACACTTTGTCATTGCTCAAGGTCCAGGGCGTCCTAATCCCAATAAACCAGTTTCTTTTGGCGTTTTCTGTTAAAATTCCAATATAATAGAAAAGCAAGCTGAAGGCCGGCATCGAAAAAACAACGAAATCAAACCTAAAACCAATATTCCAAATAATGGTCAGAAAATAAAGATAGAAAAGAAAAACTATGATTAAAAAAACGAACCAATCAAAATATTTTTTAAATTTTTTGATATTCTCTTTTAAGGGGTCTATCTTGGGGATTAAAAGAAAAAGTAGAAATAGACCGAGAGAAATAATAGGCATCAGAAATAAACCCCAGAATTTTGGTATATAGCCGTCAACCTCGCTACGAATATTCCAGTGCGAAGCCATTTTCTCCGGCATCTGAGGAAAAAAATAAATACCAACCGCAAAAGAAACTAAAATTATCAAAATAATTATTATATTCTTTTTCATTTGAATAGTTTTCGTAATTCAACCTTTGCTTGTTCCAGAATTTTTTTCTGTTGCGCCGATAAATTTTTTCCCGCCCGGTTGATATAAAAGTTAAGCATAGACATTGCTGATTGAAATGGCTCTGCTTTACGTCTTAAGCTCTCTTCGGCTGACCATTTTAGAGACAAAGCAATCTTTTTAGGATTTTTAAAAGTGAAAACTCCTTCTTCCAAATCCAAAGCATTACTTTCTCTCGTCACTCTCCCAGACCAATATTTTTCTCCTTTCTTCATATACTTTTTATAGTATAAATAATTAAAAAGAATTTATCCTTTTTTCGGCCAATCAGCAATCTCTCTAATTTTTACTTTGATTAATTTTATTTCCTCCATATTTGATTACCTAAATAATCTCAAAGAATTAAAAATCGGAATAAAGTCGCAGATGAAATTATAGGCGGCGGCACCCGAAGGATTAAGAACGCGTACGAAAACCAAAAAGAAACCAAGAATATTTAATACCCCCCAAAACATAATGTTTTGTCTAATAACAGCCACAGTGGAACGGCCGATTTTAATCAATTCGGGGATCTGAGATATATCATCTTTCATTAAGGCGATGTCGGCTGCTTCTATTGACGCGTCAGAACCAATAGCGCCCATAGCAATTCCAACATCTGATAAAGCCAAAGCTGGCGCATCATTAATTCCATCACCGATCATCGCCACTTTGTATTTTTTACTTAAATATCTTTTAAGATATTCCAATTTGTCGGCTGGCAAAAGATTAGCGTGAAATTCGTCAATTCCTGTTTCTTCCGCTACTTTTTGGGCGACCATTTCGTTATCGCCTGTAAGCATTATCGTCTTTTCTACGCCTAATTTCTTAAATTCTGCTATCGTTTGTTTTATTTTTGGCCTCACTTCATCAACTAAATCTATAAAACCAATTAATTCTTTGTCATAGGCAACTAATGTAACATTGAATTTGCTATCCATTCTCTTCTTTATCTCGGAAAGTTGCTGTTGATTTATTTTAATTTTTAAATCTTGAAAAAATGATAATTTGCCTATTAAAATCCTCTTGCCTTTATATATGGCCGACATACCTCTACCGCCATACTCTTCAAAGTCTTCTGGTTCGGCAATAGAAATCTTTTTTTCTTTAGCGTATTTAATAATAGCATGGGCAATCGGATGGCTGGAGCAGGAAGAAAGAATGGCTGCTAAGGCTAATATTTCTTCCTTTTTTTTATTGCCAAATGAATGAATTTCTTCAATTCTTAACTTTCCCCAGGTCAAGGTTCCTGTTTTATCTAAAACTATCATTTTTATTTTTGCCAGACCTTCAAGATAATCCCCACCTTTAATAATGGCACCGTGCTTGGCACTGTGGGTAATAGCGGACATCAAAGCCATTGGTGTGGCAACCGCAATATCGTCAGCGCAACTTACCAACAAAAACCCAATTACCAAATTCACGTCTCTTAAAAATAAATAAACGATAATGGCGCCGCCAAGAGTAAATATGATGTACCATTTTGTAAATTTATCTATGAAAGAATAAATCGGGGATTTGCTGGCTTGCGCCTGTTCCACTAAACCAATGATTTTTTCAAAAGTTGTCTCTTTGCCGACTTTTTCGGCCTGAATAATCAGATGGCCGACAACAACGGTAGTGAAACTTAAGATTCTATCTCCTTCTTTTTTAGAAACCGGGGATGATTCTCCAGTCAGAGAAGATTGATCAATAGTAGCTTCCCCCTTTATAATATGTCCATCAACCGGAACTGTCTCCCCCAGTTCAACAACAACTCTGTCTCCTTTTTTCACACTTTCTAAGGTAATTTCTATTATTTTGCCATCTTTTTCTATCTTTATCTTTTCGGGTCTTAATTTCATTAAACTATTAATAGCGGAGTGGGATCTGATTTTTACATAGTCCAAGAAAGCTCTGGCTGAGGCAACCATCAAATTGATGAAAATCGCCGACAGCCATTCTTTTTCAATTAAAGAAACTACTAAGGCAATGCCCGCTAATAAGTCAATGGAGATTTTTTTATTTTTTAAAGCCGCTGCGGCACTGAATAAAACTGGTATTGTTGCGGCAATAGCAATAATTTGGATAAATAATACATTATTTGCTGGGAATATTTTTAATAAATAGGAAAGGAGAATTTCAACTAAAATAAAACAAAGCAGAAAATTCAAGTTCAAAAACATTTTCGTTCTTTTGTCTTTATTCTCAACCATTTCTTCATTCTACCAAAAAATCGCCCTTTTGGCGACGTGTTTTAGGCACATACATTTTGCCTTCCTAGTTTAAAAGAATAAAAAACTCTTGATTTAATTACGATGTCTTTTTAAAAATCGTCTTCGTCTCATTCTATTCCTACCATAATTTTTATTCTTTTTATTTTTCATACTTTATTTATTTTAATTTGCGTTTTCTTTTTGTTCCACTTCAAAGATATAAGCCAGGAAATAAAGGGTCTCCTAAGTTTATCTATAGACCAAGTATCGTCTTTGAAAAGCGAGGCTTTTTCTATCCTGAAACGAGAAAGTATAGCCATAGTAGCCTGTAAATCCAAGGGAGAAAACTTATTGTGTTCCAATAAAAATTGCTGCTTTTCAGTTTTTGAAGATATAACCTTGATACATTTTTTAAATCTTGGAATCATAATTATATAAAAAAGCAACTCCCGAGCACGATGAGTTGCAAATAGTATTATTGAGTATTTTCTTTTTGGAAGATCAGTAAACTATTTGTAGTTCCAAACTCTCAACTCCTACCTTGATAATACACCCGTCCTTTTTATAAGTCAATTTCTATACCAAAAATACCCGCTACTTGACTTATTAACAATAAAGAGTATAATAAATTTAGGCTTGTAAGTCGAGTTATCTTAAATAAGTCTTTATTAATCTTAAAAATTAACGAGGGGTTAGATAAGTAGTGCGACTTAAAAGTTATAAAGGTCGCTTTTTATTTTTAAAAAAATTTAATAAAATCTATGACATTCAATAATTTTGGATCTGGTAGAGATTTTCCTCGAA
>Ga0172362_10005384_pt1 | contig 11085 bp, 12 predicted proteins | sample LakKivs1_kivu2a2_FD_114534 | JGI IMG/M metagenome (GOLD analysis project Ga0172362, IMG submission 114534) | Sediment microbial communities from Lake Kivu, Rwanda - Sediment s1_kivu2a2 | ecosystem: Environmental > Aquatic > Freshwater > Lake > Sediment | place: Rwanda: Western Province, Lake...
ATCATGATCCCGGCCGCCGGGGGGCTGATAGTGCTGCTGGTGCCGCGCTGGCAGAAGCTGCGCGAAGCCGTGGCACTTGCAGCCGCCATCGCTGCCTGCGTAATGGTTGCCGTGCTCTTCTCGGCACCCGCGGCGTCCCGCTCCGTTTTCACCTGGCTGCAGGTCGAAACCGTCACCCTCCACTTCGCCCTGCGCTCCGACGCCCTCAGCCGGTTCATCCTGCTTGCGGCGAACGTGTTCGGCGCCCTGATCGTGGTGTACTCCATCTCGTCCATGAAAGGCAAGGAGCGTTTGCGCGAGTACTACGCATACCTGCTCTGGGCGCTCGCCGCCGCCAATGTGGTGCTTCTCGCCGATGATCTCCTGCTCCTGGTGATCGGGTGGGAGGTCGTGAGCCTGCTGCTGTTCCTCCTGGTCACCATGGGGGGCGGGAGCGCTCGGGAAGGCGCCGGCAAAACCTTCGTTATGCTGGGCGCATCCGACTGTGCGCTGCTGCTCGGAACTGTCTTCCTCTGGCAGATGCAGGGCGGTTCGACGATCAGCACGTTCAGCAGGATTCCGACCACAGGCCTGGGCGCCGTCACCTACGTGCTGCTGCTCGCCGCCGCGCTCACCAAAGCCGGGGCCATGCCGTTCCACACGTGGATACCCAAGGCTGCCGAATCCGCACCCGTGTCGGTGATGGCGTACCTGCCGGCCGCGCTCGACAAGCTCATGGGAATCTACCTGCTGGCACGAATCTCGCTGTTCACGTTCGAGATTTCGTTCGGCATCCAGTTGGCGCTGCTGCTGATAGGCGGAGCCACGGTGATTCTTGCCGTGATGGCGGCTCTCGTACAGCACGACCTCAAGAAGCTGCTCGCCTGCCACGCCGTCAGCCAGGTGGGCTACATGGTGCTGGGTATCGCCACGGGCGTGCCGGTGGGCATTCTGGGAGGCCTGTTTCTGTGCGCCGGTGCCGTCGAACGCCGCACCGGCACCACGGATATGGAAAAGCTTGGCGGCCTCGCCCGCGCAATGCCGCTCACCTTTTGCGGGTTCCTCATTGCCGCCATGGCCATTTCCGGTGTTCCGCCCCTGAACGGATTCGTGTCCAAGTGGTTCGTCTATCAGGGACTGCTGAAAATGGGATCGGCCCTCTCCGCCATGTTTCTGATCGTTGCGTTGTTCGGCAGCGCCCTCACTCTGGCATCGTTCGTGAAGGCTTCGTACTCCGTCTTCCTCGGGCAGCGCGCGCCCGATCTTGCCGGCACGAAACCGGCGGGCTTCCTGATGACCATGCCCGTTATGTTCCTCGCCGCCGTGTGCCTCTTCTTTGGCATTGTGTACACGGTTCCCGTAAACTGCCTGGTGGGTCCGGCGGTAACCGAGACCGGCGTCGGATCAATCGATCTCGCCGGCTCATGGAATTCCGCTCTGGCCGCGGGGCTGATAGTGCTCGGCATCATGCTGGGGCTTGTCGTCTACTGGCTGGCCAGGCCGATCAGGATTCGCCGCACGACCATGTTCGTGGGAGGTGAGATCTTCCCCGCCGAAGAGGTCCGAGTGCCGGGCACAGGATTCTACGAGAGCATCCGCAACACCGGCGTGCTGAAGACGCTCTACGGCGATGCACAGGAAGGTGCGTTCGACGTCTACGTCCTTGTTGGCCGCTACGGCTCGAACGTGGTGCAGTTGCTGCGCTCCATCCACAACGGCGTGCTCTCCACGTACTTGGCGTTCGGCACGCTGGGTCTGCTCGTGCTGCTGTTCGTGTTGCTGGGAATCTGACGGCCGCGCCGCTGCAGCGGACGCCACGCCCGCAGGGGCCGGGAGATTGATGCCATGATAGCCTTGCTGATCATCCTTCTCGCCTTCATGATCATCGGCTCGCTCATCGCAATCGAGACGCGCGACCTGCTGTCCAGCGTAATCTGCGTGGGGGCCGTCGGCATGGGGCTGTCCGTGGTGTTCCTCCTCCTCGGTGCACCCGATCTAGCCATCGTCCAGGTCGCCGTGGAAGTGCTGTCGCTCATCATACTGCTGCGGGTGATCGTTATCCGTGAGGATGTGACCATTGCTCATCGATTCCGTCACGAGGACGTGTTTGCCACTTCGGCGGCTCTCGTGTTCTTCGGCATTTTCCTCGTGTTCGCGTGGAGGACGTTCCAACAGCTCCCGGCGTTCGGGCAACCCTCGCTGGCCGTCAGCGGCAACTATCTCGCTCATGGGCTGTCGGATGTCAATTCGCCGAACATCGTCACCTCCATTCTGCTGGACTATCGGGCGTACGACACGCTGGGGGAGGCCACGGTGATCTTCACCGCGATCATCGGCGCCCTGGCGATCTTGAGAACCACAGGCAGGATTTCAGATGAGCGGCATGACCCTGATCGTTAAGACCATCGCACGGCTCGTCGTCGGGTTCATCATCGTGTTCGGTTGCTGCGTGGTCCTCCACGGGCACCTCTCGCCCGGCGGCGGGTTCGCCGGCGGGGCCATGCTCGCCTGCGGCTTCGTGCTCGTGCTGCTGGCGTATGGCCGCACCGAAACGCGTCGAATCATCAGCGAAAACCGAGCCGCCACGTGGGACAGCCTGGGAGCATTCGCATTCCTCTCGATCGCACTCGTCGGATACTTCAGCGGAGCATTCTTCCGGAACTTCCTCCCGCTCGGCCGGCAGTTCCAGTTGATCAGCTCCGGCACCGTGATGTGGAGCAACGTTGCCATCGGGATCAAGGTGGGCGCGTGTCTGTTCGCAGCCTACCTCGTGCTTGCCGGGTTCCGAACGGCGGAAGACATGTAGAATGGAGCCCGTTGGCTCTGCAAGGAGCATCGAATGGTTCTTTACGTGCTCACTATGGTCATCTTCCTGGCCGGCCTCTACGCGGCGATGGCCAAGAAGAACATCATGAAAACAGTCATCGGCATGCTCATCATGGACTATGCCGTCAACCTCATGCTCGTGCTGATCGGGTATCGACGCGACGGCCTGCCGCCGATCATGACAAGCGCCAATGAGCCGGCGTCGGCCTTCGTGGATCCCCTCCCGCAGGCGCTGATCGTCACTTCCATCGTCATCGGCCTGGCGATGACGGCCCTGATGGCTGCACTGTGCGTAAGGCTGTATCAACGCTACGGCACGTTCGACACCCTGCATATGAGGAAGCTGAAAGGCTGATGGATAACTCCCAGTTGCTGCCATTGCTGATAGCGGTTCCGCTCGGGGGGGCCTTCATCATTCCGCTGGCCGGAAGGCTGCGCGAGAAAGCGGCCGAAGCCATTGCCCTGCTCGTCGGCGTCGCTCTGCTCGTCCTCGCCGCCGCCGCGCTCGCCGGCCCGGCATCCGTCTACAGGATGGGCAAATGGCCCCCACCTTTCGGCATCGTGATCGTGGGCGACAGCCTCAGCTGCCTGATGCTCATCCTCATCGCCGTCCTCAGCCTCTGCATCATCATCTATGCCCTCGGCTACATGAAGCGATTCACGGCGCGGCCGAAGTTCTATTCCCTGCTGATGCTCATGATCGCCGGCATGAACGGCGTGGTGCTCACCGGCGATATCTTCAACCTCTACGTCTTCCTCGAGATCGCCGCCATCTCGTCCTACGCCCTGGTCGCCTTCGGCACGGAAGATCAGGAGCTCGAGGCCGCCTTCAAATACCTGGTGCTCAGCGGTGTTGCATCGAGCTTCATCCTGCTGGGCATCGCTCTGCTCTACAGCAAGACCGGCACGCTGAACATGGCGCACCTCGCCAAGCTGATATCGGCGGCGCCGGCCGACCGCGTGGTGCAGTTCGTCATGGCGCTGTTCATCGCAGGCTTCGGCCTGAAAGCCGCGATGGTGCCCTTCCACGCCTGGCTGCCCGACGCTCACCCCTCGGCCCCCGCCCCCATCTCCGCAATGCTCTCCGGCCTGCTCATCAAGGCCCTCGGCGTCTACGCCATCATCAGGATCTTCAACGGTATCTTCTCCGTCTCCGGCACGCTTTCCACCATCCTGATCGTCATGGGGCTGCTCTCGATGGTCATTGGCGTGTTGCTGGCGGTGGGGCAGTGGGACCTCAAGCGTCTGCTCGCCTACCACAGCATCAGCCAGATGGGCTACGTGGTGCTGGGGATCGGCCTCGGCACCCCCCTCGGCCTCGCCGGGGCGATCTTCCACATGGTGAACCATGGCGTCTTCAAGTCGTTGCTGTTCCTGTGCTCCGGCGCGGTTGAACGCAGCACCGGCACCCGGAACCTGAAGGAGCTGGGCGGGCTGTGCCACCGGATGCCCGTCACCTGCACAACGTGCTCCATAGCCTCGCTGTCGATCTCGGGCGTCCCTCCGTTCAACGGCTTCTGGAGCAAGCTCCTGATCATCATCGCCGCGGTGCAGGCCGCATCCACCATGGGCAACGTGGCCTACGTGATCGCTGGTATCACGATTTTCGTGAGTTTCATGACCCTCGTTTCGTTCGTCAAGGTGCAGAAGTACGTGATCTTCGGCAAGCTGCCGGAAAAGCTCGCCGCGGTGAAGGAGGCACCGGTGCGAATGTGCATATCGCTCGTGGTCTTGGCGGTCTTGTGCGTGGGGCTGGGCGTATTCAGCCACGCAGCACTGCGGAAGCTCGTCCTTCCCGCTCGCGACGCCGCTCTCGACAAGGCCGCCTACGTCGAGCGGGTTCTTCCCGAGTGGGGGAGCCAAGCCGTGACGCTCGGAGAACAATGATGGCACGAGCAATCCATTTCCTCGCAGGTCTTGCATTGTGGATGCTGCTCACGTGGTCTGTCAGGCTCGACAGCATCCTGGCGGGTATCGTTGTGGCTGCGTTCAGTGCCGCGCTGGTCGGACATCTCTTTCCTCGGCAGGCCAAGGGCGTGTTCTCCCTGGCCGCCATCAAGCGCGTCCTGTGGTTCCTCTATTACATCCCAGCGTTCCTCTGGGCGTGCATGAAAGCCAACCTCGACGTCGCCTACCGCGTGCTGCACATGAACCTGCCGATTCGACCCGGCATCGTTCGTGTGAAGACGTCGCTGAAGAGCGACATGGGACGTACATTCCTGGCCAACTCGATCACGCTCACGCCGGGCACGCTGACCGTCGACATCATCGGCGACGATATGTTCATCCATTGGATCGCCGTTGCCGCAGACGACGATATCCAAGCCCAGACGAAGCTGATCGTCAGCCGTTTCGAGCGCATTCTGAAGGAGGTGTTCGAGCCATGATCCTGACAACGGCCACATGGCTGTTCATGCTGTTGCTGAGCTTCTGCTCATTCCTGTGTCTCTACAGGATCGGCGTCGGCCCCACGGCTCCCGACCGCACCGTTGCCATCGACATCCTCGGCACCCTGGTCGTGAGTTTCTGTGCGGTGATGGCGATCGTGACCGGAATTGGATTCTACCTCGACATCGCCATCACCTGGGCGCTGCTCAGCTTCATCGGCACCGTGGCCCTCGCCAAATACCTCGAGGGCCGGCCTTTCGATGAATAAGAAACAACGAGGCGGGCTGCAGGGACTGCGTCCTGCCGCTTGCACCCGGCGACGATCGGAATCCGACGCAGAATCTGAATTCCGAGCTTTGAGCTCTTAACTCCTAACTTTGAACTCTCAACTCTCCTCGAGGTGCACTGTGGCTACTGCTGGCTGGACACTGATCCTGGTTGGAGGCCTGTTCGACCTCTTCGGCTGCATCGGCCTCGTTCGGCTGCCCGACGTCTATAACCGACTGCAGGCGGCGGCCAAGTGCGTCACCCTCGGCACCTGCGCCATCCTCATCGGCACCGCATTCATCTCCGGCCAGGGCGCCGTCATCAGCAAGACGATCCTGTGCTCGATATTCATATTGCTCACCTCGCCGGTGGCCGCTCACGCGCTCGCTCGGGCTGCCCACCGAAGCGGCATCGAACTGTGCGATCAGAGCGTCGTAGACAAGTACAAGGAAGCCGGAAAGACGATCGGGTGATACTCGTCATGCGAAAGCCAAAACTGAGAGAACTCGGCGAAGCACTGAAGGTGCTCTTCATCCGCGGGCCGTACACCTCCCGTTTCCCCAGGGAACCGCACGTGCCGCCCGAGGCTTTCCGCGGCAAACCCCAGTATGACGAAAAGGAATGCATCGGCTGCGGAGCCTGCGCCCGCGTCTGCCCCGCTCGAGCCATCGAAGTGATCGACGACACGCAGACCGGCAAGCGCACGCTGCTGCTCAACTACGGGATCTGCATCTTCTGCGGGCAATGCCACGCCTACTGCACAACGTCCGACGGTATCAGGCAGACGGGGGAATATGAGCTTGCTACGCTCGATCGCAGCCAGACCGTTGAGAAGGTCGAGAAAGATCTCATCGTGTGCGAGTATTGCGGCGGTGTGATCGGCACGCGCGAGCACCTGCAGTGGATCGCGGATCGACTGGGAGCGCAGGCCTATGCCAATCCGACCCTCCTGCTTGCCGGCGTGGAAGCGGATGCCGGGGGCGCCGCCTCGCCCCCGCGCGACCCGTCATCCCCTGGAATCCGAGCCGATCTCATGCGTGTGCTGTGTCCCACGTGCCGCCGCAACGTCTTCCTGACCGAAGAATGGAAATGAAGGCGTCACACGAACAAGCTGCCCGCCGGCTCCGTGCGGTCCTCCGTGGCAGGGCCGCATTCCTTGGCGTCGGAAACGAACTCCGCGAGGACGATGGCGTCGGGCCCCATTTTGTGTCGATGCTCGCACCCGGCGAGAAGACGCTTTGCATCAACTGCTCCACTTGCCCCGAAAACTACGCGGGCGTCGTCAGCCGCCACAGGCCGGACGCGGTGGTCATCGTGGACGCGGTTGATTTCGGCGGAGTGCCGGGGGAGACACGTGTGCTGGAACCCGAATGCATGGCCGGCGCGTGCGCGTTTACACACGGTGCCTCGCCTGCGCTGCTTCTGGACCACTTGGCGAGGCTGACCGGTGCGCGGATTCTCATCCTTGCCTTCCAACCGGGCCTGGCGCGCTTTGGCCACCCCCTCGGCGAGCACATGATCCACGCGTGCAACTCGCTCGCACGAGAGCTTGGTTCACTCGCGTGACCCGTGAAATCCCGCTCCGGTTTCCTTCTTGCTTTTCACACTCCGCCGCATTACACTCTGCAGAGGCGAATGCAGCATGTCACCCGGGCAACGACCGGAGAAGCATTATGGCCGAGCAATACAACATCCTCATCGCCGATGACGACAGGGATTACGTCCAGTGCTTGACCGTAATGCTGGAAGCATCCGGATACAGCGTCACCAGCGCCTCCACGGGGGCTGAATGCGTGGCGGCCGCCCGCAAGCACAAGCCCGACCTGATCATCCTCGACATCATTATGGAGCGGCTCGTCTCGGGGCTTCACGTCGGCTACGAACTCCGGGCGGACCCCGATCTCAAGGACGTTCCCGTGATCATGATCTCCGCCATCCAGGAAAAAACCGGCTTCGACGTGGGATCGGCCAAGGGCAGCGAGTATCTCGCAGCCGATGAGTTCATCAACAAGCCCGTCAAACCGAAGGTGTTGCTCGATACGATCGCGCGCCTGGTGAAAAAGCGCGTGGGGTGACGGCCGGAAGTGACATCACTGCGTGGGCGGCGGCTCAACGTCTCCGAGCAGGCCGTACTTTCTCGCCTTCTGCCGCAAGGTCTTGCGGTCTATGCCCAGAGCCCGGGCCGATCGAAGGATATTCTGGTTGTACCTCGCCAGCACGTGCCGGATGTGCTCACGTTCCGCGTCGCACAGCAGCGTCGGGCGGGGGATGCTCCCCGCGCGACCGGGCGTTGGTTCATGGTGGTCCCACGCCCAATCCGCTTCCCCGATCACCTCGTGGTCGGTGAGCACCACGGATCGCTCGATCAGGTTCTCCAGCTCGCGCACGTTCCCGGGCCAGTCGTATTCCTCAAGCTGCCTCAGGGCCGCGCCTGAGATTCCCTTCAGCCGGTCCTCGCGGCGGGTCGTGTTGAACACGCGGAAGAAGTGCTCGGCCAACAGAGGGATGTCAGCATGCCTGTCGCGCAGCGGCGGCAGGTGGATCGGGATGACGTTCAGCCGGTGATAGAGGTCCTCTCGGAACGTCCCGTTCCTCACCCGTTCGGCGAGATCGGCATTGGAGGCAGCGATCACGCGAACGTCCACTCGCACCATCTCGTCCGAGCCGATCGGGCCTATCTCGAATTCCTGGAGCACGCGCAGCAGCTTGTGCTGGGTGAAGATGTTGACGTTGCCGATCTCGTCAAGGAAGATGCTTCCGCCGTCGGCCTGCTGGAATCGCCCTTGCCGCGCGTATTCGGCGCCGGTGAACGCACCCTTCACGTGCCCGAAGAGCTCGGCCTCCGCAAGGCTGTCCACAAGACATCCGCAATCGACGACCACGAACGGTGCGGCACGCCGCGGGCTGTGGCGATGGAGGGCGCGAGCAACGAGCTCCTTGCCCGTCCCGCTCTCGCCGGTGATGAGCACCGTGCTGCCGGATGCCCCGATCCGGCGGATCATCATCCGCAGCCTTTTCATCACGGGAGCGTCGCCAATGAGGCGCTCGACTCCCCCCGGGGCGTCGCCCGGCACCGGCTCATCGATGCCGGCCGGCCTGTGCCGGCGCTCCTCCAACGCCCGGCTCACCACCGTTCGCAGCAAGGCGGGAGTGAATGGCTTCGGAATGAAATCGAACGCCCCTCCCTTCATTGAGCGAACGGCACTCTCCACCGTGGCATAGCCCGTTATCATGATCACCGAAACGTCCGGATCGATCAGCCTGATCCGTTCCAGCACCTCCAGGCCGCCCAAGCCGGGCATCTTCAGGTCCAGCAGCACCACGTCCATCTGCTGCATCTGCAACTGCCCCAGCCCCTGCTGTCCGTTCTCAGCCATGTGCACGGTGCAGCCTTGGCGCGACAGCACCTGCAGGCAGCAGTCCCGCATGGTTGGGTCGTCATCGACCACCAGGATGTTGAACAGATCGCTCATCAACCGGCTGCCTCCGCCGGGGGCAGTTCGATCACGAAAGACGCTCCCGCCCCCGGGTTGTTCTCGGCCCTGATCGTTCCCCCGTGGTTCTCCACGATACCATAGCTGATCGCCAAGCCAAGCCCGGTGCCATGGCCCACCTCCTTGCTCGTGAAGAACGGCTCGAATATCAGATTCAGGTTCTCCGGCGGAATGCCCGGGCCGGTATCCGATACCCGGACCGTCACCGCCGAGCGATCCGATGGCGTGCCGGTGTGGATGAGGATCTCCCCCCGGCCCTTCATCACCTCTGCCGCGTTCACCAGCACGTTGATGAAGACCTCCTCCAACTGCGATACGTCGACTTTGACGGGCGGCAGGTCGGCCGCTAGCTCCTTGCGCACGCTCACGTTCGCGAAAGCCTGTTGTTGCGTCGTCAGGCTCACTGCCGCCGAAAGCACCGAATTGATGTCCACCACTTCCTTGTGAGCTCCGCCTTGCCGGGCATAGTCGAGCAGGGCCTTCACGATCTTCTTGCAGCGCTCCGCCTCTCTGATGATCTTTCGAACGTTTTCGGCGCGGGGGTCGTTCTGCCCCACGTCCTCTTGCAGCAGATGGGCATATACCGTGATCCCCCCCAGCGGATTGTTGATCTCGTGAGCCACCCCCGCCGACAACTGCCCCAGCGTTGCCAACCGCCGCGACTCCATCATTGCGTGAGCATCCTCCTTGATCTGCTCGTCGCGCTCTTTGATGGAATCGGCCATCCGGTTGAACGTCTCGGCCACGTGGGCCAGCGGGCTGCGCGAATCGACCTTGATCCGGTAGTCGAGATTGCCGCTGCCCACCTGGTCTACCGCTTTCGTCAGCTCCTGCAGCGGCCGAAGAATCCTGGCAGCCAGTGCAACGGACAGCCCAGCCGCCAGCCCCATCCCTGCCAGAGTCACCAACGAGAGGACCAGCATGGTCCGCAGGCGAACCTGCCGGTACGCGTCCACCGGCTCTCCCACCTGTAGAGCTGCAGTCTGCTCGCCCCGCACGTCGCGCAGCGGCTTGACGACTCCCGCGTATCGTTCCTGGCCGATCAGCCAGCGCTGCTCAACGCCGCTTCCTCCATCCGGAGCGGCCAGCGGACCGTATCCCTGGTCACTGGGCATGCTGCCGCACAGCAACTGCTCGCCCGAAAGGAGCATCACCTCGCCGCGCACGCTGCCTGCACCGTAAATCCGCTCCCTCATCGCCTTCACGAAGAATCCGGCGCGCGAGCCAGCCTTCCGGCTCAGCACGTTGCCTCCGTACAACACGCCGACCAGCTTGCCTTCGGCATTCACCACCGGTGCAGCCGCTGCCATGACGATGAACCGGTGCTCGCCGGCGTCGGCTCCATCGCCCGCCCTGCTGCCCGGCTCGGCCAGAAGGCCGGGGCATTCCAGCTCCAGCACGTGCCGGTCCCAAGCGTGCGTGGCCGCCGCGGGTTCTGCCGTGCGCAACACCTCCATCACCATCGCATCGGCAGACATGTCGTCACCCCGAGCCGGGCTGCCAGTGCGCAGCATCACCTTTCCCTCCGCATCCGCGATGCTCAGCACGTCCAGGTTGCTGTCCAACCGCACCTTCGCGAGCGACTCCGCCAGTACGCTCCGGTCCCCCTCGATCAAGGCCTTCACAACGGTCACCGGGCGGATTCCCGTGAACGCCAGTGCCGTGCGAATCTCAGCCAGGCGGGCATTGTAGACAGTGACGGCCATGTCCAAGTCGCGGGCGTTCTTGGTCTGCGACTGGCGAGTGACGAACCTGTTCACCAGGTGAACACCCACGACAGTGATGAGGCAACCGGTGAGCGCCACCATCAGCAGAAAACTGGCGAGAAGCCTGACTCGCAGCGGCGTCGACATGGTATCCTCCCGGCGCCGGGTGGAAAGGCAAAAGGAAAAAGGAAAGAGGAAAAAAACGCGCGGGCCGGCCCCTTCGTTTTGCCTTTTACCTTTTTGCTTTTTCCTTCAGGGTGCGTTCCCGGCCGGAGCAGGGTACAGGGCACAGGGTGCGGGGTCCGCAGCTCCAGGTCGTTCGGCGTACCCGCAGCCTGCAGCCTGTACCATGTGGCCTGCTTGTGTATCACCAATTCTATAACTGAGCCATTTGCGATGCACGTAACTCCTTGACCTTGAACGAC
>Ga0172362_10005385_pt1 | contig 11082 bp, 16 predicted proteins | sample LakKivs1_kivu2a2_FD_114534 | JGI IMG/M metagenome (GOLD analysis project Ga0172362, IMG submission 114534) | Sediment microbial communities from Lake Kivu, Rwanda - Sediment s1_kivu2a2 | ecosystem: Environmental > Aquatic > Freshwater > Lake > Sediment | place: Rwanda: Western Province, Lake...
AACTTGTGAAGTTAATTACAAACCATTTGATAAAATAGGTTCAAGTGTTGGTATTGATACAGGTATAAAAGATTTGGCAATACTTTCAGATGGAAAAACTTATGAAAATATTAAAGTTTTAAAATCTAAATTAAAAAAACTAAAATACGAACAAAGACAACTATCCAAAAAACAAAAAGGTAGTAATAGTAGACAAAAACAAAAAATTAAATTATCTTTAGTTCACGAAAAAATAACTAATATTAGAAAAGATTATTTACATAAGGTATCAACAACAATAATACGTGAAAACCAAACTATTTGTGTTGAAGATTTGTCAGTTAAAAATATGATGAAAAATCATAAATTAGCTCAATCATTATCTGATGTTAGTTTAGGTATGTTCTACACAATGTTAGAATATAAGTCAAGATGGAATAATAAATCATTTGTTAAAATTAACAGATTTTTTCCATCTAGTAAAACTTGTTCTAATTGTGGATGGATAAACCAAGATTTAAATCTTTCTATTAGAGAATGGACTTGTCCATCTTGTAATGCGCATCACGATAGAGATTTAAATGCTAGTAAAAATATCCTGAAACAAGGAATAAACATATTGTCTGGTTATGGAATAGAATCGGACATTAAACAAAAACAGGAGGAGGCGTTACCGTTAGGTAAGTCTGTGATTCCTGAAGCCCAACCATCTTTAGTGGTTGGGTAGTTCACTATTTATCTATGGGTGAATTTGAAAATGTTGTTGATTTAATAAGTGAATTTTTAGGTGACCCTAAAAGAATTTATGAACATCAATCCCAAGTTTCTTGGAATTGTCCTATCTGCGATGAAGGTCGGAATAAAGGGAATTTAGAGGTTAATATTGAAAAATCAGTTTTTCATTGTTGGTCTTGTGGTGATACCGAAGGGACACACGGACCGATGGGTAAATTGTTTGACATGTTCGCAACAAAACAACAAAAAAAAATATACAATATTTTAAAACCCGAAGATACTAAGACCAAAGAAAAACCAAAACAAAGGTTAAAATTACCCGAAAGTTTTACCCTTTTTAAGGACTCAAGTCCAAGATATCCTGTAAGACAACAAGCATATAATTACTTGAAAAGTCGTGGAATTGGTGATGATTTGATTGAAAAGTATGGTATTGGGTTTTGCGATAAGGGTTCCCACATGGCTAGAATTGTGGTACCCTCTTATGATACAAATAACGAGTTAAACTACTATATTGCAAGGAGTTGGGACATTAACTCAAGAGCTAAGTATAAGAACCCAAAAGCGGAAAAAGACAAAATTATTTTCAACGAAAGTCTGATTGAATGGAAAAATGACGTATATTTGGTGGAAGGTGTGTTTGACGGGTTCTTTTTACCCAATAGCATTCCGATGCTCGGAAAACACCTTAGTGAGTTATTATTTAATACTTTATATGAGAAATGTGAAGGTAATATAATAATAGCATTAGACGGAGATGCATTTGAAAGTGCCAAAAAACTCTACCACGAATTAAATGGTGGTAAATTATACGGAAAAATTAAAATAGTCAAACTACCTAAAGATAAAGATGTATGTGATTTAAGAGGTAAGATTGATGAGTATTATATACAAATAAAGGATTAATAAAATTGTTAATTTTAACAATTTTTTGTAAATCAATATATTTATATTATATGGGGAGAGTTAAAAAAAATAATGAAGAAAAAAAACAAAGTATTTCTATTGCAATTAAACCCGAATTATTACAGTATTATAGAAATCTTCATATTAATTTATCCTCTTTAGTAAATAAATTATTGGAAGACTATAAACAAAATGGAAACAAAAATTTGTAAAAAATGTGGTAAGGAAAAAGAATTATGTGAGTTTGATAAAGATAAAAAATCTAAATTAGATTCACGATGTAAGATGTGTAGAAGGGAATATTTTAATCAATACAATTAAAAAAATAGGGAAAAAAATAGAGAACGACAACGTAAATATTATTGGGATAACCATCAAAAAGAATTGATTAGAATCAATAAAAAACATGAAAAAAATAAAGAAAAAGAAAAACAATATAGAAAAGATAATAGGACTAAAATTAGTGAAAGAGAAAAAAATAGATACCATAATGATATAATTTTTAAATTAAGAACTAATCTTAGGAATAGATTAAAACTTTTTTTAAAAACTAAAAAAATAAACAAAAATAATAGTACTATTGAATTTTTAGGTGCAGAACCTGACGTGATTAAAAATTATTTAGAAAAACAATTTAAGGACGGAATGTCTTGGGATAACTTCGGACACGACGGATGGCATATTGACCATATTATACCATTGTCAAGTGCTAAAACTGAAGAAGAGGTATATAAATTAAGTCACTACACTAACTTACAACCACTTTGGGCTAATGAAAATTATAAAAAAAGTAATAAAATAATTTAATATGAATTTATACGATATTAGAAACAAAATTAATGAAATAATTACAGAAAAACAAAAAGAACTCCAACTCACATTTGATGAAGAAAGCCATACATATACTATGATTGATGAAAATGGAAACATTAGAAATAATTGGATGTCCGTCTCCAAAGTCCTTAAAAAATTTTATGAGGAATTTCCCACAGAAGAAATATCTTTAAAAAAGGCTAAGGGTGATTTAGTTGAACAGCAACGATTACTTGATGAGTGGAAAGCGGCCGGAGAATATTCAACTAATATGGGGAGTAGAGTTCACTATTTTTTGGAAAAAAAATCTCATGAAATTTTTAATATAATTAAAGAAGTTAGAAAACCAGAATTTGATTGTGATTTTACTCAAATTTTAAAGGGTGATAGTATGATTAATGCCGGAACTAATTTTTTAAAATTAATGCAGGAACGAGGTGCGGTCTTATTAAATACTGAAATTACACTTGGAAGTAATATTCTTAATTATGTGGGAACTCCGGATAAAGTTTGGTTAATTGAAAGTAAAGATAAAAAAAGTGTCGGGTTAATCATAACCGATTATAAAACCAACAAGCCAAAGAACTTTGAGGAGAACCAGTTCACCAAAAGAATGAAACCCCCATTCCAAAAACATCCCGACAATGCGTTAGGCCACTACTTCTTACAACTTCCATTTTATGGAAAATTGTTAAAAGAAATGTTAAAAGGCTCAAAATATTCGGATATTAAGATTTTTGGTTGTATCATTGTACTTTTAAAAGAAAATTCAGAGTTTGAGGAGTTTAGAGTACCTAAAGAAGTACTTGATACAATACTTTCTATGGATATTCAGAAGTATTTGTCTTATTAACCCATTAAAAAAGGAGAAATTATGAAAAAACTAATGTATGTTTTAGGTTTATTTTTCTTATCAGCGGTAGTGTATACTACAATTCTGAACAATAAACCAACAGAACGAATTAAAACTAACGCGGAACGACTTCATGACGCTATTGTATTGTACGCGGATTCATTTGATGTACCTTTAAATATCGCATTTAACGTTGCAAAACTTGAAACTGGTTACCGAGGACCGTACCATGAAAATTATAATCACAGACAAATATCTAAGGCTGGAGCGGTTGAAGCAATGCAAATAATGCCAAGATACGCATCATACTTTGCAGGATTTAAAGTCAATAAACAAGAACTTAAAGATAGTATTGAATTGAATGTCTTCGTCTCAATGAAAGCACTTTCACTCCATTTTGAAAAATACAAAGATTGGAGAAAAGTGTTGGGGGCATACCACACGGGAAAACCTGTCATTAACTGGTATGCCAAAAAAGGTACAACAATGGATTATGCGGATTATTGGATTCCGGCACCTATTACACCTGATAGTGTTAGAATTGACACTACGTTAATTGTTAATAGAGAAGGTTAATCCAACTTGATTATCTAACATTTTTCCATTATTTTTCTTAAAAAGAATATATGGAAAATTTACCAAAAATTGATTTAAAAACACAACCAACTGAGGTTTGTGAAAATTGCAACAACGAATATTTTAAGGAAGTCCTATTGATTAAAAGGGGGTCTAAGCTCTACACAGGTAGTTCTGAAGACACCCTTGTTCCGTTTCCTACGTATATGTGTGAGAAATGCGGTATCTTTAATAAAGATTTTACTTTATTTGATAAATGAGTTGATATATGATAAGAAAATTAGTACATTTCAGTGATTTACATATTAGGTTATTTAAAGACCATGATTTGTATAGAAAGATATTGACTGATATGTTAAATCAGTTTAGAGAAATTAAACCTGATAGAATAATTTTTAGTGGAGACTTAGTACATAGTAAAAATCAATTAACCCCAGAATTGATTGAAATTTCTGTTTGGTTACTTACCGAATGTTCAAAAATTGCAAAAACAATATTAATTTTTGGAAATCACGATGGGTTAGTTGGAAACCAAGACAGATTAGATAGTATTAGTCCGATTATTGAATCAATGAATAATCATAATATTGTTTATTATAAAGACAGGGGAATTTATGAAGACGAAAATATATCATGGTGTGTATATTCACAATATCAAGGAAATATACCACCAGCTATTGAAACCGCAAAAAGTATTAAGATTGGTATTTTTCACGGACCAATACAAGGGCTAAAAACCGATTTAGGATTTGATTTTGGAGACCACGGGTATGAAATAAACAAATTTGAAGGGCTTGATGTTGTTTTATGCGGAGACATACATAAAAGGTCAGAATTTGAAATCCCAAATAATAAAAAAGGTTACATGATTGGAAGTTGCATACAACAAGGATATGGGGAGAATATAAGTAATCATGGTTTTGGAATACTTGATATTAGTACTATGAAATATTCTTATGTAAATCTAGTTAATCCAAGACCTTTTTTATCTTTTAAAATAAATTCATTTGAAGATTTAGAAAATGGAACAGAACAACTCATTAACTATTGATATTAGCAAACAAGATTATAATGACTTAATTTCATTCTGTAAGTTAAATGGTATTGAGTTAATTGATGATTTTGTAAAATTATGTTTTCGTAAGGGTTTATTAATTGAAAAATATGGACTCCTTAACCAAGGACAATTACTTGAAATATTTGAAAGAGAGATTGAAAAGGAAGTTGTAATTGAGGATAATACCAAAATTGAAGAACTCCAAAATGAAGTTTATGTTTTAAAAGGAAAACTTGAAAACCAAAAAGAAGTTGAGTGTGGAAAATTACAGGAAACCCTAATGTCACTCAACAGACAGTTGGGTGATAAAAACACAGAAATAAATAATTTAAATAAAAAAGTTGAGGAACTTGAAAATCTAACAAAAAGTTCTTATGCTTTTTATCTAAAAAATTCAAATATAACAGAAAAATTATGATTACACAATTATTAACATGGTTTATTTTGAGCTACGGGCTCATGAATATTATGGTTTACGGTAAAATATTCGCAGGGTTAAGGGGCTTTTTTTCTAAATGGGGAGAGGACGAGTATGCCCCATTTTACTATGTTGGCGAATTTATAAATGGAATATTATCATGTCCCATGTGCTTTTCATTTCACGGAGGATGGTTTTTATCAGTTTTTATATTCTCACCAACTCTTGAAATCTTTTCAACACCGATATGGATAAGTTGGTTTTTTGATGGTATTTTATCCTCAGGAGCCGTTTGGGCAATAAACTCTTTTATTGAATGGTTTGAACAAAACAGACCAAATAAATAATATGTCAAAAGTTCCATCATTTATTATAGAACAGTTAAAAGATAAGATAACTCAGAGATACGTAGTAAATTCTGAAGATTTTTTCTTTATTATTGAAGGTATGGGTATTATGGATAATGACGAATTGTTATTTGAGATACTTGAATACTTTGAGAACGAGAAAATTGATGTTCATTTCAAAACAAGCTCTGAGCAGATTAGATATAACCAATTTAAAGAACTTGAAAAACGAGTAGCACTTACGAGAAGAATGAATCTTACTCGCGAACAAGTTATAGATTTAAATAATAGAGTTGATAATATTAAACCAAGCCTTAATGATGGGTGGTTAAAATCATACATGTTGGACAGTGATGAAGACCAAAATAAATATTTAACCGAATTAAATATAGTTCATAAAACAAATGATTTAGATAATCTAAAAGAAAGATTTATATCACAAGAGGTGAATAGACAGAATGAAGAAAATTAATTTAAAAACAAACATAATATGCCAAAATCAAGACAAAGAAAAAATCACAAACAAAAAGTTAAAGCTAGAAATGAACGTCTAAAAGCCGCTCAGAAAAAATTTGAAAAACAATATATGTCGGCGTTGGAAGAACAGTTTAAACAATTTGAAAGTAAAATTTCGGGAATGAGTGAAACAGAAGAAGTTAAAACAACCGAAGAACAATAAAACATGGGATTTATTTAACCCCATGCCCAATCTTAATTATAATTTTATGAACCATAAGTTAGATATTCAGAATTTAGAAAACCCATACGTCCAAGTGGTGTGGGAAGACTATGCTGAAAATATAACACAAGAAAAAATCAAAAGTGTTAGACACTATTTCCAAAAGAAATACATGTCATCAAATGTTAATGTTATCACCAAAACAAAAACATCCGAAGAAACAACTCAAACTGTTGATATTTCTTTTAACATCCTTGATAAAAACTACCAACTTGAATTAGTTAAATCCTTTTTAAAATCAAAGGGAAATGAAAATCAATATGATGAAATCTATAAATTGGATGGAATTGTTGATAATAAACTTTTGATGGTTGATAGTGAGGTATCCCCATTCAAAAAATGGTTTATTAAAAGAATAGAGTTTTCTAACTTTTTATCGTATGGTGAAAATCAGGTAATTGACTTTACAAAGTGTGATGGTATTACAGTGATAGAATCCAATCCACCTAATTTCGGAGGTAAAACAGTATTATCTGTTGATTTACTACTTTTCCTATTCTTTAATGAAACAACCAAGACATCTAAAGCTGAAGAAGTTTTTAATAGATTCACTGATAAAAATAAAGTATCCGTAAAAGGTGAAGTTATAATTGATGGTGATGAATATATTATTGTTAGAAATATTGAGAGAAAGAAATCAAAGGCTGGTGATTGGAATGTAAAAACTGAGTTGGATTTCTTTAAGAAATTAAACGATGGCACATTGATGAATTTTACAGGAGAACAAAGACGTGAGACTGAATCATTTATAAAATCATCAATAGGGTCTAAAGAAGACTTCTTGATGACAATTTTAACAACGGCAACTAATTTAGAGGACTTGATAGACTCTAAACCAACCGCTAGAGGTCAAGTTTTGTCAAGATTTATGGGACTTGAATTCCTCAAACTTAAAGAAGAAGTTGCTAAAGAGGTATTCGGAGAGTTCTCAAAGTCTATGATTTCAAATGTCTATAATAGTGAGCAGTTAAAAACTGATATTGAGACAATTGAAAATAAAATTAATGACAATAAGAACAATATCACTTTAAAACAAAGTGAGCTTATTGATGTCCAAAATAGAATCATTAAAGGTCAGGAGTATAGAGATGGACTTTTGAAGAACAAACACATGGATATTGATAAAGAAATCAGCTTGTTACAACCAACGAAAGTTAAAGAGGAAATTATTGGTTTAGAAAATCAAAAATCCCAAGTTGAAAAACAATTAAACGAAATTAAGGTAGTAGAACCTAGTCAGTATTATCATGAAGACGAGCACGACAAGGTTAAGAGTGAGTATCAAAAGACTTATAAAGATAAAGTAGAAATAACTACAAACATCAATTCAATACAAAAACTCAAAAGTTCTGTTAGTGGAGGTATTAAGTGCGAACACTGTGGTATTGAATTAATGAATGCCGCAATCACAAAATCAAGAATTGATGAGTTAGATAAATACATATTCCAAGCGGAACAATGTGAAATCCTATTAGGAGAACTTGAAGGTGAGGAAAAATCTTTTGTACAACTTAAAAAAGAATTTGATGAGTATGAAAAAAACAAACTTATAAAAGAGAAATATGAGTTGAGTATTGAAAGTTTTATAATGAAAATTGAAAAATTAAATGATAAACTAGCAAAATACGAAGAAGTACAAGAAAAAATTGCAGCAAATAACAAGACCGATGAACTCTTAATCAAGGCTAATCTCAGACTTGAGGAATTAGAAAGATTAAAAACCAGTTTAAACAATGAAATTAATAAACTGACATTTGAAAATCAAACTAATTCTGAGAAAATAGAGACAAATAAAAAATTAATTGTTAAGATTAAAGAAGAATTTGAGAGAGAAAAGATTTACAAACTTTATCTTGAGGTTTTTGGTAAGAATGGAATATCAAAATTAATCATGAAAAGCATGATGCCTCTGATTAATTCAGAACTACAAAGACTTCTTGAAAACAGTTGTCACTTCAGATTAGAAATTCAAATCAACGATAAAAACGAAGTTGAATTTATAATGATTGACAATAACACCCAAATTGAAAAGTTAATGTCATCAGGTTCGGGGTATGAGAGAACAATTGCTTCTTTGGCTTTAAGAGCTGTGTTAAGTAAAATTTGTTCATTGCCTAAACCAAACATCATCGTATTTGATGAAGTGTTTGGGAAGATTTCTAATGATAATTTAGAGATGGTCTCTGAATTTTTTACTAAAATTAAGGAGTATTTTGAAAAGATATTTGTAATTACTCATAATCCTTTGGTGACTAATTGGGCGGATAACGTTATAAAAATACGAAAAGAAGAGAATATTAGTTATATTAATTAATAATTTTTTGGTTTTATATTAAAAAATAACTAACTTTGTAAAAATTAAAAAAGATATGGATTTTGTATTATTTGTATTTGGGAAACACGATAATCAAGAAAAACTTGTAAATTTAATATGTCAAAATATTACTGTTAATTTAGAGACAGATGAAGTCAAATATTATTATGGCGATGAATCGTTTATTATAACATTTACACATAATAGTAGTTTTGACAATGTTAAAAAAATAATGGGACAAATATTTACTAAAACAAATTTGGTTTATGTTCTATTACCATACCAAGACGATAAAATATCTGTTAATATGGTGAATGAAACGTATGAACTTCTTTTTGGGAAACAAAAACCCACAGTCAATGAAGAAGTATTTGAAACAACCGAGGAGAAAAAAGATGAAGAATTTTTAAACCTATTCAAAGACCTCTTCAAGGAAACAAAAAAAACACCACCAATAAAAACACTGGATGAAATTTTGGATAAAATTAGTGAAGTGGGAATTGATAATTTAACTAAAGAAGAAAAAGAACAACTGAAAAAATACTCTAAAAAATAAATATGAAAGATAAAAACACTGGAATACCAATTAATCAAGATGAAATTCAATACTATCTAAAAGATATTCGTAAGATTAAAGTAATGTCACCTGAACGAGAGAGAGAATTGTCATCATTAATGCAATCAGGAACATTGACTGATAGAGAAAAAGATGAAATTCATAAAGAATTAATAGTCGGTAATTTGAGGTTTGTCATTACTGTTGCTAAACAATATCAAAATCAAGGATTAGATTTCCCTGATTTAATTGCGGAAGGTAATTTAGGTTTGATGAAAGCGATACACAATTTTGATTGGAGTAAAAATCTCAGATTTATTTCTTACGCTGTATGGTGGGTAAAACAATCAATACTCCAATCTTTAAATGATAACGCAAGAACAATACGACTACCTGTTAATGTTGTACAAGACCTACATAGAGCTAAAAAAGAGGTTGAGAAGACCGGAGGTAAGTTAGACGAGAAGTATGAAACCCTACCCTCAATAATTGACCTTGATATGACGATTAATGAAGAAGGTGATACACTAGTTGATATTCTTAAAAATGATGAGGCGGATATGTCAGATGCGGTGTTTGGTAACAAAGATGTATTAAAGAACCAATTGATATCATTATTAAATGTTTTAGACGAAAGAGAGAGTGTAATAATACAAGATTACTTTGGTCTTTCAGGAACCCCAAGAACACTTGAAGATATTGGGAATGATTTTGGTCTAACAAAAGAAAGGGTTAGACAAATAAAAGAAAAGGCACTTAGAAAACTAAGAAACGAGAGTTCGGCACTCTTTGATTATATGTAAAAAATAAAACAACCTCCTATTTATTATCTTAGGAGGTTTTTTATTTTAAAAGAAAACGTATATGAAAAATTTTATAGAATTTATAAAGAATCACAAGATTCACATTTTAACTACTTTCTTGTTTATATTTCTTTTTCGTTCCTGCTCAAAAACAGGACAATTAAATAGAAAAGAAAAAGAAAATATCAGAAATACTGAAGTTATAGATAGTCTAAAATCAGTTCTTAAAGCTCAGGAAAGTACTATTAACAATATCTCTGAAGTTATTAGACAGGAAAAGATAAAAGTACATTTAGAGTATGATAATTATATTTCTGAAAAAGACCGAGGAGAACAACTAATGGAATTACACAAAGTTGTTAAAATAAAACTTAAAGAATTAGACAAATGAGAAAAATTTGGGAGTGGATAAAAAATAATCCTAATAGAACCATGTTTTTAATACCAATTATTTTGGTTGCTGGTATATCTATTTCTCACGTAGTTTCTTGGTATGATATTTCAAACCCATTTAATTGGGCTGTTTATCTATCTATAGCGGTTGAAGTAGGTGCAATGACTGCATTAATTGCGGCGACAAATAAAATCAAAGGAGGGGTTTGGTTCATGTTTGGACTTGTAACCCTAATTCAAATGATTGGTAATATATTTTTTTCATTTAAAGAAATAGATGAGAACGGAGAATTATTTAGGGCTTGGGTTGAATTAACTTCTCCTCTATGGGAAATGTTAGGTTCCGACATATCAGATTTAACATCCCAAAAGAGATGGTTAGCATTTCTTGAAGGGGGTTTATTACCAATAATATCTTTAACTTCATTACATTTTTTTACAAAATATGATGGTGGAAACAATGATACTATAAAAGAAGTTATTGTTGAAAAAATAGTTGAAGTTCCTGTAGAAAAAGAAGTTATTGTTGAAAAAATAGTTGAAGTTCCTGTAGAAAAAGAAGTTATTGTTGAAAAAATAGTTGAAGTTCCTGT
>Ga0172362_10005387_pt1 | contig 11082 bp, 10 predicted proteins | sample LakKivs1_kivu2a2_FD_114534 | JGI IMG/M metagenome (GOLD analysis project Ga0172362, IMG submission 114534) | Sediment microbial communities from Lake Kivu, Rwanda - Sediment s1_kivu2a2 | ecosystem: Environmental > Aquatic > Freshwater > Lake > Sediment | place: Rwanda: Western Province, Lake...
ATGGCATACAGCACACAATCGATCATCTCCTTAAAATCAGTCACCTTCCAGGAAATTGCGCGCTCAAAGGTTGAATCCTGAATGGCTGGAAAATCCTCTTCCGGTGCCGTCAGAACTTTGATCTCGCTTTCCCCGGACCTGACCACCAGATGCTCTTCTTTCTTAACAAATTCTATGTTTTGATCCTCAGGCAGCAGCTTGATGAAATCAAATAGCTTCCGCCCGTTTACTGCTGCTTTCCCCTCCTGCCTGACCTCGGCCTCAAAATTCGTTTTTAATCCAACCTCAAGGTCAGTCCCCATCAATTCCACTCTTCCTTTTCCAGCTTTTATCAGAACATTGGACAGGATGGGCATGGTTGTCCTTTTTTCAACAATCCCCTGGAGTAGACCTAATTCATTAATAATATTGTTTTTAGTGGTTGAAAACTTCATTTTTTCCACCTTTCTTCATCGTCAATAATATAATTAAAAATTATAAAAAGGCAATAAAAAAAATATAAGAAAGAGGGGTTAATATGTGAAAAAGTTTAGCCTTCTGTATTGATTTCATCACTTTAGGAGATTGACCAGGTTGTTGATTTCTCTGTTTAATTCCTGGTCGTGCTCTCTTAATTTCTCGATTTTTCTTATGCTGTGAAGGACAGTGGTATGGTGTTTGCCGCCGAATTTCTTTCCGATCTCGGGAAGAGAGCTATCAGTTAACTCCTTGGCCAGGTACATGGCCACCTGTCTTGGAAAGGAGACTCGCGGAGAGTTATTTTTTGATTTTAGCTCCGAGGGTTTGATTTTGTACTGGGTGCAGACAACTTTCTGTATTTTTTCCACAGTGATAATATTGGCCGAGGCGTCGAGCAGGCCCTTGAGGGCTTCTCTGGCCAGCTCCAGGTCTATTCTTGAACCTTTGAGAGAGGCAAAGGCTATGACCCGTCTCAGGTAGCCTTCGAGCTCTCTGATGTTGGAATGAACCTTGTCGGCGATATAGAGGGCGACCGGTTCCGGCAGGACTATGTTTTCCATTTCGGCTTTTTTCTTCAGGATGGCGATTCTGGTTTCTATATCCGGCGGACGGAGGTCGGCGATCAGCCCCCACTCAAAACGAGAGCGGAAGCGGTCCTCCAGATGAGGAATATCCTTCGGCGGGCAGTCGCTTGAAATCACGATCTGCTTCTGGCTATCATAGAGATGGTTGAAGGTGTGGAAGAATTCTTCTTTGGTTCTTTCCCGTCCAGAAATATAATGGATATCGTCCATCAGCAGAACATCCACCGCCCGGTATTTCTGCCTGAACTCCAGGATCTTGCCATACTGCAAATGGTTTATAAGCTCGTTCATGAAGCGCTCGGTGGTCACGTAGAGGACTTTGAGACGGGCGCTGGTGTGCATAATCTGATGTCCGATGGCATTCATCAGGTGAGTCTTGCCCAGGCCGGCCCCGCCGTAAATATAAAGCGGGTTGTAAGATTTAGCCGGGTTCTTGGCCACGGCCACCGCCGCGGCATGAGCGAATTGATTGCAGTTGCCGACCACAAAATTTTCAAAAGTATAGTTTGGATTCAGGTTGGCTATCTGAGTAACTGCCTGCTGCAGTTTTCTTTCTTCTGGCGAATTGCGGAGAAATGAAGCCGGGGTTTCGTCGTAGATATATTTTATATCGAAGCTTCTGTTGAACAGTTCCTGGCAACATTCATTTATCAGGCGGGAATAGTGGAAACTCAGCCAGTCCTTGAAATAAGCATTCGGAACCTTAATATATAGTATTTCCCCATCTTCGCCGATATAGGAGGTGGGCTCAAACCAGGTCTCGAAAGCCTGAGCCTCCACCCGGTTTTTGACCGCGGCCAGTATCCTGTTCCATGGATTGACTTTATCTTCAAACTTCATGACGCGCCAAAAGATTTCCACAGAAATATTCACAGCTGTGGAAAACGCCCCCGCCGATAATCAGGGTGGGGGAAACGTGAAAAATATTACCACCCGGGAGCTTAAAATTCAAGAAATTTTTTTTATCAGACTTAAAAAAAACCGAACTCCTGATGAGAAATGCCCATTATTCTTTTTTGAGCCTTCATGGGCTCGCGCCGGCCGGCGAACCCGGGTCCCGTCGACGCCGGGTCGAGCTAAAAAAATTGTGGACCTCAGTTGCGCCGGGCTCCTTTTTATGCTATACAGATATTTCTTCCTGAGTAAAGAAAATCTCAAGAAAGAGAGAAGAAAACATGGCCAGAGAATGTCATATCTGCCATAAAGGGCCGACTTTCGGACACAGCATCAGCCATTCAAATAAGGCCTCGCACAAAAAATGGAGCGCCAACCTCCAGCGGGTTAAAGCCAGGACGGAAAGCGGCGTCAGGACTATCTGGGTCTGCACCCGCTGCCTGCGTTCCGGTCGGGTTCAGAAAGCGGTCTGAACTCAACCCCTGTCCACCGAGTCAATTGCTTTCAGCCGGTTGATCCGGTCCATAATTTTCTGCAGATGACCGAGGTCCTCGATCGTGATTTCCAGAGAGATGCAGGCCCGTCCGTCGCCACTGGTGCTGACCTCGGCTTTGGAAATATTTCCTTTCTGCTCGGCTACAGCTGAGGCCACCCGGGCCAGCACGCCTGGCGAATCTTTAGCCCTGATCAGCAATCTGGCCCTGAAGTTTCCCCGGAAGGTCGGGTCCCAGGCCACTTCCACCAGCCGCTGGCTATCCAGTATTTCCTTCTGGACCAGATAGCAGCGCTGAGCGTGGACCGTCAGTCCTTTTCCGGCCGTCAGGTAACCGACCGCCGGTTCGCCCTTGATGGGCGCGCAGCATCGGGCCAGGGTGATCATCTGCTCGTCCAGATTCTTGATCACCAGACCCTGAGCCGGGCTGCGCCCGGAAATTTTTTCCACGACCTTTTTTAACAGACCGGATGGCGAGGCTTCTTCGGGCACCGCCCCCCAGGCCAGCCTTTCCATGAATTCTCTGTCGATGACCAGCTTACCCAGACCGGCCAGCAGGTAAAAATCTTCCAGGCTGTTAAGGCGCAGCCTGAATTCCCTGTTCAGCCTTTCTTTCAGAGATGCTTCCTGACGCAATTCGGCCGGCAGCCTGAACTTTCTGGCCTCTTTCTCCCAGAGCCGCCGGCCGAGTTCGACCGCTTTCTTCCGGGTCCTCAGATTCAGGTATTTTTTGATCTGCTGGCGGGCCGAAGCTGTAGCCACCCAGTTCAGCCAGCTGCGGTGGGGACTGCGGTCGGGCGAAGTGATGACCTCCACGATGTCTCCAGTTTTCAGCTGGGTGCGAAGCGGCATCAGCTCGCCATTGATCCTGGCTTCCCTGGCCTGTAGCCCGATTTCGGTATGAATCTTGAAGGCGAAATCCAGGGCGGTGGCCCCGGGCGGCAGGTTGATAACCTTGCCTTTCGGGGTGAAGGCATAAATCTCCTCCGGGATGAGATTTATCTTGAGGTTTTTCAGGAATTCTCTGGGGTTTTTTTGTTCGCTGAACAGAGCCGCGATTTCCCGCAGCCACTGTAATCTCTGGTCCTCTCCGGTCAGTCCGGTGGGCACGCCTTCCTTGTATTTCCAGTGTGCGGCGATTCCGTTTTCGGCCAGCTCGTGCATCTCCCTGGTCCGGATTTGAATTTCAAAGGTCTGCTTGCTTTCGGTGATGATGGTGGTGTGAAGCGATTGATAGAGGTTGGGCTTGGGCATGGCGATAAAATCGCGGAAGCGCTGGGGCAGATGCGGCCAGCGCTGATGGATGATGCCCAGAGCCGAATAACAGTTTTTAACCGAGTCGGTGATGATCCTCAACGCCAGGAAGTCGTAAACCTGGTCAAAATCTATTCCCTTTTTCTTCATTTTGGAATAGACGCTGTAGAGCCTTTTGATGCGGACCTGAATTTCAGCCGGGATGCCGTTGTCCTTGAGCAGCTGTTCCATTGCCTTCTTCAATTTTTTAAGTTCTTTTTCACCTTTTTTCAGCTCGGGCTCCACCAGGGCGACCATCTTGAAATATTCATCGGGTTCAACGTATCGGAAGGACAGGTCTTCGAGCTCGGCCCGGATTCGTCCCATGCCCAGTCGGTTGGCTATCGGGGCGTAGATTTCCAGCGTCTCCTGGGCAATGCGTCGCTGTTTGTCCTCGCTGAGATAATGCAGGGTCTTCAGATTATGCCAGCGGTCGGCCAGTTTGATGAAAATCACCCTCAGGTCATCGGTCATGGCCAGGATGATCTTCCTGATGGTTTCGGCCCGGGTTTCCTCAGGGGAGGAATCTTCAACCCGGCTGATCTTGGTCACCCCCTCGACCAGGGTAGCCACTTCCCGCCCGAAGTTTTCCCTGATTTCGGCCAGGCTGACCTCGGTGTCTTCCAGAACGTCATGGAGCAGCCCGGCGACCAGGGTGGTCAGGTCCAGGTTCATCTCGGCCAGGATGTTGGTCACTTCGAGCGGATGGCTGAGATAGGGCTCGCCCGAGCGGCGGATCTGTCCCTTATGAGCCCGGGCGGCGAAGATATAGGCTTTCTGCAGAATACGGAGATCTTTTTCGGAGTACTGGCCCTGGATTTTTTCTACTATGTCGTCAAAGCGAATCATGTTCCCCGGAAACGCGAGTCCTCACAAAATTCTATCCGGCCAGGAAGGAAGAGATGACCTCATAAACTTCCCCGGCCGAGATGCTTAGCAGGCAGCGATGATCATAAGGGCAGGTCTTATAGGTGCAGGGGGCACAGGGAGCGGATTTGTGCAAGACCACGGCCGGCGGCTGGGCCGGACCCGAGATATGGGGATCGGTCGGGCCGAACAGGCCGACCACCGGTGTCCCCAGCAGGTTGGCCAGGTGAGTGAGTCCGGAATCATTACCCAGGAATACCCGGGCCCCGGCAATAACCCCGGCCGTTTCTTCCAGACTGAGCTGGCCGCTGAAATCTTTAACCCGGCCATCGAGTTCTTGAACCAGAGTCCGGCAGGCTTCGCTGCTGGCGCCAGAGCCGACCAGCGCCACCTGGAGCCCGCTTTCCAGAAGCCGGCCAATAAGCTCCCGCTGCCGGCTTAAAGGCCAGATTCTGGCCTGGCCAAAACGGGAGCCAGGTTTTATGGCCACGGTAGCCCGGAGCGGGTCGAGGCCGGATTGTCTGAGCCTGGCAGCTGCTTTTTCCCGGAAGCTTTCCGGAAGGACAAGTTGCAGCGGCCGGTCGTCCACCTGTAAGCCGAGCTTTGCCAGAAGCTGGAGATAATGATGTTTCAGATGGAGCTGAGGGTCGGTGACCCGGAGATGGCTCTTTTTGGTCAGCATAAAACCGCGTCCCTCGCGGTCATAACCCCAGCGCTGAGGAATCCTGGCCAGGTAGAACAGGAGTGCTGAAGCGAACGATTCATCGAGGAGCAGCCCCAGGTCAAAATTCATTTTCTTGAGCCGGGAGGAAGCTCTTTTTAGCCTGGCTATGTCTTTGAAGTCTGGCAGACGGATGATCTGGTAATTTAGGCTTACGTTCTGAAAGAAATCGGCGTAAGCAACCGGCGGCAGGATGTAAATCTCGGCCGCCGGAAAATTTTGTTCCAGAGACTTCAAACAGGGAAGCGCCAGGAGGGATGCCCCCAGGGTGCGGGGCAGATAAACCAGGATTTTCATCAGGTTAATTCTAAGCCGGCCTCAGAGAGTTGTCAAAAATTATTTCTCCCCGGTCGGGTCCGGAGTTTCAGCGGCCGGCTTTTCTTTTCCTTTCCCGGGCTGACCTGTTTTCTGCCGGCCATTCTGGCCGTTACCACCGGAGGGAGAATTCTTGTGAGCATAGTCGGTAATGTACCAGCCAGAGCCCTTGAATTGAATGGCCGGGCTGGAAACCAGCCGGCACAGACTGCCGCCGCATTCCGGACATTTGTCCAGAGGGCTGTCCTTTATGTTTTGTAGAACCTCAAAGCGTTTCTGGCATTGCTGGCAACGATATTCATAAAGAGGCATCTTCCGACTCCTCCGTCCACTACAAAAATTGGCTGACTATGGTTTTTTATTATAGCAGAAAAAACGCCTGATGGTAACAGACCGCCAGCCCAGAATGGGAGTGTATGCTCAGGCTTCCGTTACCCACCCCTTTTTTTTGTTTTATCAAGATTTAAACAATTCGGTCAGAATCGTCCTGGAACTTGGGGATGCGAGATTTTATTTTCTCCTTGCCAAAATGGAAGCCCAGCAGGAAGGTGGAAAAAATCCCGAGGAAAAGCAGCAGGAACTTGAACAATTTTTTCATGGCACTTTTCTCTTATAAATTCTTTAATAATTTTTGCCGAAAGTCAACCTCCGAGCACAGGTTTTTTGTAATTTTTATAAAAAAACTGTCGTTCTTCGGAAGGCCGGATATTTGCCGAAAGGGCGTTAAAGTCTTAAAATCTAATTGGAGGCAGAAATGAATCGCCCGACCTGGCTAAAGACTATCATTTGCTGGCTGTTCTGTTGGTTGCTCATAGGGCCGGCGTACGGACAGGGCATCAGAAAGCCGGTCTGGGCCGGTCAGTTCTATGAAGCCGATCCGGGAAGGCTGAACCGGCAACTCGACCTCTGGCTTGAGTCGGCCAAGGAAGCGTCCGTGTCCGGAGAAGTGGTCGGCCTGATCGCCCCGCATGCCGGCTATGTCTATTCAGCCAGAGTGGCGGCCTGCGGTTACCGTCTGGTCAGGGGGCTGAGTTTCGATTCGGTAGTGATCATCGGGCCTTCCCATCAGCTGGCCTTTGAAGGTTGCTCCATTTATCTGCGGGGCGGTTTCGAAACTCCGCTCGGGGTGGTCGAGGTGGACGAAAACCTGGCCAGGGAGCTGGCTCGCTATTCCGGCTTCGGCTATATCCCGGAAGCGCACGACCGCGAGCATTCAGTCGAAGTTCAGGTCCCTTTTATTCAGAAAGTATTTCCCCGGGCCAGAATTGTGCCGGTGGTCATGGGAAACCAGACCGACAGAACCATTCAGGCGCTGGCTGCAGCGCTGACCCGGGCCACCGAAGGTAAAAAGGTGCTGGTGGTGGCATCCACTGACCTGTCTCATTTTCTGAACCGGCCCAGGGCCAATGAGCGGGACGGCCAGACGATTGAGCTTATAAAAAAGTTCGACCTCAAAACCCTCGGCCGTCAGGTAGAAAGGCACGAGAACATAATGTGCGGAGGCGGTCCGGTGCTGGCCCTCCTTCAGTACGCGCAGAAAAGAGGACCGGCCCGGACGGAAATCTTATCTTATTCGGACTCGGCCGCGGTCGGCGGTCCGGAAGACCGGGTGGTGGGGTATCTCGCCGCCGCTGTCTATCTTGAACGATCCGCGGGAATAGAAGACCTGAGGCCGGAGGAAAAAAAAGAATTGCTGGCTCTCGCCCGCCGGGCGATAGAAACCTATCTGGAAACCGGTCAGGGGCCGGCCTATCAACCGGCCTCCCCGCGCCTTGAAATGAGAGCCGGCGCTTTTGTCACCCTGAGGCAGAAAAATCAGCTCCGGGGCTGTATCGGTTTTGCCGAGCCCGTGTTCCCGCTATGGGAGACGGTGGCCCAGGCGGCTATCCTGGCCGCCACCGAAGACCCCCGGTTTCCACCGCTCAGAAAGGCTGAGCTCTCCAGCCTGAGGATCGAGATTTCTGTCCTGGGTCCGCTCCAGCCGGTATCTGATATTTCCGAAATTAAAATCGGACGCGATGGCCTGGTGATCAGAGAGGGACAGCGGAGCGGGCTGTTGCTTCCTCAGGTAGCCACCGAGCAGGGCTGGGACCGCCGGACTTTCCTGCGGGAAGTCTGCCGGAAAGCCGGGTTGCCGGATAATGCCTGGAAGAATTCCAGAGGCCTTTTCAAATTTGAAGCCATTGTCTTCCAGGAATAGACCCGGCCGGGAGCGTGTTGCTAAACGGCTGGCTAAAACTTATAATGAAAAGGGAAGGCTAACATGAGCTGGACAATTTATGCCATTCTGATTATTTTCGGCCTGTTTATCATCCTGATGATCATCAACCCCAACCTGTCCTGTTTTGGCAGAAGAATCAAGTCTCCTTTTTATCCGGTAACCAGAAAGAAAAAGATGAAAGTTGTTTCCAGAGATTATAAATTCGATCTGGGTGCGCCGGGGACTAAACCCGGTCAGCCCGGTCAAGCCGAAAGTTCCCCCAAAAAGAAGGCTGAAGATTACGGGTTTAAGCTGGACTGAAAAGCTCGCCGGAACCAAGGAGTGGCGGTGCCGCAGGCAGGAGGGAGAAAGAGGGCCAGCCGGTTGATGGTCATTCCGGCCCGCAACCTGTTCGCCGTTGCTCTTATCCTCGGGCTGGCAGGAGCCGGTTGTCGTCCGGGCCCGGCCCGGTTGTTGCCGCCAGCTGAAATCCAGGACCTGAAGGGGGAGGCTTCTTTTTATCTCAGCGGACCGGATGGAGCTTTTCGATTCAGGCTGGGGTTTTGCTGCCGGCTGTCGGGTGGAGTCAGGCTGGAGTTATTCGACCCTCTCGGGCGATTAAGAACTGTGGTCTGGCTGGGGGGCCAGCGGGCTACCCTGTATCTATCTTCAGAAAAAGTTTTCTGGCAGGGGGATAGCCGTGTTCTGACCTCGGAAGTCTTTGGCCGGGAGATAAATGATGAGGAGCTAACCGGGATTCTGGCTGGCCACTGGACCCGCCTGGCCGACCAGATGGGATGGAAGCTTCAGCTTGACAGTCAGGGCCGCGTTCTGGGGGGAGAGAGGAACGGGTTGCGTTTCATCCTCAAGGAAAAATTTTCCCCCGGTCTGGTGCCGAGAACAGTTCACTTCATCTACGGAGATTATACGGTCAGAATGAAAGTTCTGCGGATGAATTTTAACCGCTGCCGGGATGATTCTCTGTTCAGCCCGGCGCTTCCGCCCGTCGCCAGAGAGCTGGACTGGGAAGAGATGGCAGGCCGATGGAAAAAATAATTTTAAGCTCGCTGGCCAAGATCAATCTGGGACTAGAAATCGGCCCTCGTCGCCCGGATGGTTATCATCAGTTGACCACTCTTTTCCAGACGATTAACCTCAAAGACCGCCTGACCTTTGAAAAGAGGCCGGACAGCCAGATAATTCTAAGAGGCAACAGGGCGGATGTCCCCTGGGACGAAAGCAATCTCATCTACAGAAGCGCCCTTCTGCTGAGGAAGGAAGCACGCCTGGAGGATGGAGTCGGTGTTACCGTGGAGAAACAGATTCCGCCCGGAAGGGGGCTGGCGGGCGGGAGTAGCAATGCCGCCGTCACCCTGCTGGCTCTTAACCTCCTCTGGGGCTGCAATTTTAAGCAGGAGAAATTAAAGGCCCTGGCCGCGGAGCTTGGAGCCGATGTGCCGTTTTTCCTTCACGGGGGGCTCTGTCTGGGCACGGGGAAGGGGGAGGTTTTGCAGGAAGTGCCAGAATTGCCCCCGGCCTGGGTGCTGGTCATTGCCCCGGACTTTTCCATTTCCACAGCCCGGGCCTATCAGGAGTTTGACCGCCTCCCGCCTGGCTTGACTTCAACCGGTAAAGAAAGTAAAATTATCCAGTTTTTAGAGCAGAGAAACTTATCATTCTTCAAGCATTTAAGAAACGATTTAGAACTGGCGGTTTTTAAGATACAACCTCAGCTGGTTGAGATAAAAAAGGAACTTGCGGCGGCCGGAGCCGAGTTGTCTTTGCTGAGTGGCTCGGGCTCGGCGGTCTTTGGCTGGTTTCAGGATCGTTTGCTGGCCCGGCAGGCAGCCGGGAAGTTTGATAGAGACTATCAGGTTTGGCTGGTAGAAACTGTAGGACGTGAGCGGTACTGGCAGGAACTCAACACTGGGGCGTAGCCAAACTGGTAAGGCAACGGACTTTGGATCCGTCATCTGGAGGTTCGAGTCCTCCCGCCCCAGCTCCGAAAAAGTCCGGAGAAGGAAAGTAAGATGAAAGTTTTTTCAGGTTCATCCAACCCGCAGCTGGCGCAGAGGATTGCCAGCTATTTAAGAATTGAACTGGGGCGTTGCGTCCTGGACAGGTTTTCCGACGGCGAGATTCATTTCTACATCGACGAAAACGTCCGCGGCGAGGACGTCTTCGTTATTCAATCGGGCTGTGCGGACGCCAATTTTCATCTGATGGAACTATTTCTGATGCTGGATGCGTTCAAGCGAGCCTCAGCCGGAAGGATAACCGCTGTTATTCCATATTTTGCCTATGCCAGACAGGACTGGAAAGACCGGCCCCGGGTGCCGATTTCAGCCAGGTTGATAGCCGACCTGCTGGAAACGGCCGGAGCCAACCGCGTGCTGACCATGGACCTTCATTCACCGCAGATCCAGGGTTTCTTTTCCATTCCGGTCGATAACCTGATGGCCGCCCCGGTCATTGCCAACCATATAAAGACGGTTAATCTGGAAAATCTGACCATCGTCTCCCCTGATGCCGGTGGCGTCGGACGGGCCAGAGTATTTGCCAAGAGACTGGACGCCCGGCTGGCGATCATCGATAAAAGACGGCCAGCTCCCAACGTGGCCCAGGTTCTCCATGTCATCGGTGATGTCAGGGATCAGGATGTGGTCATGTTTGACGATATGGTTGATACGGCCGGCACGCTGACTCTCGGCGTGGAGGCTTTGAAACGGGAGGGGGCCAGGCGAATTTTTGCCGCCTGCACCCATCCGGTGCTGTCGGGCGAAGCGGTCGAGCGCATTGAGAAGTCAGGTCTGGAAAAGGTGTTTGTGACCGACACCATTCCCCTGAAAGATAAGGCCAGCCGCAGCGACCGATTCCAGATGCTGTCAGTGGCCGAGCTTTTTGGCGAAGCCATAAAAAGAATAAACGAGGGTAGCTCAGTAAGCTCTCTTTTTACCTGAGGAGGAAAGATATGACACTGGTGATTAAAGCGGACAAGAGGACCGACCTCGGCAAGAATGCTTCCGGGCGGATCAGACGCCAGGGACTGGTGCCGGCCATCCTGTATGGCGAATCAATGGACAGCCAGCCGCTGATCCTGAAAAAAAAGGATATTATCGAAATCCTGAAATCAGAGACCGGAGAAAACACCATCTTCCGGGTGGCTTACGACTCCGAGGAAAAGGATGTGATGATCAAGGAAGTCCAGATTCACCCCGTAACTGACGAACTGTTGCATGTCGACCTGATCCAGATC
>Ga0172362_10005390_pt1 | contig 11078 bp, 7 predicted proteins | sample LakKivs1_kivu2a2_FD_114534 | JGI IMG/M metagenome (GOLD analysis project Ga0172362, IMG submission 114534) | Sediment microbial communities from Lake Kivu, Rwanda - Sediment s1_kivu2a2 | ecosystem: Environmental > Aquatic > Freshwater > Lake > Sediment | place: Rwanda: Western Province, Lake...
AGAAATGGAGGGCCATCATCAGCGCTTCACCGGACGGCATCGTCATTGTCACCATGGACATGATCATCCGCTATGTGTCGGAGAAGATAGTTTCGATGATCGGCAGCCGGGAGCCTGCGGCGATCTGCGGCCGGAGTCTAACGGAATTCGTCGATGCCGCTGACCTTGAGAAAGCGGCAGATCTTATTGGAGAGATGCTAAAAGGTCATTACACCGGGTCCTCCGAGTACAGGATTCTTCGCGAGGATGGAACTCGCATTTGGATGGAAATCAACGGCGAGATACTGAAGAACGCCGATGGAAATCCCGAGAATATATTCTTCATCCTACGAGACATCACCCAACGTAAACAGGCCGAGGAGACACTCAAAGCCAGCGAGGAGAAGTACCGCGCTCTAGTCGATAACACCCATGACATTATTTACACCCTTACCGCGGACGGCCTGTTTCTATTCGTTTCTCACGCCTGGACCAGGTTGCTCGGACATCAGGTAACTGAAATAAAAGGCCATCTTTTCACGGAGTTCGTACACCCTGATGACCTGCCGACCTGTTTCACCTTCCTGCGGAAGGCCGTGGAAACAGGAGAGCGGCAGGAGGGAGTTGAGTACCGCGTGCGGCACGTGGACGGGACATGGCGCTGGCATACATCGAGCGCCAGCCCGGTCACAGACGCTTCAGGCACCGTGACTCATTATGACGGCATCGCCCGCGATATCACGCGGCGCAAGCTTGCCGAGGCTGAACTGCGAGAATCCGAGCGGAAGCTGGCGGAAGTTATTGCGTTCCTGCCTGACGCAACATTAGCGATTGACCGGGATAAGCGCGTCATCGTCTGGAATAAGGCCATCGAGGAGATGACGGGCGTTCCAGCCGCAGAGATGATGGGCCGGGGGGACCATGCCTACACCATCCCGTTCTATGGTGAGCCAAGGCCGCAGCTTATGGATCTTATTTTTGAAGACTCGGCTGAGACGGCCTGCCGGTATCCTGCAATCACCCGACAGGGTGATGCGCTGACCGCCGAAGTATTCTGCAATGCGCTCTATTCCGGCAGGGGCGCATGGGTCTTTGCCAAAGCCTCGCCCCTGTACGATGCCTCAGGCAAGGTCATCGGCGCCATCGAGAGCATCCGCGACATCACCGCCCAGCGCAAGGCCGAACAGCAATATGCGACCCTATTCCGCGAGATGCTGGACGGCTTTGCAATGCATGAGATCATCCTTGATGCGGCCGGAACGCCGGTTGACTATCGTTTCCTGGGTATCAACCCGGCATTCGAGAGCATGACCGGCCTGAAGGCCGGTGATATCGTTGGCCGCACCGTCCTGGAAGTACTGCCGGGCACCGAGCGGCAATGGATCGAAACTTACGGCAAGGTAGCGCTCACCGGTGAACCGGTTCACTTCGAGAACTACAGCACCGAACTTGGGAAGCATTTTGAGGTGACCGCCTTTAGTCCTGTTTTGGGGCAGTTTGCCTGCGTTTTTCAGGATATCACCGCGCGCAAGCAGGCGGAGGAGGCGCTGCTCGATCAGAAAAGGCGGCTGGATTATATCCTCCAGGGAACGAATGTCGGTACTTGGGAGTGGAACGTGCAAACCGGTGAGACAATCTTTAACCGGCGTTGGGCCGAAATCATCGGTTACACTCTCGAGGAAATTACACCGATCTCTATCGATACCTGGATGAAGTTCTGTAACCCCGACGATTTGAGCGAATCGGAAAGGTTGTTGAAGGATTGTTTCGAAGGTCGGGCGGAATACTATCACTATGTATGCCGTATGCGTCATAAGGATGGCTCCTGGATCTGGATACTCGACCGAGGCAAGGTCGCCACCTGGACCGACGATGGCAAACCAGAGTGGATGTACGGCACACATCAGGATGTCACCGACCTCAAAATCGCCGAGAAGCGGTTGCGTGAAAGCGAGAACAAGTACAGGGCGCTGGTGGAATCGTCGCAGGACGCCATCTTCTCGGTGAACGAGGACGGGTACTACCAGTTCGCCAACACCGCGTTTGCTGCGACGCTGGGGCACCAGCCCGAATACTTCAATGGGAAGTCCTTCTGGGATATCTACCCGAAGGACCTGGCCGACATGCGCCACGAGGCTGTCCGGAAGGTATTCGAGACCGGCCAGCCGGGCGAGGTGGAGGTTGTGGTGCCCCTGCCGGAAAGGACACTGTACTACCTGGCCAAGACTAACCCGATAAAGGATGAACAGGGGAACGTCATCCAGGTGTTCACCACGGCAACCGACATCACCGACCGCAAGCGCCTTGAGGAGGAGCGGCAGAGGATAGACAAACTGGAGTCAGTAGGCACGCTGGCCGGCGGCATCGCCCACGATTTCAACAACATCCTGACTGCCATCCTGGGCAACATCAACCTTGCACGGACCATCAGCCCTGCGGGCAGCGAGCTGGCGGAATTGATCCTGGAGGCGGAGAAGGCCGCGCTGCGCGCCAAGCAGCTCACACAGCAGCTGCTGACCTTCTCAAAGGGCGGCGCGCCCGTCAGGAAGGTCATACAGATCGAAAGGCTTGTCAGGGACACGGCCGCCTTCACGCTGCGCGGCTCCAACGTTAAATGCCGCTTCGACATCGACCCCGGCCTGTGGACGGCAAATGTGGACGAGGGCCAGATAGGGCAGGTAATCAATAACATTGTGCTCAATGCCCGACAGGCCATGCCCAACGGCGGCGCCATCGGGATAGCGGCGCGCAATATCACGCTGAACGGGGACGGCAGCATCGGCAGGGGCCTGCCCCTGGAAAAAGGCGACTATGTAAGAATAGCGCTGGCAGACCACGGCACCGGCATACCTGCCGACCACCTGGAGCGCATCTTCGACCCCTACTTCACCACCAAGCAGACCGGTAGCGGGCTGGGGCTGTCCATCTGCTTCTCCATCGTGCGCAACCATGGCGGGCACATCGCGGTGGAGTCGGAGATCAATAAAGGCACGACCTTCTACGTCTACCTGCCGGCCACGCATGAGAAAGAGAGCGGGCAGGCCGCCCGTGCGCCCCTTGCGCCGGCGCGGACCGGAAAGCGGCTGCTGGTAATGGACGACGAGGCAGGCGTGCGGGGTGTAGCCGTGCGCATGCTGCGGCACCTGGGCTACAGCGACGCCTGGCAGGCCGCGGACGGCCGTGAGGCCGTGGATATGTACGCGGAGGCCATGCGGGCAGGCAGGCCGTTCGACGCCGTCATACTGGACATCACGGTGCCGGGCGGGATGGGCGGCATCGAGGCTTTCGGGAAGCTGCGGGAGCTGGACCCGGAAGTACGGGGCATCATTTCCAGCGGCTATGCCGAGGATAAGGCACTGGCAGACTTCGCGGACTATGGGTTCAAGGCGTCAATGGCCAAACCTTACACATTGGAGCAGATAAGTGAGACGCTGGAGCGCGTGCTGAGCGGCGCCGGAGGTTAAAACCGATACCACCCCCGTAGGATTAGAGGGCCATTATGGATTTGTACTATTGTCCCTACCATTTGTAAGTTCTCAGCAATAGTTTTTTTATCATCGTCTTCCTTTTCTTTCGTATTGCTCTGTATTTTGTGACAAATTTCCCTTCCGTTAGGCGCACAAATGTTCTATTATATTAGCTAATACCTATGTCTTTACTTGAAAAGGCACTCCAGGAGCAAAACTACGAGCTGGCAGCTCTTGCCATCGTCTATGGCATGCTCAAAGTAATTCATGACAGAAAAGAAAAAGCGCGGTGCGCCGAAGGGCAATCAGAATGCCCGCAAACACGGCTTCTACAGCCAGGTTCTTGATGAAGCTGAAAAGCTTCAGCTTGACGAAGCGCGTTCCGTTGAGGGCATAGACGAAGAGATCGCTATCCTGCGGGTCAAGCTGCTCAAGCTGATTGACGAGCATCCTGACCGCATCGACATGCAGGTGATCGCTGCCAATACCATCGCCCGGCTGATTCGCACCAAGTTCAATATCAGCGCCGGACAGAAGAAGTCGCTCAAGGACGCCATCACCAGGGCGCTCACGGAGATCGCCGTTCCCCTTGGCATCAGGGCATTTATTCAGAAGTAGATGGAGTTACGGCCTTATCAGCAGGAAGTCGCCAGGGCCATTTTCGATAGCATTCTGCAGAAGAAGGGCCTGACCTTTTCCGTTGAAATAGCGCGCCAGGGCGGCAAGAACGAGCTTTCAGCTCATATTGAGGTGCTTTTGTTGACGATGTTTATAGCGAAGGGCGGTACTTCTATCAAATGCTCTCCCACTTTCAAGCCGCAGACGCTTATCTCGATGAACCGGCTTAGGGATCGTCTTGACGATTTTGGCTATGACGGCATCTGGCAGGCCGAGTTTGGCTATATTATCAAGCTGGGCGCCGCCCGGCAGGTATTCCTCTCCGCCGATGAATCTTCCAATGTCGTTGGCCATACAGCTGATCTGCTGCTTGAAGTCGACGAGTCGCAGGATATCAACCAGGACAAGTATTCCAAGGAATTCCGCCCCATGGCCAGCTCCACCAATGCCACCACCGTCCACTATGGCACCACCTGGGATGATGGCACGCTTTTAGAGCAGACCAAGCAGCTCAACCTTGAGCTTGAGAAGCAGGACGGTATCAAGCGCCATTTCCGCTATCCGTGGGAAGATGTAGCCAGGCATAACCCCGGCTATGCTGCCTTTGTTGATGCCGAGCGCCAGCGCCTGGGCGATGATCATCCCCTCTTCCGCACCCAGTATCGCCTTTTGCCTTTACCGGCCAGCGGCCGCCTCTTTTCCCGTTCCCAGTTGGCGCAGATCATCGGCAGCCATTCCCGCCTGCGCTCCCGCCAGCCCGGCGCCGTCTATGTGGCAGGCATCGATATTGCCGGCCAGGACGAGCAGCTCGACGATATCATCCTCACGCGTCCCCAGCGTGATTCCACGGTTGTTACTATCTCCGAAGTTGTCCGCAATGAGAATAAGGAGCCATCTGTTAGGGTCGTTGAGCATTATGCCTGGATCGGCAAGCTGCATCATGAGCTGTATCCCCAGCTCGTCAATCTTATTAAAACGACCTGGAATTGCACCCGTGTCCTCTGCGATGCTACCGGCATCGGCGAGCCGGTCGCTTCGTTCCTGCAGAAATCCTGCGGTGCTCGTGTTCAGCCTTTCAAGTTCAGCCAGGTCAGCAAGTCTCAGCTTGGCTTCGACCTTATAGCCGCCATCAATTCCAACCGCCTGAAATGCTATACCGGCGATGGCAGCCGTGAGTTTGCCGAGTTCCTTCTTGAGATGGAAAAGGCCAAGTCCCAGTATCGCCCCAATCAGACCATCAATTTCTTTGTCGATCCTTCAGAAGGGCACGATGATTACCTGATGTCCCTCGCCCTGTGCGTCAAGGCCGCTCAGGATAGCACTCCCAGGGTCGCAACCGGAGGCCAGCGCAATGACTGAATTCAAGCCTTCCGATCTGTCCCAGCTTGATCGTGACCGTTTCAGCGCCTATAAGTCCAATCTTGATTTCTATAACGGCAGCCAGTGGGCATCGAAGTCCAAGAACCGCCAGCTTGTCTTTAATTATTCCAAGATCAGCATTGATAAGATCACGTCTTATTTGATGACCGGCCTCAATTTTGCTTTCGAGCCCCTCCCAGGAGGAAATGCCGAGACTGCCAAGAAAGCTGAGGACCTCATCTATCAGGTCCTTGACCAGAATAATTGCGGCGAGCTGGACTACACCACCGAGATTGATACCGCCATCCTGGGCGATGGCTGCTATAAGGTGACGTGGGACGCTATAGAAAAGCGCATCCGTATCACTGCCCCGGATGTCAACGGCCTTTACGCCTGGTGGACCGGCGATGATCTCACCCGGGTGTACCAGGTCGCCAGCCGCTACCAGCTCTCCCAGGCCGAAATCCTCATGCTCTATAAAAAGACCGTCCAGAAGAAGACTGTTCAGATGACCGAGCTATGGACTGCCAAGGATTTCATCTTATTCATGGATAATGACATCATCGACCGCAAGCCTAATCCCTATGGCTTTATCCCGTTCATCATTTACCCCAATCTCAGGCAGCCCAAGCAGTTCTGGGGCGTTTCGGATATCCCCACGCTGCAGGAGCCGCAGAAAGAGCTTAACCGCGCCCTTTCGCAGCTTTCCCGCATTCTTGAGGTTTCTGGCAACCCCATCGCCGTTCTTGAGGGTGTGGAGTCGTCTGACGATATCCAGGTTAGGCCCGGTGCTGTCTGGAATATCCCTCCGGATACCAAGGCCTATCTTCTTGACCTCTTGCAGGGCGGCGGCATCCGCCTTCATATCGACTATATAGATATGGTTTACCGCACCATCCATGATCTGTCAGAGTCCCCCAGGGCGTCTTATGGCGGTATTCAACAGGAGTTGTCCGGCGTGGCTCTTGAGGTCGAATTGCAGTCCCTTTTGCAGAAGGTCAACCGCAAGCGCCTTGTACGCACCAATGTCTATAAGCGCCGCAACGAGATGATTCTGAAGCTTTGGGCTAAGTTTATGCGTGAAGATCTCACCCAGTCCAGCCATAAAGTATGCTGGGGCCATGTGCTGCCCCAGGACCGCTCCCGTGAGTCCCAGAATGAGCAGCTTCTTGTCCAGTCCGGAGTTCATTCCCGCCGTACCGCCATGGATAACCTTGGCGTGCGTGACCCGGAGCTTGAATTTGAGAAATGGATGGATGAGCGCAAGCGCATCCTGCAGCAGAATAGCGATTTTAAAGCGCAGTCTACACAGGGCGGAGCGAGAGAGAGAAATGTTGCCGCCGACATGCAGGCTCCGGTTTAAAGATAAGGAGGGCCATTGGGGACAGTTCCCGAACTCCTGTTTGAGGCTAGAAAGCTTATTCCAGCGCTTCAGCAAATGTTGACATGAGGGCAAAATGTCTGCCACAACATTTTCCGAATGTAGATTTAGTGCCAACAATGTGCCGGTTCTGCATAGAAATACCTGGGATCCAGGCAATTCTCTACTCCATTTAGTGGCGCAATCTTGATTTTGGATATACCTACCATAAAGTTGAATTTTATCGTTAAACCGATATAACATAGAGAGCAACCTGTTAGATGCTTACTATACTGCACCCCATTAAGGTAGTGCCGTAGTTAAGAGAGTAAAATGGCTGGAACTGAGGAGAAAAACAGCCATGGAAAGAAGAAAATGGGACCCCAAGACCAAGTCAATGATTGTTCTTCAAGGTTTGAAGGGTAGACCGGTATCCGAGCTGTGCTCAGAGCACCAGATCAGCCAGGCGCAGTATTACCAGTGGCGAGACCAGTTCCTGGCCAACATGTACCAGGTGTTTGTCCAGGACGAGCGGCGTGAGAAAGCCCTGACGAAGGAGAACATCAGGCTCAAGAAGATTATCGGCGAGTTGACGGTAGAGTTAAAAAAAAGCGAAAAATGGCTATGATGAAGCGCAGAGAAGCAGGGGCTACGATAGAGCGCAATGCGGATATCGTGGAGAGGATAAGGCAGATAAAAGGGGAGCACCCGTTCTGGGGTTACCGCCGCACCTGGGCGCATCTTAAGTTTGTCGATAAGCTGGAGATAAACAAGAAACGTGTGCTGCGCCTGATGCAGAAGCATGGCCTGTCAGTTAAGCCCAACAATAAGCTAAAGGCAAACAGGACGCCGTCCCGGAGCAAACCCAGGCCGGACAGGCCCAACCAGTGGTGGGGCATAGACATGAGCAAGGTGATGGTGGACGGCTTTGGCTGGATGTACATTGTGGTCGTCCTGGACTGGTATACCAAAAAGATCGTCGGCTATTACACGGGAATGGAATGCAGGGCCAGGCACTGGCTGGAGGCATTGGACATGGCAGTTAATCGGCAGTTCCCTGCTGGAGCCCGTGAAAATGGCCTGCACCTGATGTCGGACAACGGCAGCCAGCCCACATCTGTTGCTTTTATGAAAGCCTGCCGCGAGTTGGAAATCAGCCAGGCTTTTACCAGCTATGGCAATCCCAAAGGCAATGCCGATACCGAGAGAGTATTCAGGACCATGAAAGAGGAGCTGTTATGGTTAAGGGAATGGGCCAGCCCGTTCGAGCTGGCCCATTCCCTTTCGAACTGGATATCCCAGTATAACCAAAGCTACCTGCACTCAACACTCGGGTATAAATCACCAAATCAATTCGAGGAGGAATATCAATTCAGCCAGGATACTCTCTTAGTTCCGGCTTGATTGATGGGGTGCAGTACACTATAATGTGTGCTACTAAATATTCTGAGGAAGATATAAATAGCCAGATAGTAGTCTTTGGGGCTTTGGCTGACAGCACACGCCTCAAGCTGGTGAGGCTTCTATGCGGTCAGCATAGATCAAATGCTCTTTGTGTTAATGCTTTGGCTCAATTCCTAGGTGTATCTCAATCAGCAGTATCACAGCATTTGCGTGTGCTGAAAGGTATAGGTTTAGTGAAACGTGAGCGACGTGGCTATCATATTCACTACTCTATAGTTCACGATAATCTTGAAAAATTCCGCAAAATAGCCTTATCTGCTCTGTGTGTAGGGAGATCAGACGAAGATTTATCTTGCCAACAATACTGTCCTTTAAATAGCAAAGGTCATAAATCGGCGCATTGACTAATTACTGTCTATTAAATTGCGCGTTTGGGGAAATACATTATCCAGTTGAAGAACAACTATAGATACCATGAATAACACTGCAATAATAGAGATACACAATCTCACCAAATACTATGGAACTCTGTTGGCTGTTAATAATATCAGTTTCGAAGTAAAAGAGGGTGAGTTTTTCGGCTTCCTCGGGCCCAATGGTGCTGGCAAGACGACGACAATTAGGATACTCACCGGGATTATTAAAGCTGATAGCGGCTCTGCTTTTATCAAGGGGTTTAGTGCTGGCAGCATTAATGCCAAGCAGTTATCAGGTGTCCTGCCGGAGATGGCTAATGCTTACACTGATCTTTCGGGTTGGGACAATCTCATACTCATGGCGGACCTTTATGGTATCCCTGCAAATAAAGCAAAGAATAGAAGCGAGCAACTACTGGAGTCGTTGGGGCTTCTAGAGCGAAAAAATAGCCTTGTCAATACCTACTCAAAAGGTATGAAACAACGCCTAATATTGAGCATGGCATTAATAAGTGATCCTTTAGTAATTTTCCTTGATGAACCAACCTCTGGCCTTGATGTCCAAAGTGCACGTATGATCAATACCATGCTTCGTAACCTCAATGATCAAGGAAAGACTATTTTTCTTACTACACATGATATGGATGAAGCCAATCAGCTCTGTGATCGCGTTTCTATTATTAATAAAGGAAAAATCGTAGCTATAGATGCACCCCAAAAACTAAGGATGGCTATTAGCAGTAGACATTCAGTTGAGGTGAGTTTCAGCGATTTAATAAGTTCTGAAGGGCTTAAACAATTGCCTTTTGTTAATGAAGTACGAAAAACTGGAGATAAGTATCGGCTCTACGGCGACAGTCCAGGTGAACTGGTGACTCAAATAGTCAACTACTCTAGTACTCTTGGGCTTCATATTATATCGCTTAACATTTTGTCCCCTTCTTTAGAAGATGCTTTCGTGGCTCTAACCGAGAAGGAGGAACATCATGTCTAATATAGCACTTCTGGGGCAGCAAATTCGCCGCGCAATGGTGATAGCACGCAAAGACATTCGCATTTATTATTCCAAGGGACCAGTAATAATATTTGGCGTGCTTTTTCCTGTTTTTCTGTTTTTATCGTTCACAATCGGTAGGCAGATGTCCGTTGAATTTATGATTTCTGGACTTCTGAGTATGATTTTGTTCTTTACTGCTACCTCAATCTCACCAATAGTGGTACCCTGGGAAGCACAAGCAAAAACGCTGGAAAGGTTGATGTCAAGCCCTCTAAGAATTGAAACCATCATAGCAGGAGATATACTTGCTTCGTTTGCATTTGGAACAGCAATTGTCTTTGTGCCGGTGATTATCGGTATTATAATGGGAATTACCATATCAAATCCGGTTATCTTTATCCTTGCTATGATTCTAGGTTCTCTTTGCTTTGCTTCGCTGGGGAATGTTTTTTCTATTGCACCTACCAATCTTCCTTCTACTGTTAATATGATCGCCGCAGTCGTTAAGTTCCCCGTGGTTTTTATCAGCGGTATCTTCATTCCACTTAACGAGCTGCCATTGTGGGGACAAGTGATTTCCTATATTTCGCCCCTGACATATTTAACTGACATTGCTCGTAATTGCATACAAAAACAGGGGTATTTACCCATAGCTCTTGATTTTGCTGCCATAATTGCATTTACGGTTATATTTTTAGTCGTTGCTATGAACTTGCACTCTAGGACAATGCCAAAAAGGATATAGCGTAGAAGGTATTTCGGTAAATTAGTCCAATAATCGGGAAGCTATGTTGAAAAATAGACGTTTGCGTATTTTTCATTCATAACCATGTATCAGCATAGCAAAATTCTCAAGACAACCGGATATTGTGAATAAAAAGTTCGGGGACTGTCCAAAGTGGGTACTTTTTTAGCTTCACTGGTGGGCCATTGTGGACAGTTCCCGAACTCCTGTTTGAAAGCAAAAAGCTTATTCCAGCTTTGCAGCAACTTCTTATAGTACAAGGTAACTAAGCGGTCGCGATACTAATCAAGGAGGAATGTCAACAGGAAACTGCATCACCCTAATTAAACAGTAGTTGAATAGAAGCTTACAAATAGAATCTCAATTAAGAGGGTTACTAGAGAAACTCGCTATGAATCGCTTCAACTCAATTTCTGGCTGTTTATGTATTAATATAACTTGCATAGTCCTATGACTGTCTGCACAATACCAGACAGCAGTGATTCCCGGAGCCTCCCAGCCTGGCATAGTGAATTGCATCTTCGCTGAAGTAATTTCAAAACCAGCTATTTGCTGTGTAATTAAATCTCCCACTATTTTTGCGCGAAAAGTGCCGCTTAGCGATTCGAGACTGTTAGGAGTACTCATTATGCAAGACCTAATTTCACTGGGAGAAAATGGAGGAATCGTTGTCAGCCATAAGAAAATGAAATTCTTCTCAGTACTTAATACCGCTCCCTGTTCATAGCTTGCA
>Ga0172362_10005392_pt1 | contig 11076 bp, 16 predicted proteins | sample LakKivs1_kivu2a2_FD_114534 | JGI IMG/M metagenome (GOLD analysis project Ga0172362, IMG submission 114534) | Sediment microbial communities from Lake Kivu, Rwanda - Sediment s1_kivu2a2 | ecosystem: Environmental > Aquatic > Freshwater > Lake > Sediment | place: Rwanda: Western Province, Lake...
GCAGAAGTTTTTGAACAGCGATCCTACTCAGGTACTTGAAAGCCTTTGCGGTATCGTATATAGACTGCCTTATTTTTATGACTATGATAAGGATATCGATGATATCTTTAAGTCTAGTTATTTCAAAAACACTAGACCAAACGATATGTCAGAGGAACTTCCTCGCAAATTGACTTTGATTAAGAAGATTGAGAACCAACGCAAGCATAGCAATAATATTGAGTATTGGTTCGAGGATGAGTCGCTAAATAAAATTATGCTCACAATAGCCGCAAACAATCCATTACTTGAGTTGTTGGATAGACATATCAACGATACTGGATTGAATGTCAAAGGCAGATACTATATGAGGAAGAAAGACCTAAACGAATATTTCGTATTGGAAAAATGGTCATTCCAATGAACGAAAGTACAGTATCGTTGATATTGGCATTCCTTCATAATAAGAATTCAAAACTATTTTCTAAGGTCCAGACGTCTAGACATGAAGGACTTTATCCATATATCTCTATCACATTTTGCTATAGCGGGTTAGATGTTGGTGTATTTGTTTATAACTCTACATTTATTAAACTGAAAGTAAATAACCAACCGCATACTATATGTGATGGTATAAATTCGTTCCGTGATACGATTTACAGACTTAACTACTATAATTATGGCCGTGATTACTAAATATATGTGTAGGAGAGAAAAATGTCAGTACAACGATTCAACACTCTTCCTGAATTGATAGCAAATTTGGGTCCATTAGAACTTAAACTCTATGATGAGTTTGGTCAAGAAGATTATCTATTGTTGATGGATTTGTGGGAAAGTGTACATGAAGATACCTTTGAAGAATGGTATAATAATACTGAATCAGAAGTCGCGGAACGAGCGATAGAACTGTCACAGATAGCGACCCAAATTACAAAAATGTATGACAGTAAAAAAATGCTTCATTGACTTGACAATATATCAATGATTTGTTACAATCATTGAATGAGCAAATATTTACAACCTATCATCCTCGATGAGATGAACAAGGCGCGAAAAGAGATTTTTGCGATCCGTACTAATATCTATAAGAAATACAACATAGATGTCCTAGATACAGACGCACTTAGCGCATTGAGCATCTATGAATTGGTCAGCAAGTATGACCCAAATTACAACATCAATTTTTCACGAAATGGCGAAGACGCAAAAAGTGGCGATGTGCATATTGAGATGAAGGCTGCAAGAATAAGCAGTCCATATACGAAACGAGGTAAGTTGCGCAAACATGCAGGTCATGATGCTGTTTTCTTGTTTCACGCTATGGGAGATATCAAGCATCCACGCTATCTATTCGTAGCCCGCGATAAAGACACACTTGATATCAAACGCATATATGATATAGCCAATGTTGATAATTGCGATAAGGTCTATCAACATCTATTGAACGAGCGTAATCTATGGCTAGAGCGCGGTAAACTAGATCAAAGCAAGATGAAACATGATGTCATCATACTTCCCGAGACATTGCTTGTTGGACTTTTTCCTCAGAACCATGAGTTGACAATAATCGATAACACAAAAATTTATAAGGATTGGTAGGCTATAAATACGTGACCATGAAGAATTTAATTTTTACAGAACAGGATTTCTTACAGCAATTCAAATTACCCACTGTATCATATCAGGAATTTTGTGACAAGATATGTGTGCTTGATGTCATGGATCGATCTGGAGCGTTTGTTGTACGAAGTGACCTAGATACTTTCGTTAACCGTGTCAGCAAAAAAGATGATCGTAAACAAAGGCTGAATCAGTATAAGCAGAACCTATACAAGATATTGGTCACAGATAGACAATCTACATTAGTGAACTGGTTCAACCGTTATGGTAAATTGAAAGAGGAAGTATCACATTACTTCAATCTACCTGATGCTAAGATACTTAACGATGATATCTTTGCAGGACGCACACATAGCAAGTACGGTAAAATTTGCAAGAACATCAACTTTGTGAATTTCTATAACACAAAGAAACTATGGACTACCGATAGCGAATATACATTTGGACTGATGCGTGTCATGTTTGAAGATTTTAAACTACGCAATAGTTTAGTGGGCCCTGCGTTCTTTGATCATATCTGTAAGTATAATGGAGATAGCAACCAGTTCTGGCTAGACTTCATGATAGGTTGTAACCGTGCTAGCATATTCAATCCATGCACCTACAAGGAAATACTGAACGAGGTATTTACAGGTGATACATTGTTCGCTCCTGTCATGGGCTGGAATAGTTATCAATTAGGTTTCTATGGTAGCAAGTTTACTAAGTTCATCAGCACAGATGTGATACCTGATGTGGTAGACAATGCCAAACTGTTGCATGATGAATATGTAAAGTTTGCCGATGAGAGTTTGTGGATCAATAACGATAAAGATGTTGATCTCTATCTATGCCCTAGCGAACAGTTAGAAGTGAGACATGATTTCGCAAACAAATATAGTGATAGTGTCGATGCTGTATTGTTCAGTCCTCCATACTTTGACTTAGAGATTTATCCTAGTGACAATCAAAGCATAGCAAGTTATCCTGACTATCAGAGTTGGCTCAATGGCTATTGGGAAGAGACCGTGAAACTTTGTGTCAAGGTCATGAAGCCCGGTGCTAAGTTTGGATTCGTGATCAGCAATTACACTGACAAGAACAAGGTCAAGAAGACTATCAGCGAGGACATGCGTGATGTAGCCGCTAGACACTTAGACTATACAAAGCACTATAAAGTTCAATGGTCTGCTATAGCAGGCACAAGACAAGCGAAAAAGACCCGCGGTGGCAATTACGAAGACTTATGGATCTTCACCAAACTATAACTTGTTAGCCTGAAAAAATGATTGGATACATATTCCGGCATAGCATGCCATTGTAGATGCCTGTAACCGTTGTCATCAATATTGTTCAGCATGAGATATCCAGTATTTGGCTCAAATGGAAATTTATATCTTAGTGTAGATAGATCACGGTAATAATAAAAACTAGTACCTAAGTCTCTGTCACCTATCCAATATGTCTGTAATGCTCCTGGTAATTCGCCGTCTGTATGTATACCACAAGTAAATCCTGGTTCATCTAACCACCATGCCGTGCCCTGATATTTGTGTAATGGGATTTCTAATTTTTTGCTTAGTTCAATCCACAACTTTTCAGAATAATTTTCAAAATCATTATACCAATGTGTTTGTGAAACATCGATTTTCCTACGAAGCCAGGTCTCTTGTTTTTCTTCTTTAGAATATGGCATATCTAGCCATGGCGTAGTCATGATAGATTTGACTAGATCGATAGGATAAAGGTCAGACACACGGAAAAGATCATTAGTTGCGTCTATAGACCTTAGATTCATAGCAGTATTTATAAACGACGGCATCGTAAGTTGTTGTTTTTAAACAACAAAATATCCTGAAAATAGTGGCTAAAAAGGCTTGACTTTGGGTCAAAGAGGGCGCATAATACATACATGATGAACGAACAGGGAAACGAAATGAAAGTCGGTGACATCGTTAAGAGCCTAGATTTTGTCGGTATCGACAATTGCTATTATGTCGGTAAGGTAGTCAGCATCAGCAAGATGGACGGTACTTTCCGTGCAGAGTTTATCAAGCGAGTTTTCGAAGGTAAATTGGATACCAAGTTCAAGACCAATTTCTTCACGGCGCCCTTGCAGGGCAATCACTTCATGGATAGTGATTCTAAGCCCCGGGTCATCGTAGTTGCTTAAGGCTTGACATTGGTCCAGCAAGGCACTATAATAGTTATATTGTTTAGTTAATTGACGGAGTGAGATTTATGTCAGTTGTTCGTATTCTTAATGGGTCTTATCGTGGTACTAGTGTTGTCAACACCGAGTTTAAATTGGTGAAGGGCTTCCAGTCAGGTAAGAAAGGTAATTATGTAACAGTTCGCAACGAGGGCCAGTTCCCGATTGCGATTGATACTGTCAAGGTGAAAGTAGAATCAATGAGTGACTTTGAGTTTGTGAGTGGTGAGCCCACTCAGGCAGTTGCGACACCGGCGGCGAGTGCCCAGGTCGAGACTGATGAGCAGGCTATCGAACGAATTCGCACCCGCTTTGCGATTCTTGATGAAATGTCAGCGGCTACTACTAAAGGTGGTATCCGTGCCATGATCGTGTCAGGCCCCCCGGGTGTTGGTAAGTCGTTTGGTGTTGAGCAACAGCTAGAGAAGGCTGCTATGTTTGACAAGATCGCAGGCAAGCCGCTCAAGTTTGAGATCGTCAAAGGTGCTATGACGGCACTGGGTCTCTATGCTACATTGTTCAAGCATAGCGACAAGAACCATGTATTGGTGTTCGATGACTGTGACTCGGTGCTCATGGATGACCTCGCATTGAATATTCTCAAGGCTGCACTTGATAGTGGCAAGCGCCGTCGAATTTACTGGAATAGTGATTCTAGTATGCTTCGCCGCGAAGGCATCCCTGACAGTTTCGATTTCAATGGTTCATGTATCTTCATCACTAACATCAAGTTTGATCACTTGAAATCTAAGAAGTTGCAGGACCACCTCGAGGCACTTCAGAGTCGCTGTCACTTTTTGGATCTGACTATCGATACTGAGCGTGACAAGATGTTGCGTATTAAGCAGGTTCACAATGACACCGATGGTGGTCTGTTCCGTGACTACTATTTCGAGGGTGACGAAGGTGAGCAGGTGTTGCAGTTCATGTGGGACACTAAGAGCAAGTTGCGTGAGTTGAGTATGCGTATGGCCCTCAAGATCGCGGATCTTGTCAAGATCAGCCCGAACAACTGGAAAAATCTTGCTGAGAATACTGTCATGAAGCGGGTCTAATCTCACTCTTAGACTTGCTTCAAGAGAGGACCAAAAGGTCCTCTCTCCTTTTTGTTTGTAAATTGACTGTCTATATAATATAATACTATGATGCAGAAACGAGAACACCTGTTACACTACATGATGAAGGGGCACGTGCACCTCAGTAAGAAAGATTATGGGTTTTTCAATAATCTGACTTATATTATTAAAGACAAAAATCAGGTCACTTCGAATCAAAATAAACTTTTTGATAAACTGATTTTAAAGTATCAGAGGCAGCTGCGTAAACTTGGCCACAATATTGAAAAATTAAATCAGTTAGTTTGGGATGTGCCTATCATTGATAGTAGCATAGAATATCTTGTTCCAAAACTGTATCTAGAAAATGATGAACTTTGTTTGCGCACACCTTTCAATACCAATTTTGTGCGCACATTCAGGGAATATAAAGATAACACATTTGTATGGCATAAGGACCGGCGTGTATATCGCAGTAAGTTTTATACTCATGCATTACGGTTAGTCTATGATTCATGTCAACATTTTTTCAAGCAACTGGATATTAGCGATGATATCAAAACTGTGCTAGGTGACCTAATAGATCAAAAAGATTATACCAAGGCGCCCATTTTGTCTGTAAATGAGGGTAAATACTATATTAACAATACAAACAAAAATCTAGCAGAGGCAATCAAGGATATAGAATTGAACGATGATCCGTTGACATTGTACAGGCTGACTAGGCATGGTATATCTATAGATTATACTATCACTAAAGATGACCCATTAAAAACTTTCGCTAGTCAGTATATCACTAGAATAGATATCGATGAATTCTTGAACAGCGATTATTTGATCAAGTTAGATATCAAGAATGTATTTTTACCAAACAGGCATATCAATGTAGTAGATAATGCCATAAAAGATTATTTGACTAAGCATGGCATCAATATTCTAACATCTACAGATACAATGCCTGATAATTTAGTAATCATCAAACGCATAATGGGTACTGAACGCACAAACATGTTTGACATAGAGCCTAGAAAGATCGGCAAATTGATCCATATAGTAAATTCAAGGCCGTTGGAGATCAAATGAGACAAGCAAAGATAGTTATCAAAGATGAAGTAAACTGTAAGGTAGAAGGTCTTGAGTTGGACTGCCGTAAGGCATTGATGCGCAAGTTCGAACATGAGGTTCCCGGCGCAAGATATCTTCCTGCTGTACGATTAGGTCGTTGGAACGGTAAGGTAAGTTATTGCAGTTTAGCCGGTAGCACATATATCAATTTGATTCCTGATGTGGTTAGTGTATTAGAAGAGTACGATTATGATATCGAATTGGAAGACTTGCGTGGGTACCAAACAACTTTCAGTTTCAATCAAGTGTCCATGGATTCGTTCAGCGATAAGGTATGGCCCAAAGGTCATACACAAGCCGGCGAACCTATCATGTTGCGTGACTATCAAGTAGATATCGTCAATAACTTTTTAAAGAACCCACAATGCATTCAAGAAGTAGCGACAGGCGCAGGCAAGACTATCATGACTGCGGCATTGTCAAAGAGCATTGAGTATTATGGGCGCAGTATCGTCATCGTTCCGAACAAGAGCCTTGTCGTACAGACTGAAGCAGACTACATCAATCTTGGTCTTGATGTTGGCGTATACTTTGGTGATAGAAAAGAATACAATAAGCAGCACACTATCTGTACTTGGCAAAGTCTCAATAACTTATTAAAGAACACTAAAGCAGGTGAAGCAGAAGTCAATATCAAAGAGTTTATAGAAGATGTTGTATGCGTCATGGTTGATGAGGTGCATATGGCCAAGGCTGATGCACTGAAGCAACTGTTGACAGGTCCTTTCAGTCATATTCCTATTCGCTGGGAACTGACTGGAACTATACCTAAGGCTGCATATGAGCAAGTAGCATTGCTTGTGAGCCTAGGTCCGTTGATTGGTAAACTCAGCGCAGCCGAGTTACAAGAGAAGGGAGTTCTCGCTCAATGCCATGTCAACATCGTACAATTGAAAGATGGTGTAGAGTTCACAAACTACCAAAGCGAATTAAAACATTTGCTTGAAGATGAAAAACGATTAGATAAGATCGCACAATTGGTCGATAAGATCAAGGACAGCGGAAACACATTAGTATTAGTTGACCGCGTTAATGCAGGTCGAGAACTTATAGAAAGGTTAGAAGATGCAGTATTCATCAGCGGTGAGACAAAACTCACAGAGAGGAAAGAGGAATACGATGAAGTTAAAACTAGTGATAAAAAGATTATTGTGGCGACTTATGGTGTGGCCAGTGTGGGTATTAATATCCCTCGTATTTTTAATCTGGTTCTTATTGAGCCCGGAAAAAGCTTTGTCAGGGTTATACAAAGTATTGGACGAGGCATACGCAAGGCAGAAGATAAAGATCATGTAGAAATTTGGGATATCACTAGCGATTGTAAATTCGCCAAACGTCATTTGACGCAACGCAAGGCTTACTATAAAGAAGCAAAATATCCATTCACATTGGAGAAACTTGACTATTAAAGAGGTCTGTAGTAAAATAACAACATGCGTATATTAACACTAGAAAATTCGTATTACAATTTAGAAACGCTTCCTGAAGAGATCGATGATTTGCGTTTCGCTATTCTTGATAATAGCAATCCCCAGAATGTAGACTATCACTATATCCCATTGATCTTCCTTGAGAGTTTCAATGCGGCGGCACTAGTGTTGCAGATCGGAAATAAGAAGGTCAAGATGCCTTTAGATTGGCAAATATTGATCGGTGAGAAAGAGCATGGGGACCTTGAGACATTGCCACTAAGCAGTCTTAATGATCGCGGGTTCAGCGCATTTGAATTCAATCCATTGAGTTCGTTCGCGCCTAGTTTCTTGCCCATTGAGATCGTAGACATATACCATGATGTGACATGGTATGCTCCAAGATTGCGCAACGGACAGTTCTTATGTGTTCCTATCGATGATGGCCCTAAACCCCGTTGTGTATATTTCGTGAAAGAAATCAGCCGTAATTGCGAGATCGTAGATTACAATCAAGTATTTTAAGTAGAATAGTATGTTGAAAACCAAGACTACATCTGACGAGAAGTTTGAAGATCAGGACTTTAACCTGTTCGAAGCCCTATCCGCGCTGGATAAAAAGGACTATGGTTATTATGATAGATTGACTGAAGAGCAACGAAAGAAGTTTGTGCCCTTCATGATGATCATGTGGCTTAGCGCAATCAAAGGCAAGACTGAGTTACAGCAATACTATGTACTCAGCACTAACGAGTTCGCCAACAAATATCTGTTCAACGAGAATGTACAGAAGCATCCTAAACTACAATGGTTGATGTTGTGTACTAGCGGTTTCGGTAGCAAGCAGTTTCATCAATGGATACCGCAGATCAAACAGAATGTAGGCAAACTTAAAGAGAAAGCATCGATCAAGGATATCAAAGAGTATTATAAAAAGATTTATCCTAAAAGCGATGACGAGACATTGACAGAGTTTAGCAAGTTGTACACAGAGCAACAACACAAGAAAGTATATCTAGCACAAAAGTTTCCTGAATTAAAGGTAGATGATATTGAAGCACTTAGTAATTTTGTCACAGACGATGAAATCCAAGAATACGAAAAACAACACGGCAACTGATCACAAGTGTGATTTTTGTGGTCGTTTTTTCATACATGAAAGCGGACTACTAAAACATTTGTGCGAGACTAAACGCCGCTGGTTGAATAAAGATATGCAAGGAAATCGCATAGGATTTAGCGCATGGGTGCAATTCTATAGCAAGCATAGCCGCAAAGCAAAAAAAGATTATATGGACTTTGCTAAGAGCGCATATTACACAGCGTTTGTCAAGTTCGGCAATTATTGTAGTGAAGTCAATGTATTAAATCCAAGCAGGTATGTAGATTGGTTATTGAAAGAACAAATCAGCATAGATACATGGAATCGTGACACTAATTATAATAGGTTTTTGTTAGAATATCTTAAGAACGAAGACCCATTAGATGCTATCGCAAGAAGTATTGAAACTACTGTTAGTTTATCTGCGTTAGATAAGATTCCTACTAAAGATGTATTGCGCTATGGTAATCGCAATCGCATATGTTATGAGATCACTAAGGGAAAGATCAGTCCTTGGATGCTATATCAGAGTGACAGTGGATTAGAGTTCATTGAACATCTTGATGCTACTCAGCAAAAGATGATACTTGAGTATATAAATCCAGAACAGTGGGCTATCAAGTTTAAGCGTAGCAAGAACATCATCCCAGAAGTAAAAGAATTGTTAAAAGCGGCAGGATACTGATGTTATTTCATTTCAAGCCTGATAAAAATTTTCAATATACGATAAGGATACCCTGGCGTATAGGTGATACAGTACAGCGTTGGGACGAGACATGTGCATGGGCTATGGAGACATTTGGCCTTCCTGGGGATAAATTCATCACGCATCCTACAGAAGATTATATGGACTTTATGTTCAAAGATAAAGAGGATGCGATACATTTTAGTTTAGTGTGGGAATGATGAAAGATATCAAGGATACAGTCAACAACAAAGAAGGATATGTCGTGCTAGGAGGTATGATACCTAGTACATTGATATCAGACTTCAATGATAGGCTTAAAGACTTATATCCTGTCCGTGCAGTCAGTTCTGATAAACAATATGCCGAGCGTGATGATATAAAAAATCTTAATGATATCACGGTTTGGTGGAGCCAAGAAGTCAGCGAGTTCACCGAAGTACAAAAAATATTGAAGATCGTAGATCCAGTAATCACTAGTAATTTCCCCAATCTTAGATTCTATGCTAGCGATACAGTGTTTATCAAGTCAGGCAGCACTTGGATAAATCCACATGTAGATACCCCACATAGGTTCAAGAAATACAACTATGATAAACGATTATTGGGTATACAATGTATCATAAGCCTCATCGATACAAACAGTGAAAATGGTTCGACAGGGCTCGTACCATTTAGTCAGAAACGAGACTTTGACATAGACAAGTGTTATACGGGCACATATAATCGTTGGTTCATGGAGAACATGAAACAACCCGACATGCCCAGAGGTACGGTATTATTCTATAATTGCAGAGTATTGCATAGCAGTATGCCAAATAATGGTAACCTCGAACGACCTGCATTGTTGCTAAATTACCTAGACCATAGTATAATTGAAGAAGTATCAAAGATCGACAATATTTGGTCAAGCAATGGCAGAAATACCTAAAGACTTTCAAGACTTTGACGATGATGATCCAGAGATAGACAAGAGATTATCTCGCTGGAAGTATTGGCAAAATCTAAAGAATCTCAAGTTAGAGTTCTATGAAGAGACGCATAGTAGAGATCATAGGGAATATACAGAATGGCTTGAAAACAAATATGGGTTTAGACCAATCGAAACTAATGAAGGTATGATGACTGACGATTACAAGGTGATTGACGAAAAGAAATTTATAGTGTATATTTTAAAACATGGCAAATGATATAATGATCGACATGGAGACGCTTGACACAAGTCCTTATTGTGTCATACTCACTATTGGCGTCGTTCGTTTCGATCCTTATGGCGATGGGGTAGTACAGAAACTTGAATTGCGTCCTACTATAGAAGAGCAGACAGAAGTATTTAACCGTGTCATCAATGATGATACGATTCGCTGGTGGGGTGAGCAAAGCCCCGAAGCCATTGAAGAAGCAATGGGGGATATTGGACGAGTTAGTTTCCGCGAATGCATGGAAGACTTATACAAGTTCGGATGGAATCGCAGAGCAGTATGGAGCAATGGTGCAGCATTCGATGTGGTAGTAGCAGAGACAGCGTTCCGTCAAGCACTAAGTGATAGGCCTAATCCTATTCCTTGGCCATTCTATACAGTTCGTGATACTAGAACACTCTATGAACTTGCTAATGTGAAATTGAAAGATGGTGGCTATAAGACTACGCACAAAGCAGTTGAAGATGCTGAACGACAGGCTATTAAAGTGCAGGAAGCATATCGTAAGTTAGGTCTAGTGAGGTGACTAGGCGTCACATAATGCCATATAAACTTTATAAAGAAATGTTGATATGGTTGACGGAAAATGTGCAGCCTAATTATCATAATAATAGAGATCACTTTGCTAGCAGTTCAGTTAGTCAATTTATAGAATGGCGCAGTGTAGATAAAGAAAGTTGGATATTACGCATAGTAGGTAATCCA
>Ga0172362_10005394_pt1 | contig 11075 bp, 11 predicted proteins | sample LakKivs1_kivu2a2_FD_114534 | JGI IMG/M metagenome (GOLD analysis project Ga0172362, IMG submission 114534) | Sediment microbial communities from Lake Kivu, Rwanda - Sediment s1_kivu2a2 | ecosystem: Environmental > Aquatic > Freshwater > Lake > Sediment | place: Rwanda: Western Province, Lake...
AGAAGACTCCTTTCCCAGAGCAGGTCGAGAGGGGCATAGTTCGTGCGTCAAAATACGTCGTCTACATTGTAGGATTCTTTGCAATCATCTCCCTAATCGGCGTTGACCTGACATCGCTTCTAGTTGGTCTAGGAGCCTTCAGCATCGCCATCAGCTTCGCGACGAGCACTATAGTTCAGAACTTCGTCTCGGGGATATTAGTTCTTGGGGACAGAGCCTTCATGATCGGGGATCAGATAAGAGTGCAGAGCTTCGAAGGCAGAGTTGTCAAGATAGGCGTCAGGACAACAATTATCGAGACCGCCGAGGGCGACACAGTCTTCATACCGAACTCCATCTTCATCTCCAACCCCGTGATACGGAGGCCTAGTAGAACCAAAGAATCGCAATGAGCTTAAGGCAGTGAAGTATTTAATGCAAAGCCGGCTATCCTTCTTCCCAACATGACAGCCTCTAAGAGTCCACGCTTACCACAGGTTGGGAACAGTAGATTCTGCCTCCGGTTCGCTATAAGATTATAAGTTGAACAAGGAGAAATAAGGCGTCAGCAGAAATGGCTTTCGAAGATCTGATCCGTTTTCTCACTCAGCTTCATCCGGAGATGCCGCGAATAGTCATGAGCTTAGTCATCTTATTAGCGATAGTAATAGCGTATAAGATCTTCAGCCGCTCCATCTCCCGTGTAGCTGAAAGACTTGAATTCGACGCCCATGTAGAGAACACTATTCGCCTCATTCTTCGAGTTGTGACTGTGGTCGTCGCCACCACCACTCTACTCACAGTATATGAGCTCCCAGCCACATTGTTCCTCGGTAGCTCAGCCATCGTCGGGGCAGCCTTAGGCTTCGGCTCATCCCAGACGATAAACAATATAGTCGCAGGTTTTTACGTCATCATAAGCAGACCCTTCGCCGTGAAGGATTATGTTAAGATAGGTGACATCGAGGGCCAGGTCGAAGAGATCTCGATAAACTACACAAAGTTGTATACTCCCTCCTTCAACCTCATCCTAGTGCCAAATGTACAAGTAATGAACAGTAGAATTTTGAACTGCACGCATGAGGGCTTCATAAAATATACTTTCTCTCTAAGTTTTCCACACGGTATCCCGAATGAGGAAATCATTCATAAATGTATGGAACCCGCGATTGAAGAATTCAACAAGAAATATATTAATAGCGGGCTTAGAAAACCAGAATACTACTTTGAAACGAGCACCAATTTTGGTCGAACATTTAAGATCCGCATATTTATACCAAAAGGAGAAGCTAAAATCCTATATACTTTACAACCGGAACTGTCAGACATGATCGTAAACAGGTGGGATATGGAAAGGAAAAGGTAATTAAGGATATATTCCAAGCTAGCTACGAATCAGAGTTTCTGTGAAATTTCAGCACTACAGAAAGTTGAGGATGCCTTCAGAGGCTATGAGTGGTGCAAAGTGGCGCCGGGAGTGGGATTTGAACCCACGCGACCCTTACGGATCACAGGCTATCAGTCCTTAAGGGACTCCAGGCCTGCGCCCTACCAGGCTAGGCTACCCCGGCGCGGGTGGGTTTAGCGCGGTTTTGCCCCTTTCTTGGGCTTGTGGTAGTTTCCTGTTAAGTTGTTAAAGTTTGTGTTGATGTGGGGGGAGGAGCGTTCGTGGCTTCGAAGTCTTTCTTAAGCCGCTCGCCTACCTTCCTTAAGGCAGGAACGTATTTGGTGGCCATCTCTACGTTTCGGGCCGAGATGGAATTACGCTTGCCCACAAGCCTTTCAGCCGCAGAAAGCCTGCTATCATAGATGTCTATCCGGCTCAAGGAGCATCATAGCAGAATAGAGGTCGAGTGCTTTTGTACTTGTGGCGTGGAGCCTCGGGCGGGATTCGGACCCGCGACCAACAGCTTACGAGGCTGCCGCTCCGACCGGGCTGAGCTACCGAGGCACGAGACTCAGACTCACCAGAGACCTCATTAAGTTTTTCTAAAGGTTATAGGTGCCGAGGCGGGGCCTCTCGGCCACGGGATGTGGCTTTCGAACCCCGGGTCTCTGGATCTCTCAAGGAAGAGCCTTTGTCTCTATGAGTCCAGCGCCTTAACCAGGCTAGGCCACCTCGGCCCCACTACGTGATTCGGCAGCATACATTTATCTTATACGCTCGGAGCCAGACCTACAACCTTCTTTGGAAACTTATCCACGAGCAGGGCCAATCGTTGGGCTGTGAGAAGTGGGCCGAAAGGATAAGTTTGTAGATACCCATCCTAATCGTGAGGGCCACTGTTGCCTGATTCCAAACTCGTGGAAGATGTCTCCCTCAGGAACAAGACTTTCGTGTTTCGGGATAGAGATGAGGCGGGGATACGCCTCGCGGAGAAACTGGAGAAGTACAGCTCCGAGGGCCCTCTAGTATTGGCCATCCCAAAGGGAGGCATACCAGTCGGCGTCGCCGTGGCCAAACGCCTCAAGGCCCCCTTCGACCTGATCATCTCTAGGAAGGTACCTCTGCCCTACACGAGGGAAGCAGGGTTCGGCGCCCTGACCTGGGACGGAATAATCGTCCTAAACCAAGAATTGATCAGAGCTGCGGCCCTCAGTCAGAAGGATATCGACCAAGGCATCAAGACAGCCCTCAAAGACCTTGAGGAGGGGACAAGAACACTCCGAGGCAGTAGACCACCTCCCACGGTTCAGGGCAGACTAGTCATACTAGTAGATGACGGGTTGGCCTCAGGCTACACGATGAAGTCGGCCATCGCCTATGTTGAGAAGCATGGTGCTAGGCGGGTTGTAGTGGCTGTCCCGACAGCGTCATCCTCAGCCTTGTCTCTCATCCTACCTGATGTTGACGAGGTCGTGTGCCTCAATGTGCGGAGTGTATACCCTTTCGCGGTCGCAGACGCCTACGTTAGGTGGCATGACGTTTCAGAGGAGGAGGCTCGAACCTACCTTCGTTCTTTGTCGGAGAATTAAAGGTTCATATCCCCGTCCAGCCACATAGAGGCCACGATGGTCGAACTCAAACGCACAGGCATAGACAGGAAAGGCACCGTGACCCTGCTGGACCTCCTAGAACTTGCAAGGAATAACCCTGACGCCCTGCGAGCCGGCGCCATCGTGACCTTCTCCGGCATAGTCCGAGGATACACCCATGAAGGAGAGAAGGTTAAGAAACTCGAACTGGAAGCCTACGACGAACTCGCCGAGAAAGCCCTTGAGAAGATCTCGTCTGACATTCGTAAAAGGCCGGGCGTAGTGGATGTCCTGATACATCACTTGGTTGGGACCTTCAACATTGGCGAAGACCTAGTTTACGTCGTAGTCTTGGCCGACTCAAGGGAGCACGCCTTCTCCGCTGCGAGGGAAGCGGTGGAGCGTTACAAGAAGGAAGCGGCCGTGTGGAAAAAAGAGTATTTGGCCGATGGAACCTCTCAGTGGATAGAGAAATGAAGGGGCTATGAGATGTAGCCTCTCGGTACTGGAGGAGCCGTCTCCTGCTCGACGCCAGGTATTTGAGCTTGGAACTCCTGGAACTTCTTGACGCGGCTCTCCATGTCCCGTATCTTCTTATCGATCTCCCCCAGCTCTATTGGGAGCTGATATATGTTGGCGAGAACTCGAAGAACATTCCTAGCCGCCCCAAGGTCGGGGTAGGTACCCGGAGTAGCTCCGAGCAGACCGAAACACGGGATGCTCCTTCGCTGAGCGAGGCCTAGAAGAACTCCGAAGGCCCCCTTCACAGCCCCAGACTGAGCCGGCTGCACCTTCTGCTTCCTTAGTTGCTCGACGATCTCCCTGTTTCCCCCGATGGCATAGACGATGTCTGACCTTCTGCCTTGGACTATGTGGCCACCTAAGGCGACGATGTTGTTACAGCCGAGACCACAGACGTAGTCGAGCACCCTTGTCGCTACAGCGTACTGCCCCCAAGAGACCGGCTGAATATCACCTGTCAAGAGGACCAAACTTTGGTCAGCCCTCTCATACCCGTAGAACTCATACCTCGGCAACTGGAAGGTCCCATCCATCTCAACCCTCACTCCGAGGTCTCCATCTGGAAGGGCGATGTAGGTCGAGTACAACTCTGCCAATTTGACTGGTTTGAGCTGGTCGATGAGAAAGTCCGTCGCTATCTTTCCAACAAAACCCAGTCCGGGAAGACCTTGGACGAGGATGGCGTTCCCTCGTTTGAGTGTAGTGAACTCATCAATGTGCACATTTTGGGACATGTTCTAATCCCCTTTAGGCTCCAGAAACGATGTTGTTCTGGGGACAGAGCTTGCGGGCTTCCATACAGATCTCAACGCCCTTCTTGTATTCCTCGGTCCCTTGCCCCTTCGAACAGTACTCAGCTACTTGAGCGCAGAGAGTCGACTCCCTAGAGCAGGTCTGGAAGCCGTTCTGAGAGCATAGGGTGGAGACGAAGCCGCATATTTCTGACGCCTTCTTTGCTTCGCCGGCGGCGTAGAGGGCGCGCGCTTGGACGCACATCCCTAAAGCCGTCTGGCAGTAGTAGGGGCCGATTATTCGGCCTACTCGGTCTATCTCTTCTCTTTCTTCCAATTGTCTGGTCATATATGCCGGAAGGATAGGGTTATTTATGTCTTCTCGAAGTAGCCACAGGAGGTAATCTTCATGGTCGAGAACCTCGCACCCTTCTTCCCCTCCAACCCGGAGATAGTCCGGATGATGCTGAGACTAGCAAGAACGAGTAAAGATGATGTCGTCTATGACCTCGGCTGTGGGGACGGTCGCGTCCTAATCACTGCTGTAAAAGAGTTCAGGGCAAAGAAGGCTGTGGGATACGAGATGCGCCCTGAACTGTACCGTGAGACCCTCAACAAGGTTATGGAGATAGGTCTAGGTGGGAGAATAGTCCTCTACAACGAAGACCTCATGAGGGCTGATCTTCGAGAGGCCACAGTGATAACAGTATATCTCACCACTGATGGCAACGAGAAGCTCAGGCCAAAACTCATGAAAGATGCTATAAGAGGCACCAGGATAGTGAGCCACGACTTCACCTTCAATAACTGGAAACCCAACGCCATCGAAGAATGGAACGGCCACACATTATACCTCTATACAGTTCCTGACTCCTACAATGCTCCAGGCTCCACATGGTCTTGAGACAGACTCGCAACCAAGAATAGATTAGCATCAAGCCCAAAGGCAATATCATGGAGGCCGCGCAACTGGACTACCATGCAATCGTCGTAGGCGCAGGCCCAGCAGGTTCAACCGTAGCCTATGAGACAGCGAGACGCGGATTCAGGGTTCTACTAGTAGAGGAGCATCCTCAGGTAGGCGTTCCATCTCACTGTACAGGGAAGCTGAGCGCCTCAGCCGCCAAGGAGCTGGGTATAGAGCCGACAAGAGTTTTAGCAGAGCTACGAGGCGCCATCTTCCATTCGCCCTCAGGAATCCAGCTTTTGGTCGAAAGGAGAGAGGCTCAAGCATACGTCCTTGACAGAGGGGCCTTCGATTCATGGCTTGCCTCGCAGGCGGTGGACTCTGGAGCAACTCTGGTCACGGGGACTCGTGCAACCAAGGTACGCATCAGCAAATCGGGGGTTCGAGTCTCCTTGGCTTCCCAAGGCCATGTCGAAGAGAAGACATGTAAGGTCATTGTGGGCGCTGATGGCGTCGCTTCCTTTGTTGCTCGACAGACAGGACTCTACAGCAAGGCGCCGAAGGAGATGAGGTTGGCGGCTCAGAAGACGCTCACCGAGGTTCAATCGATTACCCCTAGCTTCGCTGAGGTCTTCTTAGGGAGAAGCTTCGCGCCGGGCTTCTTCGCTTGGGCTGTTCCTGCCGGTGCCGCAAGGGTCAGGGTCGGCCTCTGCGTCCGGCCCGGTTTGGGTGAGGGCCCGATGAATTATCTTAACCGTTTCATAGCCTCGCATCCGGTAGTGGCTCCGAGATTGAGCGAGAGCGTTGCTGTATCCGAGTCCGTCCATGCGATCCCGACAGGTGGGGCCCTCAGGCGAACTGTGGGTGATGGGGTCCTTGTTGTCGGTGATGCTGCGGGTCAGGTGAAATCAACTACTGGAGGGGGCCTCTACTATGGGATCCTCTGCGCCTGCATAGCTGGAGAATCGCTCAGCAAAGCACTGGAGGAGGTTAATGGGACGGTTCCATTGCGAGAGCTTGAGGACTATGAGCGACGGTGGCGGGCGCGCCTCGAAGAGGAGATTTCCTTCAGTTGCAGGGCAAGGGCCTTCTTGGACTCCCTTTCTGATGATGAGGTCGACTATGTCTTCAAGGTTCTCCGAGACGATGAGTCGCTGATCACCCTAATAGAGGGGTTAGCCGATATCGACTACCAGTCAAGGATAGCCAAGAGCCTGATACCAAGGCTAGCGGTTGCCCTTGCGAGGAGGCCGCGAATCCTCTCTAAGGCCAGCAGACACTTACTTTTTCACTGAAGGATCAACGACCCTCTAATGTATCCCACTCAATCCCCCACCTCATTGTATGAACAAGGCGTCGTGGATGTATTTCTAGTGAAAATGTTTAAGCCATGTATGATAAGTACTGAGTGTAGACCTGAGTTGAGGAATATGTCGAAGGTCGACGAGGTCTTTCGGACAATTGAAGCTCTTCAAGTAGAACTGAACCGGCTGAGACAAGTAGAGATAGATTACCTTAAACTCCTCGGAGAGCACGAGGCTCTCCTAGCCCAAGTTGAACAAGAGAAGACGGTGACCGCTCCTAGGAGAGAAGAGGTCTTCTATTTCAGCCTCGGCGTCGACCGCTTCACGGGCTACTCCGCCGCGAACCTAGAGGAGTTCTTCAAGGCTTTGACTGTCGTGCCTGCCCAGTCTCTGGAGTTCCATTTGAGTCGAGGGGACTTCGAGGCTTGGCTGAGATTCATAGGGGCGGAGAAACTTGTCTCGGCCTTTGGAGCCCTTCGGAACGAGAGTCTATATGGTGAAAACCTGAGAAAACGTCTTCTAGAAGCAGTCCAGTCTATAAGTTCCGATGAGGGGGAGCAATAGGTTTATCTCTCCTCCCTCCTCGGTTCTGAAACGGAGAAATATTGCGTCTTCGAGTAGTCCTCGTTGAGCCTGAGCATGACGGCAACATCGGTTCCATAGCACGCCTCATGGAGAACTTCGACATCCAAGACCTGTGGCTCGTGAACCGCCAAGCGCCCCTCGGAGATGAAGCGAAGGCCTACGCCTGTCACGCCAAGGAATTACTGGAAAAAGCCAAGAATATCCAGCACTTGGACGAAGCCATCGAGGGCGTCAGTCTAGTCGTTGGGACTACAGCGATACTCCCGAAGAGATCGGCCAACGTTCTGAGGACGGCCGTTACGCCAGAGGAATTCTCCCGAATAGTTAAACCCGTGGTCGGTACGGTGGCTCTGCTCTTGGGCCGAGAGAGCCGAGGCCTGAGCAACGAGGAACTCCAGAAATGCGACTTAGTGGTCTCCATACCCGCCAACCACGAATACCGGACCCTGAACATCGCGTCCGCAGCGGCAATACTCTTCTACGAGCTCTGGAAGACCAGAGAGTCTTATCGTGGCACGTACATCAGGGAGGCCGAGGAGGATGTCAAGGAACATCTAGTTGGGATGTTCGAGGAGCTCTGTTCCAAGGCTTTGATTCCTCCCTATAAGCATAGGTTGACGGTTAGAGCCTTCAGGAATGTCCTCGCTAGAGGGATGATCTCGACAAGGGAGGCTACCTTGATGCTCGGAGTCTACAGGCAGGCCCTTCAGAGGCTGGAAGGCGAGTTCTAGGCGTGGATCTCGACGACATCCTTGTCGTGGAGGACGTAGCTTATGCCGACCCTTTCGCCGCCGTAGCGGCTTGAACCCCAGATCTTGGCGAACTTGAACCCACTGTAAAGGTCATTATGGACAGTCTTCGCGATGTCCCCCACTGTGGAACCAGTGTTAATTATCATTGGCCTTGTAGAGGGGTCTTGGCCTGTGCGCTTGGTGTATACCCGGATTATTCCCAGCGACTCGAATAGTTGTTTCGGGAGTTCGTTCACGCCGTAGCCTAGTTTGAGTGAGGTAGGGACGATGGTTAGTTCAGGGAAGTTGTCCTTGAGCGCGTTGAGCTTCTCTTCAGCCTCGGGGGCCTCCATCTTGTTGGCGACTACGACAGCTGGTTTGTGAAGCATCGGATGCTCAAGGAAGGAGAGCACGTCCTCAGCATCCACCTGCCCCCACACCTTCACCAAGGCGTGGTGAACCCCTCGGGAGCGGAGAACCTGCCTTATCTCCTCGATGTCCCCCGAGAAGCCGCTGAGGGGCACAACCTGTATCCCTCCGTTCTCTCTGCCTTGAAACTCGACCTTCCCAGACCCTTCAACTACTTCTATGTGCACGGCCCTAAGCTCGTCAAGCATCATCTCCAACTGGGCCGAAGACTCATCGGCCAAATCCACCATGAGGATCAATCCATCACTGTTTCGGGCCAAGCTCAGGACTCTGAGCCCCCAACCCACGCCTTCGCTAGCCCCCTGATATAGGGCGGGTGCCTCGACGAGCTGGATCTGGACATCCTCGAACATCATCATCCCCGGAACAGGCTCGACGGTCGTGAAGGGGCGGGTCGAGACCTCGGGCTTTGCGTTGGTCAGGGTCGAGAGGAGGGCACTCTTTCCCACGCCTGTTGGGCCGAGGATTACGAGTTGGGCGGCCCCCTCCTTCTTTACAGCGTATCTGCTGTAGCCGCTGCCTGCTGCCCTTCTCGTCTGTTCAGCTTCCAGCTGGGCCCGTAGCTTCGCGTGCCGTGTCCTGAGTTGCTGTAGGAGTTTTTCAGTCCCCTTATGCCGGGGGATGGCTGCCATGTACTCTTCTAGGGCCGAGATTTTCTCTCGAAGGCTCTTGGCTTCCCTGTATTTTCTCTCTAGGGAAGCGCATTGGGGTGGGAGATTCGTGACCAATGAAGTAGTCGATTAAGAATTCAGTCAAACTTCGACTTAAATCTGACTTATCCTCGCCCTCAACACGATTAATTCCTCGAAGTCAAGTTTCTCTTTGGCCAAGATTGTCACATCGAAACCCTGAGCTTTGAGGCTTGCAATAGTCTTCTCTGGATTCGATAGGGAGGACAATACCATAATTACTCGCCCACCGGGTCGGACATGTTCTCGAACATCCTTAAGGAATTTCTCGACCACCTCATTCCCTGAGAGCCCTCCTTGCCAAGCCTTTTCAAGCCATCCTCCTGTCCTCTCCCCCTTCTCCTCGGGCAGATATGGAGGGTTGAAGATTATGAGGTCGAATCGTTCACCATCTAACTCTTGGAAGAGGTTGCCGACGCGGGCCTCAAATTTCTCGGAGAGCCCGTTGATTCGAGCGTTGAGCTTGGAACATTCAACGGCGAAGGGGTTAACGTCCACAGCAGTAACCCTTGCACCCCTAGATGCGGCGAGGAGGCCTAGGAGGCCGCAGCCAGTTCCCATATCAAGAACCTTCTGTTCGGGCCGTAGGTCGAGGTGGCGTTCTAGAAGAAAGGAGTCGTCCGAGGGCTCGTAGACTTCTGGGAAGACGTAGAAGACTAACCCTTCGTGCTCTATGCGTTTTCCCCGTATGAGGTCGACGGCCACATTCGCTAGTTCCCCAAAGTCGGAGGGCTTCAGATCGACTACCCTCTGCTCGATATGTGGGAAGGCTTCGAGGAGCGTGGGCAGCTCCTTTTTTCCAGCCCCAGCTCTGCTCCTCAGGATGTGTTGAATTGCGTTCCTGACTTTCCTGTTTCGTTGGGTGAAGAGCGACTTCACTAGTTCTTGGAAGACCTTTTCGTCCCGAAGATGGAACGCGGGAGGCTGGGGAACGATGCGGACGACTGCTGACTCGACCTTCGGAGGAGGATAGAATGCATCGCGGGGAACATACTCCAAGACCTCGACCTTTCCCCGGTAACTGACCAAGACCGAGAGGTGACCATAATCCTCTTCACCTTCACGAGCCGTCAGCTTCTCAGCGAACTCCCGCTGGAGAGTGAGAACGGTACAGTTGAACCTCCATCCCAAAAGGTTCGTGAGAAGTTCGGACGATATGCTGTAGGGCGGATTCGCCACCACCTTGTTGAACGCGAGGGGTGGAAGGTCGAGAACATCTCCTCTGATGACCCTCACGTTCTTCCGGCTGCTGAGCCTCTCCCTGAGAATATCAACGAGGGAGGGATCCACATCCACAGCCAATACCTCACCCGCCCTATCGGCGAGCACAGAGGTAAGGAACCCCAGCCCCGCCCCTATCTCAAGGACAACATCATCCTTCCCCACGTTACAGTAGTCGGCCAATCTCTGGAGAAGTGAATGATCGACGCAGAAATTCTGCCCAAGCCTCCGCCTCGGGCGAATACGATACTTGGAGAGGAGAAGTCTAGCCTCCTCGAGGAGGCTCAAGCCCCTTCCCCCTCTAGGGCTCTCGCGTGAAGAGGCGATACTTGGGTTCTTCCTCCGAGAGCTCTTCGATAATTCTGCGGGCCAGAAGCCTCACTGGGTCGGGGAGCTGAGACCTCTCCTTTACCTCTTGGAGGCTCTGGAAAGGCTTCCTATCCCTTAGGTCCAAGATGGCCCAAGCATACTTCTTGCCTATGCCCGGGATAAGTTCCAAGGAATGCATCCTAGGTGTGATGGCTCGGGACTCGTTGAAGAATTCGACGAACCGAACTTCATTCTTGTTAATAGCCTCTTCAAGGACGAAGGGTAGCTCGGCTCTAGCTGCTGGAGTCAGGTCTTTGTAGCTCATACGACCTAGGATGTGGCCGATTTTGTCCCTGGTCCTATCTTTGCCGATGTATATTCTCTCTCCTTGAGTAACTGTCGTGCCAGCCCTAGGAGTCGCCTCCAGCAGGGTGAAGTAGGTTTCCCCAATCAGCTGGATGATGGGTTCTGCCCTGAACTCACCCTTCGAGAGTCCGACCTTTCCGTGGGCGAGATAGTCCAGAACATAAGCGTAGTCCTCGAACTTCTTTGGGGTAATACTTACCCTACTCATCTCTCAGGCCCTCAATACTCCCTTCGATTTACTAATCATACAATATGATGTAAAAACCATTTGCCTAAGTATTCTACCTATACTTGTCTATTATCTTAAGCATCTCTTCGAGTTGAGC
>Ga0172362_10005396_pt1 | contig 11072 bp, 7 predicted proteins | sample LakKivs1_kivu2a2_FD_114534 | JGI IMG/M metagenome (GOLD analysis project Ga0172362, IMG submission 114534) | Sediment microbial communities from Lake Kivu, Rwanda - Sediment s1_kivu2a2 | ecosystem: Environmental > Aquatic > Freshwater > Lake > Sediment | place: Rwanda: Western Province, Lake...
ATTTTTCCTTCCTAAATCTTAACCACCGTCCAAATAACGAGTTATGTCGATTCTTCAAGGAAATCGAAGAATAAGATTTCCTTGAAGAATATAGGCCCAATGGCCATTTTGCAGAAGTCCAGTCAAGAAGTTACAGCATTCTGCGACGGCGGATCGCGGCGATAATCCCGGCGCCGAGGCTGGCGAGGAGGATCGCCCCTGGCGCAGGGATCGGGCAATTCGGATTCCGGACGACGCCGTGCAGCGCCTGGACGGCGTCGAGATCGTAGCCCTCGAATTGGCCGTCATCGTTCAGACCGACCAGCCGGACGTAATCCACGTAGTCCAGCGCGGGATAGTCGGCCAGATCGAAGCCGCCACTCCCGAAGACCGTGCCCAGCGCGACGAAGGGACCGCCCTCGCCGCTGGCGTAGACCTGTACTGAGGACGTTCCGCAGGCGCTGTAGATCCACAGATCGTCGCCCAGCTCATCGACGGCCCGGTTGTCCACAAAGGCCAGGACCAACTCCTCGGGAACCCCGCCCTGACCCAGGTCGAGGGAGACAAAGAACCCGTCCGGCGCTCCCAGCGCGTTGGATGGGGGCCCTCCGGTTGTCGAGGCGCCCGGAGGCTGAAAGAACGATTCCACCGCGTCCGCCCAGGGATCTGCTGCCGCGAAGCACGTGGAGCAACTTAGCACGACTGCGCCGATACACACGGCCTTCAACAGCCTTCCGTCCATGACCATCTCTCCTGCGCGGCAAGACCCCCCCGGCGTCGGACCTGTTTTCCCTCCATGAGAAACCTCGGTTCGCCGATCGAGTCTTGCTGAAGATGGCATACCGATCGCGCCACGCCATCGTGACGCCACTATCGCGGCGGCGCATGGCAGCGTCAATCGAGCCATATACGCATTTAGGGATGGGCCGAAACCTAACCCCGGGAGAGCATCACTTGACGACCGGCGTCAGGACGATGTTCCGATAATTGATGCCGGTGTGGTCGCCCTGAAGATAGATGGGACCGGGTTTGGATTCATCCGACCACAGGGCGCCGCCCGTGCAGCCCAGCAGGGGCTCGTTGTCGATGATGGTCCGGCCGTTGAGGACCACGGTGACGTGCCGGTCCACGAGGGTCAAGTCCATGGTCTGCCACTCGCCGGCGGGCTTCTCCGCGGCCACGCGGGGCGTGATCCGGCTGTAGACGCCGCCCATGTTGTGCGAGTCAAGCGGCCGGCCGTAGGTGTCGGCGACCTGGACCTCGTAGATGCCGCGCAGATAGACCCCGCTGTTCTCGTTCTTGGCGACCTTCACCTCGAGCTTGAGGTTGAAGTCCTCGAACTCGGCCACGGTGCGGAGATTCCCATAGGAGACATGGCGTCCGCCCTGAGGCTGGACCGGCTTGTTGACGAGGACCCCGTCTTCAATGGACCACCCGTTCTTCTGATTTGGGCTGGTCAGCTTCCACGCGTCCAGGCTCGTGCCGTCGAACAGGACGATCGGCTTGCCGAAGGTGACCTTGGACAGGTCCGGCTTCGCCGGCAGGGAGGGGATCCGCTTGCCGGTGAACTGCCGTTCTTCATATCCGATTCCGTTTGTGTGCGGCTGGATTTGCGTCAAGAGGAGAGTGTCACCCTCGACCCGGGCCATGATGGCCTCCGGGAAGGTCTGGGTGCGGACGACTTTTCCCGTGGCATCCTTGCGTTCCACCTTCTGCAGGCGGATGACCCACAGACTGTCGTCGGTCGTGAAGACGCTGTCCACCGGGAGGACGCTGCCGCCGCCCCAGAGGATGCTGGCGTCGAGGTAGCCATTCTCCTGGGTAACTCCCAACCAGCCGGCCCCGCCGCCGGGAATAGTCAGCGCCCATCGTCCGACGTAGGGATCCGCCTGGCCGGCGCTCGTCATCGCGCAGGGGATCAACAAACTCAGCAACACCAGTGAGCAACACAACGTCTTTGTCATGACCAGTACCCTTCCGAATGGACTTCCGATTGTACCTTCGAACCCAGTCGCCATAGCATACGCGAATCCAAGCCGGGATTCAACAGGCGAATGAAACTTGCATATGGGACTTGACAAACACATTCGAAATCGCGAGACTACCTCCGATTGGCGAAGCCGACCGGGCGATTCGGAGACGAGCAGACGCGTCGAGGATCGGCCGACGGCGAACCGGAGAGCGTTTGCGACCGTACGTGATCTGCAAGTCGCTCGCCGAGGATACGCCCCGGATTCCGCGAGGGTCCGAGAAGGGCGTCACGGGAGTGATGCCTGTGTGTATGGAGTCATGAGCAAGGCAATAAGGAGGCCTATAATGGCAAAGTCGAGAAAAGAAACCTTCTCCCCGACGGGAACTTTCGGGACCGCGACCGCTACGGCGCCGCGTCCGGCAACCACCAAGATGCCCCAGGCTACGGCCGGCTCTCAATCGGTCGCGTCCACCAGGACCACGACCCCGACGTACGAGCAGATCGCTCAGCGTGCCCGCGAGATTTGGACGAAGAAAGGGTGCCTGCCCGGCCAGGATGAACAGAACTGGCTCGAGGCCGAGAGACAATTGAAGGCGGAACTCGCGCGCAAGTAATCGGCTCGCCCGCCCGGAAACGGGCGACCTGCCGGGTCCAACGCGGGGGATCTCCAGCGACTTTGCTCCCATGAGATACGCGCGGTCATAGTTGCGCGGAGAAGGTCTGTCCTGATATCCGGGGGGGGCGGCCCGGGGGGCATCCTATGAACTCGAATCCGGGCCCCCGGTGGCGCTCTCGAGGACGGCGATGTTCCTCATTGCCTCTTCGAGGCTGCTGCCGCAGAACCCAGGGTCGGGCGGCCAGGCGCGGCAGAAGGAGGGCCGCTCGGGCCGGCCGAAGAGGGCGCACTCATTCTTTTCGGTGAGGTTGGCGCACCGGACGCCCGCAGGTTTGCCCTTTGGCATGTTGGGGATCACGCTGGTGATCGACGGCGCGATACAGCAGGCGCCGCACTTCCGGCAGGTTCTCGACATCGGGACTACCGCGGCGGGCTCCCGCAACCTTGGGGGGCCGAACGCTGCCCGCGCGGGACAACCTGGACGAGGATCGTGCCGGTGTCGCTCCTGGGCGCGCCGAATCCGGGATCGTCGGTGACTCGCACGACGATGGCGCAGGTCTGTACTTGCCGGGGCGTCCAGAAGATCGTGTACGCGCCGGTCTTCGGCTTATTGACGATCCGCACGCCGTCGGGACCGCGGACAATCGTCACCTTGGCGGAGTCGCCGTTCGGATCGCACCACGTGCGCGTGTGGATGAACTCCCTTCCCACCTCGATCCGCACCCAACCCAGAAGCTTACCCACGACGAGATCCGGGTCGACTGCGAAGGGACAGTCCTGGATGTGCGGGTAATTCGGCTCCGGGCACGGGGCATTGCCCCCCAGCAACAAGGGCAGCATAGTCAGCAAGGCAAAAAACCATCGCATGCCGGATGGGATAGCTCACTTGGCGCTGCTTGTCAAGCATCCGCATGTTGACGCTCTCTCGCCAGCCGAGGACCATCCGGCAGGCGGTGCCGATCCTGCGGGCCAGCTCGTCGAGTTGTCGCTGGCCGTGGGTCCAGTAGTTGTAGGAAGCACGCACGTAGATGTGGGGCTCGATGCCCGGGATCGCCGGCAGTTGCGAGCCCCAGGGGTAGCTGCCCTGCCCGGTGTAGAACTCATGATAAAAGGCGGAAGGGTACTCGGAGAGGTGCGCCTGTTCCTGATTCGACCTGTAGCGGACCGCCGGACGCGCCCGTAGAATGGGTGTATCGGTTCCATCGGCGCGTGTACGCATACCAAGCGCAGGTCTTTTGAGGTCGCGAGAAATGGCAGCGCAGCAGAGCAAACCCACGCGTTCGCAGAGGCGGATTCGCATCCTTGGATGGTGGTTCCTGCTCCTCTTCCTGAGCCTGGGAGGCTCGCCCTCCTGCGGGCGGGGTTCGGCCTGCGCCGGACGAAGGAATACGCTCGTCGATGCGAACAGCGGGGCCGGCCGCAAGGAACCGCACGCCGATGTGAAATCGGCTCGCCACCCGGCGTTCGGCGAGCGGGTGCGCGAGCGGGAGCGAATGGTCGCCGTCCAGATCCACGCCCGGGAGATCGGCGACGCCAACGTGCTGCGGGCCCTGCGGACTGTGCCCCGGCACGCATTCGTCCCCGCGGAACAGCAGGTCCACGCCTATGAAGATCGGCCCCTGTACATCGGCCACGGGCAGACGATCAGCCAACCCTACGTCGTGGCCTTCATGACCGAGGCTTTGGCACTGGATCCCAACGCGGTGGTCCTGGAGATCGGCACTGGGTCGGGCTACCAGGCAGCGGTTTGCGCGGAGATCGCCAAGGAGGTGTACTCCATCGAGATCGTGGAGCCGCTGGCCAGGTCCGCGACGGAGATTCTGGCGAAACTGGGCTACGACAACGTCCATGTTCGCGTGGGCGATGGCTACTATGGCTGGCCCGACAGGGGACCGTTCGATGCGATCATCGGCACAGCGGCCGCCCGGGAGATCCCGCCGCCCCTGATCGAACAGTTGAAACCGACCGGGCGGATGATCCTGCCGGTGGAGGGGGAATTCGGTTTTCAGCACCTGATCCTCGTAACGAAGGATGAGCACGCGGAGCTTCATCGCGAGAACGTGATGCCGGTGCGGTTCGTGCCCATGACCGGCCGCACTCGGGAACCGAAGTGAGAACTCACGCGATGACCCGATGGAAGGGCGACAGCCGGTGCTCGCTTGTAGTGTGTCCGTAAGGGCATATCTTCTCTTCGTGGCATATCTGCGACACCACGGAAGATAACGCCTCCCGCCGTCACTATAGGAACGGTCCCGCGCCTCAGCACCACATCCGCAGCGCCTGCGGGAGGACCTTGAACTCGAAGCTCGTGCCTTGGCGATAGATGTTGCCGTCGACCTGGGCGTAGCGCTCGCGCCGGGTCGTGATCCGGATTTCGCGTGCCTGGCGGTAGATGCCCAGCTTGTTCTCGTACAGGAAGGCGTTCGCCATCCCGCCGACGAGTTCGGCCCACCCCGAGTTGATGGCGAGCAGGTGCAGGCGCCCGTCGTCGAAAACCGCGTTGGGCACGACCTTCATCTTGTATCCGTAGTAGGGGATCTTGGTCACGATGGCTGTGACGGCGTTGGGCACCGAGAGCTCCTCGCCGTCCAGCGAGATCGACATGTCGGTCCGTTCGAGCTCCGTAAAGAACGAGCCGAACGTTGCCACCGCGTAGGCCTGCGGGCCGTTGACGCCGCTGTCGCGCAGGGCTTCCCGCCGATGGATGATGTCGGCCTCAAGCCCGACGCTGGTCATGAAGGCTTTTCGCTGCCCATCGCAGAGGATCAGGTCGTAGAGCCGCAGCCGGCCCTCCTTGATCCGCCGGGCGATCCGCGTGAGCTGCGGCGGCAGATCCAGCGCATACCGCAGGGCACAGCCCGAGCCGAAGGGGAAATAGGAGAACGTCGTCTGGCTGTCCAGGGCGTTGATGGCATCCGAGAAGGTGCCGTCCCCGCCGGCCACGATCAAGACCTCCACCTCTCGAGCCAGCTCGGCGGCGCACTGCATGAACTCCTCTCGGGACTTCGTATCCAGCCCTCGGATCTCGCAATCGCCGAGGATCACCTGGATCGTTTGCAGCGTCCGGTCCTTGCGCTGGGCGTTGGTGGGGCCCGCCGCCGGATTGACAATCAGCCCGAATTTCACGCGTCGCTCTGCTCCATCAGTGTGCTCGATCCTGCCGTACCTTGCGGGACCGTCTGCTCGGTCAAGGCCCGCCCCTGCGAGTCCTGGTACGACGGATTATACCCGCCCCCCCAGCCTGCGGCAAGCCGGAGTCCGGCGTCTCCTTCTCTCCAAAGGAAGAGGGCTGCGAGCAGGAGCCCGCAGCCCTCGATGTGACCAGTCAATTGATTCCACCGTTCAATTGGCGCTTACTGGAGCATGTACTCGACCGCGTTGAGGAACATCATGGCTCCATCATCATACAGGTCATACATGCCCGCGGTTTCCGAGCTGATGCCGTTGGCCTCGCGACCACCGGTCAGGAACAGCAGGCGGTGACCGCCCAGCACGTCGTTTCCAGCCCCGCCGTCATGCGTCAGCGTGGCGCCGGCCGGGTATTCCGCGATCATCACGGCCCCAACAGGACCGTTACCCGCCGCGGAAATCGTGGCCAGAACCGTGGCCTCGTCATCCACCGGATCGGTAACGACCGAGATGCCCCGCGCCAGAGTGCCGTTGGCGTAACTGACCACGCCGGCGAACGGATTGACCATCGTGGCCTCCGTGGCGCCGCCGATGATCATCAGCGGAACTCCCGCGAAGATGGGGTGCATTGGGTCGGTGACCGTCAGCGTGATGTCCCCGGTGATGTCCGGGATGTTGCTGCCGGTGTTGTAGCCCATGCGGCTCTTCCTCGCGGTGTAACTGTTCAGGACGATCATGGGAGCGGTTACGCTGTTCCACGTCGAGGCCGCGGCGTTCTGGAAGCTGCTGCTGGCCACCGAACGACTGACGATCACCAGATCCGCCGCATTGACCACGGACAGATCGGGCGTGCCCGTCTGAACAAGGCGCACCACGTTGTAGCCTGCGGTCTTGAGCAGATCGGTGTACGGCTTGTCGGCCGCCTCAGTGAAGCCGACGCCGACCGCACCGCCCGAGGGGGCATCATCCGCGCCATGGAAGGAGACCCACAGGATCGTGGGCTTCTCCGACGGGACAGAGCGGACATCGAGAAGCGTCATCGTGCCGGTTCCGCCCGGCTCGCCGTTGCCCACGCCGAGCTGCAGCTTCGTGATCGCCTTCGGATTGACGCCGGCAAAGTCCTCGAACGGGATCCGGAAGTCCTCCGCATCGGCAAGCTGCGTCGCGGCAGGACTCGGATGGGCCACCATGGCCATATTGCCCGCGGCATCCTCCAGAGCCACAAAGATCTCCTCGGCGGAGTTGTAGGCCAGCACGTTGTTGATAACCTGGAACGTGGTGAACGGCCCTTCGGTCACGTCGCCCGCCGTGCTGACGTTGTCGAACGCGAAGGTCCGCGACTCACCCGCGGCATGGGAAGTCACCGCCAGACCGATGAGGACCGGGTCCGTCATGGGAATGCTCACCGTGTCGCCCAGCTTGGCCCAGGTTTCACCGTCTTCTGACAGGTAACCCGCGAAGTCATTGCCCACGCGCTCGATCTTCACCCAGTACGGGGGTCCCACACGGCTGGTGGCGTCGTTGTTGCCGGAGGCCGCGTTGGCCACGGGCCGACGCTGGTAGCTGGCGCCGTTGCCGTCCCAAGCGGTGAGGGGCATGTAGGCATGCGTCGAGCCGGCTTCCAGGCTCTGGCGGATCATGACACCGCCCTTGGCCCAGGTGTTGGAGCCGGTGCCAACGCTGGTGACGCGGGCCACCATGGCGCCGTCGCCATTGAGGGTCTTATAGGCGTAGGTGAACTGATCGGCACTGTCCCAGATATCCGCGCCGGCGCCGCGGACCTGATAGGTCCCGGCGGCCTCATCGTAGACGACGACCGGAGGCAGGCCCTTGAAGCTGACGACGAGGTCAGCGGCCTTGCCGCCGTACGTCAGGTCGGCCGGTACCGGCAGAGCTGTCGCCGAGAGGAACGGGTCCGCGGTGTTGTCATAGTTGAACGAGACCGGCCCGGTGAACAATGGCAGGTACTTCACCGTCTGGAAGCTCCAGATGGGACCGGCGGCCATGGTGCCGGTCGAGCTGATCTCATCGACGCGCCAGTAATACGTGGAGAACGGATCCAGCGGGATGACCGGCGTGAACGCGGCATCCGCGCCACTGGTCGCCAGGGCGGAAATGTCGCCGGCGGCCACCGCGGCCCGGTCTTTGCTCATGAACACCATGTGTCCGATGGCATTGAGGCCGGCCTTCCACTGGAGCTTTGCATTGACCGCGACGTCTTCCGCGGCATCCGCCGGGACGGGGACATGGGCCTCGTTCGGCATCGCGGTGAAGCTCCACACGTCGCCGACGATCTTGGCGCCGGCGGCATCGATCTCATCCACGCGCCAGTAGTAGGTCGTACCCGGCACCAGCGGATCGATGTGGTAGTACATCGCTACGGGCATCGACATCTTGAAGTCCGCGTCGCCCAGGTCCGCGGTGGCCCCGAAGTAGATGTCGTGCGTCAAAGCGGTCACGCCGGCGGTCCACTCGAACTGGGGGCTCGTCACATCGATGGCGCCGTTGGCCGGCTTGGGGCTCTGGGCCTTCAGCAGGGGCTCCGGATCGCGGACGAACGCGGTGCAGTACTGGCCTGCGATGACGGTCGTGGCAGCGCCGATGCCCGGACCGGCCCAGCCGACATCCAGGCTATCCCCGCCGCCGCCTTCCTTCATCAGGCCTTCGAGGTAGTACTTCTGGCCCGCCACGAGGGCAACGGGAGCGGACTTCTGTCCAGCCTCTTTGCCCCACTCCGCGACGCCCGTCCAGGTCGCCACGCGACAGATCAGGGCGGCATTGGCCGGACTGTCGTCGGTGCTCAGCCAGAGCTCGCAGTTGTCATCGCCGGCGACCCAGAAGGTGTAGTCACCGCTCTCCGGGGGGGTGATGAAAGCCCGGCCCCGGACGCCGTAGTTGTCGGCCCGGTTCGCAGGGCTCTGGAACTTGCTGATCCACGTGGCACTGGTCGGATTGTCGGGGTAGTTGGCGTTGTTCGTCAGGTCGGGGATCGTCGTGCCGCCCCCGCTGTTGTCCCAGAACTCAAAGAGCACAAAGCCTTTTCCAAGCTGCGCGGCGGCGCTGCCCGCAAGGGCGAGCGTCAGGCATAGGGCAGCCAAACACACACACTTTCGATACATAACTACATCCTCCATACAAGAAAACACACTTCGTACGCAGAATACGGTTCTCAGCGACAACAGACCTCACCCACCCGAAGCTGGTTTGCACACTCCGCGCTTTCGCACGGAGGCTCGGTGGAATACCAATCTGATGATCACCTCCTTCCTGCCAATCGCTTGGCGGTCGTAACACCTTGGTGGGGTTACTCTGATGCGCAAAGGGACCGTGTGCTACACAGATCGTTCCGACCCGGCACCCACCCGGGTCGGTGGTGCTACCTCCACAGCCTCATAATACGCCGGTCCGCAACCGGCTCGGGGGCCTCCAAGACTCCCTGACCATGCGGACGGGCAAACCATGTTGACTGAGAAACGAGCGTATGGGGGCGCTGGTAGCGCCCCCATACGCGATCATCCTTCCGCATGTCCGCCTGACACGCTACGTCATTGGGCTCGGGACATCGATCCCGATTACGGGGCGACGTAATCGCCCTCATAGAACCTCACGTTGTCCATCCAGAAGTCACCGGGCGCAAACCCGATGTGGAACGTGGCACTGGCGGGAGTCACCGTCGCCGGGATGATCCCGGTCGTGGTGCTGAATTCCTGCCAGGTGTCGGTGACCGTGGCGACCAGCTCATTGTAGCCTTCCCACGGATCCGCCGAGCGTTCCGGCTTCATCCGGACTTCGAGCGTGCCCGACTTGGTCTTCATGAAGCAGGAGAAAGTGTACTTCTTGCCCGCTTCGAAGGTGAGGGCGCCGTTGGTCATGCCCATGTCCCAACTGTTAGCGCCGGCCGCCGGCACCACCAGATGCAGGCAGTAGCTGCCTTCAACGGGGCCTTCGGCGACGGTGGCGCCTTCGCAGTCCTGGACCACGGTGGCGGTGACGTTGCCGTACGTAGCGTACGGTGCGATCTCGCCATTCTCGAACCCGCCGTTGACCAGCAGGTTCTCGGCGGTGACGACGCCCAGCAGCTCGATGTCGGCGATCTGCATCAACGTGCTGGCCGCGGGATTCCGCAGACCAGTGAACAGCACCTGGTAGTGCTTGTACGGCGTCGCGTTGTCGAAGGCAATCGCCGTCGCGTTCTTGGTGAAGCGCGGCCACAGCGTCGGCTGGGCAAAGTCGACGACATCGCCGGCCGCGATCAGGGTCCACGGCCCGTCGATGCTGTCATTCGAGCCGGACAGCTCGAACTTGACCGGATCGCGACCATAGTCATCGTTGGCCGTTGTGAACGTCAGGCCCGTGACGATGGTCATGCCGACGCTCGGCGTGACCTGAATGCCGGTCGGCATCTGCCCGCCCTTGAAGTGCAGGAACTTGGTGTTGACGTTGTCGTCAATGCTCAGGGCAGGATACTCGGCCCCGGGCCAATCCCCGTCGTTCGGGACGCCCTGAATGGCATCGCCGGGAGCGGTGACGTCCGACAGAAGGAGGCCCTGAATATCGACATCCGTCAAAGTCTTCTGATAGAGCCGGACATCATCGATCAGAGTGTTCATGAGCCGGCTGGTGCCGAAGCCGACATCCCGACCCACGCTGATCACCTTGTCGAAGTTGGTGGGCACGTGCTCCGCCACGTTGGTCGCGGTCTGCGTGACACCGTTGAGGTACAGCTTGCCCTGCGTCGGGGAGATCGCCACGGCGGCGAAATACCACTCCCCGTTGGGGATCAGCAGGTTGGAGTTGAACTGCCAGTACTGATCGGCGCCCCACATGTATTTCAGTTGGGTGCCATCATGTTGCAGGCCGAGGCAGCCGGGGCTGGTGCCGCGATGCGTCAGAATGCCCGACCAGGCGGTCGGCGCCACATCGTGCTTGACCCAGCCGGTGACCGTCACGGTATTGGTGACGATCCCCAGAGGCGCTGTGGTCTCGATGTAGTCGCCGGTGGCGCTGGTCAGGGACAAGCAGCCACCGAGCAGACCCGTGACCCATTGCGGCTGGCCGTAGAACATGGCGTGATTGCTGTGACCCGACTGGTCGACGACGAGATCCCCTTCCCCGGCCTCGAAGTCATAGTAGATCAAGAGGTCCGGATCGGTGATCGCGATCGGGTTGAAGTACTTGTCGGCGTTGGCCGCGATCTCGTCGGCGGTCAGGGCCCGGTCGTAGATGGCTACGCCAAAGATGTCGCCGTCGAAGGGATCAAAGACGCCGCTGCCATCCGCGCCCTGGGCGCCGTAGCCGATGCCGACCTTGCCGGACAGGCTGATGGCGCTGGCGATACTGCCGGCGAACTCGCCGTTGACGTACAGATCGGTCTTG
>Ga0172362_10005397_pt1 | contig 11071 bp, 10 predicted proteins | sample LakKivs1_kivu2a2_FD_114534 | JGI IMG/M metagenome (GOLD analysis project Ga0172362, IMG submission 114534) | Sediment microbial communities from Lake Kivu, Rwanda - Sediment s1_kivu2a2 | ecosystem: Environmental > Aquatic > Freshwater > Lake > Sediment | place: Rwanda: Western Province, Lake...
AATACTGGTGCGTTTGTTTGACGAAATCCGAACCTTTTTTGAACGAAACTGACGGCGCGCTTCGCGCGCCAAACTGAACGCTCGGGCGGGCAAAAAGGAAGGGGGTTGGGGGGAAGGAATTCCCGCCCCGCCCTCGCTTTCGCCGCCGCCGAATTTCGTATTTCGCTTTGCGAAATGCGCCGCCAAGAAAAGATGAATTGTGTTTGTCCCGCCCATCCGTGCGCACACAACATTTTTACTCCCATTTACTTTTCTTAATTTTTGGTGTAGCATTGAAGTAATAGAAAGGAAATATAATCTAATACTTTAATTCTACTACTACGATATAAGCTATGTCAAACATTACCAAAAATTTAAGAAAGTTAAGGGAAGCCAAGGGGTTTTCCCAAGAAAAATTGGCGCGATTGGCCGATGTCGCCAATAATACAATTATCAAAATTGAAGCTGGTAAAAACCAGAATCCAACGCTTGATACTCTCAAGAAAATTGCGAAAGCTCTTGAGATAAGCGTTGATGAATTAATAAAATAGAACTAAAATATAAACAAAGTCGTTTTACATCAATTAAATTAATTTTAAAAATATGACTAAAAAAATTCTACTAATCGTATTGCTAGCAATTGCAGTTGCGGGAGCCGCTACCGCGGCAGTATTGTTTCTTTTTCCATACCAACCAGACCAGCCGCCGAAAGCGGATAGTTCTAGCTCAACAACGCAAGGAATTCAAGGGGTAGTTAATGCAAATAATAAGTTTGCTTTCGATTTATATTCCCAACTAAATAAAACTGAAAAAGGAAATTTGTTTTATTCCCCGTATAGCATTTCCGCCGCTTTGGCAATGACTTATGAGGGCGCGAAAGGACAGACGGCAAACGAAATGAAATCCGTATTTCATTTTCCAGAAAGCAATATTTTAAGACCGAATTTTGCGGCAATTTATAACGACATAAATGCTGGCGCTAAAGATTACGAATTGAAAACCGGGAACGCTTTATGGGTTCAACAAAACTTTCCTTTGCTTTCCGATTTTACAAGCACGGTTGAAAAATATTATGGCGGGAAAGCGGCAAATCTAGATTTTGTTAAAGAAAACGAAAAATCGAGACAAACAATAAATAGTTTTATAGAACAACAGACAAACAACAAGATTAAAGATTTAATTCCTGCTGGTGTTCTTGACGCAATGACACGGCTTGTATTAACAAACGCAATTTATTTTAAAGGAACTTGGCAATGGGAATTTGACACATCGGATACGCGCAATGAAGATTTCAAAATAACTCCCGAGAATACCGTAAAAGTGTCGATGATGAATATGGACCCGAAAAAAGCGACTTTCAACTATGCCAACACAGAAGACGCTCAAATTTTGGAATTACCGTATAAGGGCGACAAAATCTCAATGCTGGTAATATTGCCCAAAAAAGACCTTGTGTCAATCGAATCTTCTTTGACGGCGGACAAATTGAACGAGTACAAGTCCCAAATGAAAGAGACGAAGTTGGATTCAATATCGCTTCCAAAATTTGAGTTTGATACTAAATACTTTATGAAGGATACTCTGAGCGCTTTGGGTATGCCGACAGCATTTTCGGCAACCGCCGCTGATTTTTCTGGAATGACCGGCATAAAAAATTTGTACATCGGAGCCGTAATCCACCAAGCATATGTTAAAGTTGATGAAAAAGGAACAGAAGCGGCGGGCGCAACTGCTGTTGTTATGATGGAAAATGCTATAATGCCAAGCAATGTTTTCAGGGCAGATCATCCGTTTATATTCGCAATTCAGGATAAAAACACAGGAAGTATTCTATTTTTAGGTAAAGTGATTGACCCAACAAAATAGAAAATTTCGGCGGCGCGCCAATTTTATTGGCACGAAATTCGGCGACGGCGAAAGCGAGGGCGGGCAAAAATTCCTTCCCCCCAACCCCCTTCCTTTTTGCCCGCCCGAGCGTTCAGTTTGGCGCGCGAAGCGCGCCGTCAGTTTCGTTCAAAAAAGGTTCGGATTTCGTCAAACAAACGCACCTATGTTCTATGTTTACCTTTTGCTTTTAAGCAGCGGTAAAATTTATAAAGGATCGACTTCAAACCTGAAAAACAGATTTGTCGAACACAAACTGGGAAGAGTTAAATCGACAAAAGATAGAAGGCCATTAAAACTTATCCACTACGAGGCTTATTTATTGAAATCCGACGCCACAAGGAGAGAAAGATTTCTAAAAACAACAGAAGGCAGAAGATTGCTTAAACAACAACTAAAAGATCTATTCAGTAAAAATAAGGCGGGTTCGTCCGGTCATGCGACCGGACGCCCAGTCGAATGACTGGGCGAATCCTTCCGGGGGCATATACTTTTTATTAAACTTCCCGAGGCCTTGCCTCGGGAAGTTTGCTTTTAATTTATCTTGATGTTGCACTTCGGAGTAGAATGTACCACGAGGATATTGACAAAATATTTTAAAGTGATATAATTATATCGCTAAGAAATGGTTTCTTGGCCCTTTGCTAGCCAAAGGAAACGCTGTTTAACAAATGAATAATGAATATGAAAGGGCAAACCAATGAGTCGCGGATGGATTTTGATCTGGTCGTTGTTGTTGGAAGCGTTGTTGATCACGGGCGGAATTGCTTTGGCAATATTCTTCCCTGCCACAACGCTTTGGGTTGTCGTGGGGTTGGTAATCTCTTTACCAACTTCCCTGTTTTTGATGATTTACTTTTGGTGGGCGCCGAACAATCTCTTTTTCACGTTTGTGAAAGAAGGGACGGCCAAGATCGTGGCGCGCGGCGACAGTTTTGAAAAAATACTAATCCAATGGATGGACTATGAGGTAGCGAAGAAAGCAACACCGGTTGTGTCTAAATGGGACGTTATTAAAGGCCCGAGCGGGAAGAAATTTTTCGGCGGACTTAGGTTCTACGGACTTTGGCCTCTGTGGGACATTTTCATCTACGCATTCAGTTGGACAAACTTTGCCCAAAGCGGAGACAAGGCCGGACAGCCCGTCGCTCATGATAAGGTATTGCTTGACTTTGTACTACTCAAGACAGATGTTTATTGGGCAAGAGTAGAAAAAGCCGAAGACAAAAACTTGCTGCCCCTCAGCGTAGGGATAATCCTAACAATCAGGATTATCAACCCCCACAAGGCTCTGTTTGCTGTACAAAACTGGCTGGAAACTGTGATAAATAGAATTCAGCCGGCGGTACGGCAGATTATCACCACAAAATCCTTTGAAAAATGGATCGTTGAGAAAGCAGACCTTGCCAGGATTATCTTCCTGGCGCTGCAGGGGAAAGATGGAAACGGCAACTTCGACCCTACTCTTACCGACCTGATTTCGGAATTCCGAAGCCTGTATGGAGTAGATATCCAGGCTTTTGCCGTTCAAGAAATAAATCCCCCTGAGGAACAACGTCAAGCCACACTGAAAAAATACCTCGCTGATCAAGAAGCAAAAGGCGTCGTCGTAAGCGCAAGAGCCGAAGCAAAAAAGATAATACATCTGGCGGAAGCCGAGAGAAGGCGGCTGGAAACGGTCTTTGGACAAATCCAGAAGTTCGGCGATTTGGGCCCTGCTCTGCGCGCCCTGGAAGCGATGGAAAGGTCGCAGAACTGGGTCGTTTCAGCGCCTGAACTCGCAGGTATCCTGCGCCGCGCGCTGGGAACAAGGCCAAGCGGTTCGCCCTGAAAAAATCTCAAACAGAAAAGGCGTTCTTTAGGAGCGCCAAAAAAGGGAGGTACTCACCCCCCCTTTTTTTTATTTACTTCCTACGTTATTTTTCGTCCCGGCGGCGGCTTTGATTTATCATCTCCCCCTACTCCTCGCCTTCCTAAAGGTCTTTTCTTCCCTTTCTCTACCTCAAATTGAGCGCCAGGCGTAAGAATAATTCCTCCAGGAGTAGTTTTCTCCCCGGGTTTTAGTTCAGTTGCCCCCACTCCGGGCGCACCTCGTGGACTAACCCCCACTGTCGCACCTGCCGTGGCTCCAGTAGCGGCGGAAGGGGCTTCTGGCGAAACATATTTTAATTCCTCCCAACCTGCAGTTCTGAATCTCGGATTCTCCAGCGCTTTTTCAAAGCCGAGTTTTTCTGTTTCTGCTGTTCCGCCTATTTGTTTTAAATATTTAACGTATTCTTGAAGGTTTTCCTGTTCATCTTTATCTCCACGTTTGTTCTTTGTAACCCACCTGGAAAATGCCCTATTAAAGGAGCTCTGAGCATGTCTTACTCCTCCCTTCCGCCCCTCAAAAGCCCTTATCTGTGTTTCATTCCCAAGCGCAAGTATCATTTCCATATAATCTAAATCTTCTTTGACTTCTTTTTCCTGCGAAGCAATGTCGGCGGGCGTGATTTCCTCGCCAACTAATTTTTTCATATTTTTAAATTCTTCTTCTTTATTTTTTGCGCCGGCCCTTGCTAAACGCGGCTCGTTTCTTAAAATTTTGCCCCTCATCCCCGCTCTGCCGGCAATATCCAGCGCACGACCAAGTATTTTGTCGTCTCTCATCTTATCAAAAATCTTCTCGTAGTCGTCTTGCGTTTTAGGTTCGTAGCCGGCTTTTCCTTTGGTGCCAATTTTGTGTTTCCTAGCATATGCTTTCATTATATCCTCGCCGTCCCCCCTTTGTTTTATTATACTTAAAACAGCGGCTGCTTCTTCTCCGATAAACCTGCCGCTTAATAATCCGTCTGTCAGCGCTATAGAAGATTCCGAATTGATTGCTTTTTCAAAATTGTCAATCGCCGGTTTGTATTCGCCGTATTTTCTGAGCTTGTCTGGAACAGCCCAGCGAACCATTCGCCCGGTGTATCCTAAGAAACTTTTCGGACTGTAAAGATGGGCGCCTTTCTTTCCAGCCCATTTATCAATTCCTTTCGTTGCCCATCCTGCTAATGATCTTATCCTCGTTTTATCTTCAATATGTTTTGCAATCCTTCCGCCCGCCTTCTTGCCGACCCATTTGCCGGCTCCCACAGCCTTCCATTGGCTTCTCTTAGCTAAATTAATAACAGTGGAAGCGCCCATTGCCGAAGTTGCCAAGCCAAAAACTATTCCCAAAACCAAAAATCCAACACAAACAAAAGAAGGAAGGATTGCGTTAATAAATAAAGGGAGGACTTCATTAAACGCGAGGACAGGAGCAACTTTAATCACGCTGGCGTCGGCAAGCTGGACAAGTTTCATACTCAAATAAAGAAAAAATCCGCAAGTAACGCCGATAAATGTCCAATTAAGGAATTGTTTCCACCATAATTCCCAATATTTTTTGGTTGCCGGCAGAATATAACAGGCAAAAGCAAGCGGCGAGAGAATAACCAGTATCCATATAACCAAATACCTGAACATAAATAGACAGGTAAGAATAAAAAGAACGAAGATAAGAATAAAGCAGAATCCAATTATCGCGAGCATCGCCGCTGCTTTAGAGAAGGACTTCTCCCACCCCTCTCCAAAAACTTTATAGTTTCCAAAAATAGTATCCACCTTTTCTTTTGTATTTGAAACGAAAACATCGTTTTTTAAGTCCTGCGTAAAAAAGTTCATTAAAATATTGGAGCTGTCAACGATCCAACCGCAGATGACCGGCGAGAAATTTACCAAAAGCGCGACGAAAATAAAGGTAACTAATAATTTTTTCGTTTCATAGCCTGCTAACCTTAAAATGGTTGCCAGGGCGATAAAAATCAAAACCAAAACCAGCATCATATTAACCAAGCCCTGCGTTACGCTAAGGCCTATCTTGATTATCGGGTTTGTGGCTGGATTAGTATAACTGAAGCTAATAAAGTCCGAACTTAAAACCGAATTGAGTGCCCCTGAAGCAAGGCCAAGCAGAAAGTACGCAACATACTGAAGAAGCCAACAAACAAGCATGACCATGTTTGTTGGAATCCACATCGCCAGATCGCCTAACCAGTTCGCGGAAGCAAAATGAATCGGGGCTAACAACCCCAAGATCGCGGACAAAAAACCGAAAAATGTTATTTTTTTGTTTCTTTTAAAAAAGAATTTTTTTAGTTTTTCTTTATTCATAGAAAAAGAAACCGGCTTAAAAATTTATTATTCTATTATAACAAAAGCAATAAAAAAAGACATACAAAGTCAAGTTGGCGCACGGCAGATTTTTATCCAGTCGCTTATCGCCAGGGCCTCCGGTCTTTTCCGCGGGTCAATGTCGGATTTTTTCAATCGCGCAAGCGCCGTTTTTTTGTTCAGCCCCAATCCTTTGGACAAGTTGTTTAAAATTTGCTTCCTGGGATGGGAAAACCCGGCTTTGATTATCTTGAAAAATAATTCCGGGTTTATTTGTTTTCTATAAACGTTGGCCGGTGTAATTTTGATTATGGCGGCGTCAACTTTGGGCCGTGGCCAAAAAGAGGCTTTGGAAATATAGGAAATAATCTCGGGGTCGGCATAAAACTGAACCGAAACAGCCAGCAGATTCATCTTGGGCGGTTTGGCGCATATCCTCTGGGCCACTTCCTTTTGCACCATCAGAACCATTTCTTGAGGAGGATTGTCGCTTTCTAAAAACTTTCTAATAACAGGAGAAGCAATATAGTAAGGAAGGTTGGCGACAATCTTGTAATTTCCAATTTTCAATTTACAATTTTCAATAAATTTCCAATTTTCAATTTTCAAAATATCATTGTGGATAATTTTCACATTTTTGAATGATTTTAAATTTTCCTTTAGAATTTCTACCATTTTCCGGTCTTTTTCCACCGCTATCATATTTTTTACTCTTTCCGCCAGTTCCCGGGTCAAAACGCCCGATCCCGGCCCGATCTCCAAAACCGCATCAGATTTTTTAAGCTCGGCGGCTTTGATGATTTTTGAAAGAACGCTTTCATCAATTAAAAAATTCTGGCCCCACCCCTTAAAGGGCCTGATTTTATGTTCTTTCAGGGAGCCGGCGATATTTTTTTGAAGATTTTTCATTATTTTTTAATTTTAGCGCTTTTTTCCGCGTGTGGAAAAAACCCTTGACTTGCCTTTTTATCCAATATACAATATAAGATAATGCAAAGATAGGGCGAGGTTTTGATTTTGCCGACAAAAAAATAAAAGTTCGGCTTAATGGAGACACGACTATTCCTAATTTCAACATATTTAAAGCAATTTTGGCTGTTTTGACTATTTTTCGGTATAGAACGCTTTTACAATATTCCCTCTTCCAGGCCTTCAAAAATAAGGCGAAGGCAAGTTTTGCCGGAAACAAAGGATTTATAAAAGACCCTCTTCTTTATTGGGGCGTCTTTGCGGCTATTTTCTTGTCCGGGACCATTATCTTAACGTCCAAGATCGCGCCGGATTCCCATTGTTTATGGGATTTTTCTTTTTTAAGCGCCGACGTTTCAGAAAAAATTTCGTCCCCGAATCTGCTTAACCTCTTTGCGGAATCGGCAAAAGGAAATCCCGAAGATGCGCCTCAGATAAACTTCCTGCAGCAAAACAGCGCCTTTGGCGCCTCTTCTCCCCTAATGGTAAACGCAAGGACCTTGGGAACCTTGTCTGAAGACGCGGAATCAACAAACAGAAAAACCATTACCGAGTATGTTGTCCAGTCAAGCGACACCTTATCTTCAATCGCTCAAAATTCCGGCGTTTCATTGGAAACGATTATCTGGGCAAACGACCTGACCGCAAGTTCAAAAATCAGAGCTGGCCAAAAATTGGTTATCCCGCCGGCGACAGGAATAATCTATCATGTCAAAAAAGGAGATACTCTAAGCGACATCGCCCAGATTTATAAAGGAAAAACCGATGAAATTATAACTTTTAACGAGCTCTCCGGAGAAGGAGATATTTTTATAGGAGATATTCTGATAATTCCAAACGGAAAGATGCCGTCTTCTCCGAAATTGGCTCCGGCTCCGGCTCCCCAAACCCCGATCGCTTCAAGTTATTTCATTTGTCCGCATTCGGCCTGCAAAATAACCCAGGGCCTGCACTATTACAATGCTATTGATTTTGGAGGGAAGTGCGGAGACCCGATTTTTGCAGCAGCCGGCGGGGTTGTCCAGAAAGTAAAATTCGGCTGGAACTACGGCGCCGGAAACTACATCTCGGTTCTCCACCCAAACGGCGTAGTCACCAATTACGGCCATATTTCAACAAGCTTGGTCAGCCCGGGCCAGGAGGTTTCTCAAGGAACCATCATTGCCTTGATGGGCGGCAAGCCGGGCACTCCGGGAGCGGGGATATCAACCGGATGCCATGTGCATTTTGCCGTATACGGAGGCCGTAATCCGTTTGCGAGATAGCCCGAAACAAAAAATCAAAATAAAGAACAAAAACGGGGATAATACTCCGCTTTTTAATTTTCAGACGGTTATTGTTAAAATCCAAAAATCAAATATCAAATTCCCGATTTTTATCGAGGACTCTCGACAAAGTCGGAGCAAATCCAAAGTTCAAAATCAAAAAATAATTTTTGGCATTTGGGTTTTAGTCATTGATTTGACATTTGGATTTTGCGCTTTGGATTTACGTATCCTCTCTTATCCTATACATTAATGCTTCCGTAAGATGATTATAATTGATATTCTCCGATTCCTCCAAATCAGCTATGGTTCTTGCTACTTTCAAAACCCGGTGGTAGCCCCTGGCCGAAAGTTTGCCTGAATCAACGAATTTTTTCAAAATCTCTTTGGACTTGGAATCTATCTGGCAGAATTTTTTAACCTCCGGGGACTGCATCTCGGAATTAACCAAAATTTTCTCTTTTAAGGCGCCTGAAGCTCCCGCGGAAAACCTTTGCCCTTGGACGCGCCTCGCTCTTGCCACCCTTTCTTTTATGATTTTTAAGGATTCTTCGTCTTCCGGCGCCGCCAATTTTTCAAATTTCAAGTGGGGAACGTCAATAAAAAGATCCATCCTGTCAATCAGCGGGCCGGAAAGCTTTCTTCTATATTTTGCTATCTGCGAGGAAGAACAGGTGCAAGGCCTTATTGGATCTCTGTAATAACCGCAGGGGCAGGGATTTGCCGCCGCCACAAGAGTAAAACGGGCAGGAAGGGTTAATCGTTCTCTCACCCTAAAAATGGAAATCTGGCCATCCTCCAGGGGCTGACGCAATGACTCTAAAACATCGCGGTGAAACTCCGGAAATTCGTCAAGAAACAAAACCCCCCTGTGTGAAAGCGTTATCTCCCCGGGTCTTGGAGGATTTCCGCCGCCGATTAAAGCGGCTTCGGAAGTTGTGTGGTGGGGAGAACGAAAGGGCCTGGCGCTGATCAGGGGCTTATCTTTTGGCAAAAGCCCGGCAACGCTGTAAATTTTGGTCACCTCCAAGGATTCTTCAAAAGATAAATCCGGCAAAATAGAAGGAAGCGAGCGGGCAAGCAAGCTTTTACCCGCTCCGGGCGGACCTTGCATCAATAAATTGTGGCCGCCGGCCGCGGCAACCTCTAAAGCCCTTTTTGAACTTTCCTGGCCTTTCACCCAAGACAAATCAAAACGGCAAGATGAATCATTTTTAAAAACAACTTCATCTCCTGAAAACGGGGCGATCTTTATTCTGCCTTCCAAATAATTAATCGCCTGTTTCAAAGAATCAACTCCTATAATTTTAAGAGCGTTTTCTTTTTGCCCCGCCAAAGCCAAAGCCGCCTCCCGGCTGTTCTCTTTGGGCAAAATTATTTCTTTAAAACTCGCTTCCTTGGCCAAAAGAGCAAATGAGAGAACGCCTTTTATCGGCTTCAGCTTTCCGTCCAGAGACAATTCTCCGGCGCAAATCCGAGCTTGAGGAACAAACCTGCTTTGGCCGGAAGCCAATAAGTACCCCAGAGCAATAGGCAGATCATACAAAGACCCCTCTTTTTTTAAGTCGGCCGGCGCCAGATTCACCAAAACCCTTTGGGGCTGGCTGTAGGGAGCGCGAAAACCCGACGATCCTATCGCCGCTCCCACCCTTTCTTTTGATTCTTCAACTGCTTTGTCGGGCAAGCCAACAATATTAAAACAGCGCAGGCCGAAAGAGACATCTGCTTCTATCTCAATAATCTGAGCGTCCAAACCCACGACTGCCGCTGAAAAAACCCTTGAAGACATATTAACTTAAAAAGCCCGAATAAAGGGGCTTTTTAGGGTCTGCTGATTATTTTTGGCACTCCTTACACAATCTGGCCTCGGGGTAGATTTCTAATCGCTCCTCTGAAATTTTCTTGCCGCATTTTTCGCAATTCCCGTACTGCCCTTTTTTTATTTTCTCTAGCGCCAGATTGATATTATTCAGCCGAATCTCCAGATTATGCTCTACGGGAAGACGATTAGCATATTCGGCAACCTCGTCCGCCGATTCCTCCAGCTGCTGGCTGCCCGAAGACCCTTCGGTAAACTGGGGGAACTTCGTGTCCCAATCTCCTTTGATTTCGCTGTCTTTCTCGGCAAACTTTTTTAATTCTTCTTCCAACGAAGATTTTAAGCGCAAAAGACACTTCTTCAGTTTCTCAATAACCTCTTTTTTCATATATTTAGTGTCCGGAAAAACTTTTATTTTGTCTTCCCGTAAAGTTCATTTAATTTTTTTCTCGTTAAAGCGTCAACGATGCCGGTTGGCCTATCCAAGCCCAGAGGTGCCAGCACTTCGGATTTGTATTTTTCCTGGAATCGGTTGACCGCCTGCCTGGTGAGAGGCCCGAACCAGCCGCTGACTATCGCTTCCGGATAAATCTCTCTATTTTTCGCCAGCCAGGATTGAAGAACCTTTACGCTGTCTCCTTTGTCGCCGTATTTCAAATCAGTGGTCAGTTCCGGAGCCGGAGGAATAATGCCTGTGTTGCCGTAAAGCTCGTTCAATTTTATTCTGGTGTATTCATCCACAATGCCCGTGCCTTTGGTATAACCTTGGGGAGCCAATATCTCGGCCGCGTATTTTTCCTGGAAGCGGATTACCGCCTGTTTTGTAAGGTTGGCGAAAAGACCGCTGACTATGCCCTGGGGATAAACAGTCGGGTCCTGCTTAAGCCAAGTTTGGAGAAGCTTTACGTCATCGTTCCGGTCGCCCAGTTTTAAGTCCTGGTTCAGGGCTGCGGCTTCGCCCGAAACGCCAATCTTGGCG
>Ga0172362_10005398_pt1 | contig 11071 bp, 22 predicted proteins | sample LakKivs1_kivu2a2_FD_114534 | JGI IMG/M metagenome (GOLD analysis project Ga0172362, IMG submission 114534) | Sediment microbial communities from Lake Kivu, Rwanda - Sediment s1_kivu2a2 | ecosystem: Environmental > Aquatic > Freshwater > Lake > Sediment | place: Rwanda: Western Province, Lake...
AAGGGGTATAACAGAAAAACAGAGTATGCCGATTATTATATTGTAGAAAATGCCAAAGATGGTATTTGTTTAAAATGGACTTTGTTGAAAGTTTATAGTTCTCCATTTTATTTTAGACATACCAAATTCTATCGAGACCATTTTAAAAGTATAGATGACGCAACACAGGCTCAGTCCGAAATAGATATACGAGAGGCTGAAAGGTATGTTAGGAAACTAAGAAGAAGATGTTCTGCAAAATGGAGTAGAAGATATCAATTGATTAAAAAGTTTGGTGATAAGTGTCAGGAATGTGGGTATGACAAGCAACGACCTTTGCAATTTCATCATATAGATAGTAGTGAAAAGGACTTGTATTCAAAAAATAAAGAAGCCTCCTTGGACGAGGTTGAAAAGCATCCAGAAAGATTTAAGATGCTTTGTGCAAATTGCCACATCATATTGCATTCAAATCAAAACTCTATAAATAGAGAATTTAAAATCATTAATACTAAAAAGAAATATAGAAAGATATCTCATGAAAGACCAATTAAACTTATTCAATAATAAACAATGTAGAGTTGTTCATTTTAAAAAGTCTTCATATGATGTCTATATAGGAAGACCAAGTGAATTTGGAAACCCATTTGAGATAGGGAAAGATGGAACACGAAAAGAAGTAATTGAGAAGTATAGAAAGTATTTTTATGGAAGACCAGATTTGATGGAGAAGGCTAAAAAAGAATTAACCGGCAAAATTATAGCTTGCTGGTGTAAACCAAAATCGTGTCACGGGGATGTTTTGGCTGAATATGTAAATAGAGAATCATATGGACAAGGAAACTCTTAAGAAAATCGGAGAAGATCCAGAAGCCTATCTTCGTGAAACCTTATTCAACGAAGTTAAGGAGTTTTTTGGTGATGAGGTAAAGGCTAAACTTTGGTTTGAGACCAAGAATCCGTTGCTTGGTGAGATTAGTCCTAATGAAATGATGGAATTGGGACGATATCAAAAACTTAGCGAGTTTATTGATAATCAATTAGCGGAGAATAAGCAATAATGGAAGAGGCCGGATATTTTGTTATAGAAATAGAATCAATGAAGCAGTTGTTAACCAAACTGCCAATTGATATTTTGGAACATCAGTCAATTGATGTGGCTGATGAGTTGAGACGTATTGACGAATTAGAGATTGCCTTGGAAAAAAAGAGAGAATTAAAGAAATCCTTGGAATCTTATAAAGTTATATTGGATAAGGAAATAGAAAAAAGAATTCAGTAGGGGATAAAATGCCGGGTTATGTTTATGCGAATAGAAGTGGTAAGGCAACGCCGAATGATGTGGTATTGACTCCAGTTCCAGCCGCAAATTTCATTGTTGAATATCTATTAAAAAGGGGATTGAGTGGAAATATTTTAGAGCCATGCCGAGCGTCAGAGCATGGTTCTTTTTATTCTGCCTTAAAAGGTATTAAAAATTCAACATTAGATTGGTGTGAAATTGAAGAAGGGAAAGATTTTTTTGAATATAATAGTCATGTAGATTGGATTGTTACGAATCCGCCCTATTCTATATATGATGACTTTTTACTTAAGTCTTTAGAGGTTGCAAATAATGTAGTTTTTCTCTGTCCATTAAATAAGGTTTTTAAATCAAAAAAATTGGACATAAAACTACATGAATGGGGTGGATTGAAGGAAATTATAATGATGGGTTCTGGCGGTTCTCTTGGTTGGCCCTTTGGTTTTCCATGTGGAGTTCTCTGGTTTAAGAAAGACTATCATGGACCTGTTGATTTTACAAGGGCTTATGATTGGTCAAAAAAATGAATTTTAAAAATAAAGAACAAATCATAGAAGATCTTTACAGCAGAAAATACAAGTTAGTTTTAGGCTTTTGTATGAGATTTACTTTTGGAGATATTCACGAAGCAGAGAATCTTACTCAAGATATATTTTTAAATGCTTATAGTAATTTAGATAAATTCAGAGGAGATTCAAAAGTAGATACATGGTTTTATCGTATTACTAAAAATCATTGTCTTAATTATGTTAGATATAAAAATCAACATAAAAGACATGCAAATAAGATTTATTCAGTTGAAAAAATTATAGAAGATCACAACACACTTGATTATGAGCATGGTGGAAAATATTATAATCTTTATAAATATTTAGAAGATAAAAAACAGCCAAATATACTAAATTCAATTATTCAAAAAAATTATTTAGAACAAATTATTGAGTTAATACAAACACTTTCGCCAATACATAAGGAATGTATTTTATCATTTCTAGATACTGATGATTTTAATAGTTATGAAGAAGTTTCGGAAAAACTAGGAGTGCCAGTTAATACGGTAAGAAGTAGGCTTTCTAGGGCAAGATCAATACTTAAGAGAAAAGTAAAAATAAGACTTTAATCTTCTTTTTTGTTTGAATTATTTTGGGCTATTTTTTGTTGAGCATCTACGACTATTTGAAGTATACGCTTGTCGTCTTCGTCCAGATTAGTATCTCTAGTTTCATATAATCTTGTCATTTCATTAAGCAGATTTTCTTGTTTTTGAAGTTTCATCATATGTATTTCTTCTGCTTCCTTCGGTTTATATCCAGTTTTTTGCATAACATAAATAGCATTATGTAGTTGTTGTTCGTATTCTGGTAAAATATCATATTCTTCAATTAAATCTTCAAATCTTAAATGTTTATCTTCTATGTAATCATCACTAATGCAATGGACTAAAAATAATCCATCTTCTTCATTATAGGTAATTTCATATTTTGTTCGACCTTCTATTCCGTTAAATTGTTCCATAGTATATTGCACATCATCTTCTACCCATATGCTTCCATTCAAAGCCTTCCATACCTCGTTATTTTGAGGTATGGATTTTCGTGTTTTATTGGTTGCCCATTGATTTCTCTTCATTAGTAAACCTTTTCAAAAGTGTTGATAAATTCATCTTTATTCATGCAATAGTTTTCAGTGCTGTTGGTAAAATGAAACTCAACGCCCTCGCCTTCTAATCCTTCTATTTTTCCGACCTTAATGACTTTTACTCTTGTTTCTATTGGATTTCCGTATTTGAAAGTCATCCTATCAAACATTCTCCACATCTGGTCAGTCTTGATTTGAATTTTGTGTTCATACATATTGAGCCTCCTAAGTTCTATGTGTATTTTACCGATTTTCATTTAAGATTTCAAGTTGAATTTGAGAGAATATCTGCGTATAATAGTTTAAAATCAAGGGAGAACGAGTGAGATATATATTTATACTTCTATTTTTGCCATTTAGACTTTATTCGGCTGATTTGGCATTTGTTGGAGACATCAATTTTACAGGCTTTGTTGGAGAAAAGATAGCGGAGCATGGATATAAATGGCCTTTTTATTATGTAAGAGAAGAACTAAGATCTGCTGATTACACAGTTGGAAATCTTGAATCACCGGCCGGAGTAGGCGGGGCAAAGTTCTGTGATAAGAAAGTCTATTTTAAAGCCAATCCAGATACATTAGATGCTCTTCTGGATGCTGGTTTTGACATGGTTTCTTTAGCCAACAATCATGCTCTTGATTATGGGCCAGATATATTAAGACAAACGATGGAAGGATTGGATAGACGAGGTATTAAGTATATTGGATTAAGAAACGATTCTAAAAGTCCATATGTTCCAACTATAGTACATGTTAAGGGATTGAAGTTGGCTTTTCTTGGATACTGTAATGCTTGTATGACTGAATTCGGGCCGACTCCAGACCATATGGGTGTTAATGCTGGAATGTCTCAAACTATCAAGGCACAAGTTAGAAGGTTGAGAAGAGAGCAAAAACCAGATTTCATTATTGCCTTAGTTCATTGGGGTAAAGAATATCATGGCGTTGATGCTAATCAGAGATATACTCAGAAGGCTTTTTTGGACGCTGGAGTAGATGTGATTATAGGTTCGCATCCTCATGTTCTGCAATTGATAGAACAAGACAAGCATCGTTTCGGAAATCCGTTAACTGCTTTTAGTTTGGGGAATTTCCTCTTTCCTATGAGATGGCAAATAAGTTTAAGTTCTGTGATTCTACATGTTTCTTTGACAGTTGATAAGTTTAACGAGAAGCATATAAAGTATGAATACACATTTATTGATTTGCATGATAAAAGGCCCTCTCAGACATTTCCAAATGGTATTAAGGATATTGCCAGAATGGATTATGTTCTGCAAAAAGGCTATGAGTATGGTGGCGTAAGGACTTGGCCCGTAAATGAGTTATTACAATGATGACTATGGAAATTTTCGGATGGTTATCTGCTTTCTTTTTAGGGGCTTGTGGGATACCACAGGCTTATCATTCTTGGAAAGTGGGAAAAGCGGAAGACGTGTCTTGGAGTTTTCTTATTATGTGGCTTTTGGGAGAAATGTTTGGAACGGTTTATGTCCTTAATTTCAATCCTATCCCTTGGCCTTTATTTGCGAATTATATTCTAAATGCCATATTGATTATGATAGTTTTAAAATATAAAATCAAACCTAGAGGAGCAAAATGATGCTACTTCATACGCCTATAAGTGGAGATATGAGAGTAAAACATAAATTTGCTTTCTTTCCTATTAAAATAGATGACAGGACAAGAGTTTGGCTTGGATTTTGTTATTTGGCGCAATTATATACGGTTAGTGAATGGATGACAAAGAAGGCATTTCTGAGAGAGGAGGAAGCAAAGACATATTTGAAAACATTGAAAAGCGAAGAAGAAAGAGGAAAGATAAAGTATAGAATAGGTGAACGCTAACTCAGGAGAATAAAATGCCACCACGGAATAGATTTGTTCAAGCAATGGCGGAAGGTAATGAAACCCCAAACTCAGGTGATCCAGGTATGAACTCAATGATTAAGATGGTGACTTTAGGTGTAGCGGGATTGATGTTTATTTTAGCATTCTTTTCAAGTTGCACGATTGTTGATCCAGGTAATCGTGGTATTGTTGTCAGGTTGGGAGCAGTGCAGACGAGCAATGTTTTGAGCGAAGGTCTGCATTTTGTAGCCCCATTTATTACCAGCGTTAAGGAGTTTAATGTAAGAACTCTACTTGACGAGATTGCGGCTACGGCGGCTTCCAAGGATTTGCAGGAAGTTAATGCTCACCTTGCTATTAACTGGCATCCTGATACTACAAAGGTAGCAGAGATGTATCAGAAGTATGGCACTCGTCAGGCTCTTGTTCAGAACATTATTCAGCCTGCTGTGAACGAGGTTTTCAAGGCGGCTACTGCCAAGTTGTCTGCCGAGGAAATTCTTAGACAGCGTGTTCAATTAAAGAGAGAAGTGGATATGAGATTAGTCGAAGTTCTTTCCAGATATGGAATCATTATTGACGATATTTCTCTTGTAAATATCTCGTTCTCTGCTGAGTTTAACAAGGCAATTGAGCAGAAACAGATTGCAGAACAGAATGCTCAAAAGGCTGTTTATGTTGCTCAACAGGCAAAACAGGAAGCGGCGGCAGAAGTGGCAAGAGCCGAAGGTAAGGCCAAGGCTCAGGCACTACAGAGGGCTACGATTAGCGACCAGTTAATCAGATTGAAGGCCCTTGAAGTTCAGGAGCTTGCGTTGCAGAAGTGGAATGGTCAACTACCAGGAGTTACTGGTGGAGTCATTCCGTTCATCAATGTAGGCGGAGACAAGTAATCTGATTAAAGCATGGGTGGGCCTAAGAATCCACCCATGCTTTCTATCTTAGGAGACAATTATGCCTATATTAATTTTGTTTTTATGTGTAGTTTTTTATTTAGCAATTGCCGTTGGTATATTTAAATATGTTATAAGACATCAAGATCTGTTAAGAGAAAAAGATATAGTCATAGGGAATATTGAACCTGATGATTTTTTGTTATTTGGTATACTATGGCCTATAATGATTCTTGTTCTTATTGGATTTATAATCATCGCATCTGAAAAGGGAAAGAAAAATGGCTAAAAGCAGGCTTGATTTTGATGACTATTCTTTCGACCAGATTAGTGCATTAGCAAGATTGGCCTTAAGAGATCCATATAAAGTCCCTGTTTATGTTTATAAAAATATGGAATGTGATTTGTTTTCCAGCGACAATAAGAGAGTGGATAAATTGCTAAAACAGGCAAGGATTAGAAGAAGGCTTAAGAAACATGCCAAGAATATTCTTATGACAGAAAGGCATGTAAAGGATTTCTTTCGTTTATTAAATAGCATGAGGGCAAATCGTAGATGAAAAATTATAGAGTTCAATATTTCATTAAAATGCCAGATTATCCTGGTGGTGGCATTAAGCGTTCTATGCGTATAAAGGCAGAAAACGCTAAAATGGCAGAAGATATATTTATGTCAAGAGCCAAGAAAGCGTCTAGTAGTTCAAAAGTTCTTTCTGTCCAAGAAGATCATTGTAAAAACTGCGGAAAATAGTTTAATTAGCCTCCTATGTCTTTTATAAAAATATATTAAATAAATAGGAGGTTTTGCCGTGCCTTTCAAAAGCCAACAACAAAGAAAATGGATGTATGCCAACGATCCTGAAATGGCAAAAGAATGGGAGAAAGAAACTCCTAAAGGTAAAAAATTGCCGAAATATGCCCCTAAGAAAAAGAAGAAAAAGAAGTCTTCTTTAGACTACCGTTCCTACATTGTTAAAACTGCGGCAGATGAAGCGAGAATGCAAGCGATTGATAGATGGCTTCCTAAGTGGTATAAGGATTTAAAAACTCAATGTAATTGCAATCCAGCCATTAAAGATATGGCTAATTATGTGATTCAAAAACTTGGACAAGAGTTTGGAAGACAGACCATTTCAAAAGAGATAAATGCTATTCAGGAAAGAGTTTTAAATTTCTTTAAGAGATTGAAGCAGAATCCTAAAATAGTAGAAATGGCAAGTGTAAAGATTTCATCCAGAGATAAGTAATCTAATACATATTCAATATGATAGAAACCCAGGCCGAAAGGCTTGGGTTTTTGTCATTTACTTAAAATTGAATTTATATTTTAGTATAATAATTCAAATGGGTATGACACATCATTTGACAGTAAAGGATTTTGCGTGTATAATGCTCATGATTCAAAGGAGATATATGTATTCTCAGGATGTAAATTTCTTTGAGAAGATAGACACTGAGGCCAAGGCATATTTTTTGGGCTACATGTTGGCTGATGGCTATATTGAAGATAGATTTACATATTTTAGATCGAGAATCATACTTGCGGCAGAGGATAAGCATATTTTAGACGAGTTCAATAAGAGGCTTAGATCTGACAAGCCATTGGTTTTAAGAAAAGGCGGAAATAGACCAACTAAAAATGGGAAAATCATGCATTGTCAAGATTGCTATGTGTTGACTTTGAATGACAAGGCATCTAGAGATTTGATGAGACATGGACTTACTCCTAATAAATCTCTTACTGCCGATTTGCATTATAGCATGATTCCAAAAAATCTGATTAGGCATGTTGTTCGTGGTATTTTTGATGGAGATGGGTGTTTTATAAATAGACAAAGAGGTAATACATATGAAATGAATATAGCAGTTTCGGAAGCATCTGGTAATAGTATTATAAAAATTTTAAAAGAGAATTTGGGTATGGATGCGATATTAAGGAATGATAGGAGAATATTTAAGTTGTGCCTGAATAATTATTATGATATGAACAGGTTTTTTGAATGGTTGTATAATGATTCAGATAGTTCTCTGAGATTAACAAGAAAATATGATATTTATTTAAGGTTCAAATCAGATAAAGATGGATTGATGAAGAAGAAAGAGGAATTATTGCCTTTTAAAGAAGCAAAAAAGAGAGTAGCCGGTCTTGTGGCGACAAAGAAGGAATGGATAGAACTTTGTAAAATGGGAGGAAAGCCAGGAGGGGTTCCTGCTAATCCAAGAGCGGTTTATATCAAAACTGGAGAGTGGGATGGATTTGAAGATTTTCTTGGACAGATTTGACATTAAATCGGTTTTTGTGTATAATACTTAAAATGAGTTGCGAATTCTGTGGAAGAGAAAAAGAACTAACTGCTCACCATCTCATTCCGAAGTCCATGCATGGAAGAGATTGGTTCAGGAATCGTTTCTCAAAACAGGAAATGCAGACAAGAATAGTGATGTTGTGTAAAGATTGTCATCACGCAGTTCATAGATTTTTTGTTGAAAAAGAACTAGGAAAGATGTATAATACCAAGGAAGCGTTGTTGAATGAAAAGAAAGTGATTGATTTCATCAAGTGGGCCAAAAAACAAAAATAGGAGGATAGAACCATGAAGACAAAGAAGCGAGTGTTAACGGTCAGCAAGTCGGAGTTGGTTTCCGATATTAAGAGGGTTGCTCGAAAGGTCAAGGATATTCCTAATCGTAGGGAGTATCGTGAATTCGGCAAGCATGGTAGTTCTACTTATGAGCGTAAGTATGGCTCGTGGTCAGAAGTCCTCAGACATGTTAAGGCCAATAAGTTCTCTTGGTCTAGGAAGTAGGATATGCCTAGAAAGAAGAAGGATTCCGAAGATACCGAAGAGTCTTCCGATAGCGTGATTCGGGAAACTGATGCTGATATTGAGAAGGTAGAGGAAGATGTTGATGAAGATGGTGAAAAGGTAGAACACGGAGAAGTCAACATCGGTTCTTATAAGGCTCATTTAGCATCGGCTCAAAAAGGTATTAACGACTATCATATTTGGTTCAATTTGACGGAAGCCTGTATTGCTATGGCTCATCCAAATACTTATCATAGAATTGATTTAAGGGATAAGGATATGTTGAAGCGTCTGTCTAAAGACATGGATATGCCAATTGACTTGGAATATATCGATTCGCAGACTAAGGCTCATTCGTTCTTGATTCAGGCTAATGGGACTTTTGCCAAGAATAAAGAGCCTAAAGATCCGACTAAGGATGATTATGGAAAGCCCATTACTAAGAAGGCTCAGAAGGCTAATGCCAAACGAGAAAAGATTCAGGCTAAGTTAGATGTCTTAGAGGCTAAGTATAAGAAGATGAAGGACAAGTCTGGCCCAAGAGGAACGAAACTCAAGGCCAAGATTGAAGAACTAGAGGCGAAGAAAGATAGGACTTAATGATTACCATCAGGATTTTAAAAATTGGGCATAAGCCATTGATTGCACATGTTAAAAATGATGCAGATTGCAAGATGTGGCTTAAGTTGTTCTCTGGCGATTTTGATGCTGTCGAAATCAAACATGAAAAGAAAAAGGATATTTTGAGATTTGAGAGTAAGTATAAACTCTCCCAATGGATGCATCAATGACGACTATTTATAAGAATCATTTTGAACATAACGGAGCAGACTTGTATATTGAGTTTGCAAAGTATGGAAATAATAGAACTGCCGTGATTGTCAATGATTCAGATGGTCAGCAATATGCGGTTCTTTCAGTCAATATTCCAGAAGCAGATTTGGAAGATGGTGAGTTTATAGTAAAAAATTATTCTGAGAATCAAGATATTGCCAGAAGTGTTTTTAAGACTGGTTGGTTTGTAGATACCGGCAAGAAGGTCAGGACGGGATTCGTTGAGGTTCCTGTGTGGAGATTTAAGTGAACTATCAATCACGGACTTTAAAAATCGATAAGTCCAAACTTGGCAAGGAAAAGGCCTATATTCTATATCGGCTTTTTGCGGAAGCCAAGTGGTATTATAATCATTTTATCTCACAGGATTTCTTAAACAAAGATATCAGAAACGAATTGCTGAGAAAGCAAAGCGTGGATGTTTTAAATAAAAAGGAAAACAAATCTGAAACTAGAGAATTGAAGTTTTTGGGCCGTAGACTTAAGGCTGGTATTTGGTGCAAGGTCAAGTCTGCCATTAAAGGTCTTTCAGCCAAAAAGAAAAAAGGCGGAAAAGTTGGAAAACTCAAGTTCAAGAAAGAGGCTAATTCCATTTATCTTGAAGCCTATCCACATGCATTTGAACTGAAGTTAGAAAAAATGAATGCATCGGAATATTTTCACTACGGCATGGTTCGTATTGAGATTCGTGGAAAGAACGAGTTAAAGAAGAGGGGATTATGGCTTGATGTTATTGGAACAAGCCAGATTCCAGTTGGAGCCAAGATAGTTACTGGAGAACTAATCAAGTCTGGTGATGATTTCTATATCAAGGTCGTTTTTGAGAACACGATTCAAAAGAAGGAAGATTTTGAATTAGTTGGCGTTGACCTTGGACTTAAGAATCAGTTGACTTTTTCAAATGGAATTCAGGTTGCTTTTGACAGCCTGATTAAGAAGATTGATAAGAATGAAAAAATCCTAAAGAATGCTAGTGTTCGTTTTTCGAGAAAGAAGAAGTTTTCAAAGAACTTTTTCAAGCAAAAGGATAAGATTGCCAAGATCCATAGAAATGCAGTCAGTCTTAAGAATAGCAATAGGCGTTTAATCATCAATGCCCTTATCAAGAGTGGGGTTCTTCCAGTCTTCCAGAATGATAACATTGCTGGTTGGCAAAGGGAGAATGGAAAGAAGATAAGCAAAATAGCATTGTCGGAGATTCGTAGTTCTTTTGTTAGAATTGCGAAAGAAGTTGGATTGGAATATGAAAAGTTGGACAGGTTTGAGGCTACTACACAAATCTGTTCAGAATGTGGCGAAAGAAAGATTGGCGAAGATAAGTTGGATCGTGGCGAAGATACATTTGAATGTGGCAAGTGTGGTCATAAGCAAGACAGAGATTTCAATGCGGCTAGAAATATTCTAAACGGAGTTTTGAAGCAAATACCCGGAGACACCGGGAAATTTAAGCCTGTGGAGAATAAGACCTCTGCTGTTATGTTAAACAACCTTCGGGCTGTCCCTAACATTTCGGTAAGTCTATGTTCTACGAAGCAGGAATCACCATACAGGGTTTCTTCTTCTCCATCTATGGCTACTGCAACACCATAGATTGTGTTCTTTGAAAACTTAATCCACAATATTTTGGTATTGGTTCCCTGTATGTGTGGATGTTTTGAGCATAGAGGCGGAAATATGCGGCTGGGGTATATTGGTTCCCTGTATGTGTGGATGTTTTGTTATGCGGGTGGTGACTATAAATTCGATTTGAAATTGGTTCCCTGTATG
>Ga0172362_10005399_pt1 | contig 11070 bp, 7 predicted proteins | sample LakKivs1_kivu2a2_FD_114534 | JGI IMG/M metagenome (GOLD analysis project Ga0172362, IMG submission 114534) | Sediment microbial communities from Lake Kivu, Rwanda - Sediment s1_kivu2a2 | ecosystem: Environmental > Aquatic > Freshwater > Lake > Sediment | place: Rwanda: Western Province, Lake...
ATAAGGAAAGGGGTTAAGCTTGATAACCTGATCCAGGTAGGACACAATGTCGAAGTGGGAGAAAACACCGTTATGGCCGCTCTGACAGGCATAGCCGGATCTGCAAAAATCGGGAAGAACTGCATGTTCGGAGGACAGGTCGGAATTGCAGGACATATTATGATAGCAGACGGCACAAAAATCGGTGCGCAGGCAGGTATTATAGGAGATATAAAGGAAGAGAACCGGGTATTGCTGGGATCTCCTGCAATTGATATGAAGAATTTCTTCCGCTCTTCTGTGGTTTTCAATAAGTTGCCTGAACTCAGCAAAACTGTGGACAAACTTGAAATGGAGATAAGCTTACTGAAGAAATAAGATTCTAAAGTTCTGATCTGAACGAAATTAACTAATAATATTGGGTTAACATCTGATTTTTTAGCTTGTTCAGTTTTTTTTTATTTTTTTTGTACCGGATTACTATAAACATGATTTACAGATGAGCGAGAAACAGAGAACACTTGCAAAGACGATCAGTTTGGACGGCAAGGGATTGCATACGGGTATAAATGTCACAATTACATTCAAACCAGCACCTGCCAATCATGGATATAAATTCTGCAGGGTTGATCTTCCCGGGCAACCCGTAATTGAAGCTCTTGCCGAGAATGTGACTGAAACATCCAGGGGAACAACACTCGTGCAGAATAATGCTTCAGTCGCGACGATAGAACATGTTCTTGCTGCCTTGCATGGCATGCAGGTCGATAATGCACTTATCGAACTTAACGGACCTGAAGCTCCGATAATGGGCGGCGCCTCGTGGAAATTTGTCGAAGCAATAAAAGAAACAGGAATTGTTGAACTTAAGGAAGACAGAAATTATTTTGTGGTTAAACAGAAAATAGCTTTCTCGGATGAAGAGCATGGTGTTGACCTTATTGTCTATCCCGACGATCATTTAAGCATAAACGTGCTTATAGATTATAATTCAAGGATACTCGGAAACCAATACGCCATTCTTGATTCTGTTAAGAATTTTGAAGCTGAAATCGCCAACAGCAGGACATTTGTCTTTTTCCATGAACTTGAACCTCTTTTCAACATGGGGCTGATAAAGGGCGGCGATATGGATAACGCTGTGGTAATACTTGAAAAAGAAGTGGAACAATCTGAAATTGACCGGATTGCCAGGCTTTTCAACAGGCCGGGAATTACAAAACATACAGCAGGAATCCTCAACAACACTGAATTGAGGCATCCCAATGAACCGGCGCGTCATAAGCTCCTGGATCTTATGGGAGACCTGGCTCTTGTCGGCCACCCGATTAAAGGTAAAGTCGTTGCCACACGCCCGGGACACTATGCCAATACACGTCTTGCCAAGATCATGCGGCAGGAGATGAAAAAGGCTCTCTCAAAACGCGAAATTCCTCAGTATGATCCCACACAGCCTCCGGTATATTCTATCGAAGATATAAAGAAACGGCTGCCTCACCGGTCCCCGTTTCTACTGGTCGATAAGATAATCGCGCTTGATGAGAATTATGTTGTCGGTATTAAGAATGTAACCTTTAATGAACCTTTCTTCCAGGGACACTTTCCTGATGAACCGGTCATGCCCGGAGTCCTCCTCGTCGAAGCCCTGGCACAATGCGGGGGACTACTTGTGCTGGGCAATGTTGATGAACCTGACAAATATTCAACCTATTTTCTCAAAATTGATAAACTTAAATTCAAGCATAAGGTTGTTCCCGGAGACACGGTTATCCTGAAAATGGAACTTATTGAACCCATACGAAGAGGTATTGTTATGATGTACGGCCAGGCATTTGTCGGAAATTCACTGGCTGTTGAAGGCGAAATGACAGCCCAGGTAATTAAAAACAAATAAATGCAATGATCTCAAAATCAGCTTTTGTCCATCCCGATGCCAGACTGGGTGAAAATGTGACAGTTGAACCTTTTGCATATATAGCCGGCAATGTTGTGATCGGAGACGGAACCTGGATTGGCCCCAACACCGTGATAATGGATGGGGCAAGGATTGGTAAAAACTGCAGGATATTCCCCATGGCTGTTATTTCAGCCATTCCTCAGGATATGAAATTCAGGGGTGAAGATACAACTGCTGAGCTGGGTAACGGTACAACAGTAAGAGAGAGCGCTACAGTCAACCGTGGCACTGCTGCTTCAGGAAAAACCATTGTTGGAGAAAACTGCCTCCTTATGGCATATTCACATATAGCACATGACTGCAACCTGGGCAATAATTGCATTCTTGGAAACCTGTCGGGGCTGGCCGGTGAAGTAAAAGTCGGGGACTGGGCTATCCTCAGCCCCGCAACCCTCGTTCATCAGTTCGTCCGGATCGGCGCCCATGTAATGATGGGAGGAGGATCAAAAGTAAGAATTGACGTGCCTCCTTTTATAAAGGCAGACAGGGAACCTCTCGCATTTATGGGACTGAATACTGTCGGACTTACACGAAGGGGTTTTACAAAAGAGCGTATCGATGAGATCCATAATATGTACAGGATCATATATCAGAATAAAATGAACGTGAGCCAGGCGCTTGAATATATAGAAAAGGAAATCAAACCTTCCCCCGACAGGGACTATATTCTCGAATTCATAAGGAATTCCGAAAGAGGTATAATAAGAGGGCCTCGATAGATTCCCTCTCTACCGGTTCTTGTCCCGTCTCTCCTGGCCAGATCACGCAGATTTTCGGAGATAAGTTATCTCATACATTAACAATATCCCTGCCAAAAGGATTCAGCGCAATAGCTGTAAGCTTGAAATGCTGCATCCCGAACGGGATTCCTATAATGGTTATGCAAAGAAGAAGTCCGAACAGGGCATGAGAAAGTGCGATCCAGATTCCTCCGCAAAGCAGCCATATCACATTCATCAGAATATAAAGACAACCTGAAGCCCTTGTATGAACCCTTGTGTCCCTGCCAAAAGGCCAGATCGCCAGAGAAGCCATTTTGAGTGTCTGGATGCCGAATGGTATACCCACTATCGTTATCATAAGTGCTATGCTTCCGATAAAATACTCAACGGCAATGACAATACCGCTGAATACAAGCCAGACAATATTTCCAATCAGTTTCATTTTGGCAAAAATTATTCAAGTATTATATTTTTATCCTTCGGGTACTTAACCGAATATGTCAGTATTATCTCCCTTGTTTCCTTTGGTTTTATTTCAAGATCCCATTTTATGGTGCCGCTCTGCTGATTCAGTTTTCCTCCTGATAATTCGAGAGCTTCGACTGTTATTCCGCTGTTCGAGGAAACAGGAATCTGATCGTTAAGTGTTATTTTTATCAGATTTTGCTTATTGTTCCTTAAAGTAATCAGAAATGAATATATCTCTGTTTTGTTAGTGCCTATTATCCTTTTACTGGTATAGTCCTGCCGTTTCTCTCTCTTTACAAGAATGCTGTTGTCTGTCCCGAGAGAAAGTGTCAGTGTATCAGTAAGCTGGTTTACATTAAGATATGATTTGCCTACGAATGTGTTTTCAAAATATAGTGTTGCTTCACCGCTCTGGAGACTCTGTTTTGCCCAGTCTGTTATGTTTCCTGTAAGATATGCAAGCGGTGATAATTTCGGTACGGTAACATATTTGTATTCAGCAGGAGTTGATGAGCGTTGTATCTCAATTGTCTGCATCTTCCCGTCAGAAGCAATGGAATAGGGAATTGAAACTTCGAAGGTAATTGTTGTTTCTCCGATCTGCTTTTCAACAGCAACAGGAGCAGCTTCCGCTTCCATGGCTTTGGCATCAGTGGCTATCTCAAGCATGGCCGGCGCTTCTCTCCTTGGAGCGCCTGTTGCTTTATTCCTGCTTATAATCGGTATAGGGATGTAATAATCTATGAACCACGGATAAAGAACAGGGACATCTCCCGCGATCCAGGGTGTTGCATTGGAAAAGCTCAGTTTTACATCTTTCCAGTCAACTCCGGTTCTCTGGAACAGGTTAGCTTTGTAAAATATGCTGACAGGCTTTGTTATGTCATCAACCCTGATATCATAAGACGGGTACCAGCCCGCGTTTGAAACTACATATGCAAAAGTCAGCCTTCCTGAAACCGGCTTCCCGGCACTCACCGATACGGATATTTCGCCTGAGGGGAGCTGTTCTTTTCCTATCCTGTCTGAAAGCTGTTTCTGGAGGGCAGCCAGCTGCTTTTCATAATCTTTTATCAGCCTGTTTTTCTTCAGAACCGTTGTAGTGACCTGCTCCATATTGCTGGTATACAGGTCCATGACGCTTCTCAGCTGGTCTATCGTGAAGGTGGTTTCCTTGACAAGGATTGCCCTGTTGGCGACTAGAAATGCCTCTTTCTCCTTAAGCACGCTTATTGCTGCTTTTTCATCCTCGATTTTAATCTGAAGGGCATCGATCTGGTTCCTGAGGTTCTTTATTTCAGGAATCTCCTCGAGATTTGCCAGGTAATTATTCTGGTGGTTCACTGCAAGGATGGTGAAATCGCCATATCCCTTAACCTGGATACTCTGCGCATCGATATATGGTGACAGCCCGCCCAGCCTCAGCAGGGTTTTTCCTGCCGGTATATCTGCTGTTGTCTCATGAGTCAGCTGTGCCCGGTCGGGATAAACTGTAACATGCATCAGTGTGGCCTTTATCTCTTTTACACCGTCTGCTGCAGCATTCAGCACGGCTAAAACGTATATTAATAATATGATTGTAAGTCTTTTCATTTTCTGATTCTTTTAATCTGATAAAATTACCACTTTTATAATTATAATCCGGTATTCACTTGTCTTCGCCCTGTAAATCCTGCAACTTGCACCCTGCAACCTGCAACGGGAATTCAGCATCAACAATCTTGCCATAAAAAAACCCCGCCGGAGCGGGGCTTGGATTCGTGTATTTCAATATTGAATATAATGTCCGACTAGATTTCCGTTAAAGTATTGCAGCCAGACGGAAGACCAGCCTTGAGATCCGTCAACCGGCCCGAGATGTATTTCATAACCTGCATAAGGGACATTTACATTATCGATAATTGATTTTTCCGTCTGTCCGGCACCTATATAACCCGCAAAACTTGAAGTCACATCCTCCCTGATTGCTCTCCACCAGAAACCGATATCTTTTCCCAGTTTGTTTGATATCAGGATGTACCCGTTATCGGAGAAAAAGTTCCAATCCAGGGTGATGTCGCCCTTACGCAGAGAAAGTATATTACCTCCTTCAAGGAGTGAAACCGCACCACCATTACCTGTTACTTTTGTTGCCAGTCCATCGCTTAGAGCAACTTCAGTGACGGCTAAGGTAGTGCTGGTGCCGGAGTATGAATTACTTAGCTGAACGGCTCCTTTGGCACCTGTAGAAGCATCAGCAATGGATATTGCGGCATCTCCTCCTATTACCTGTCTTGTTGCACTGATTGAGATCGGGCCGGTTGCTGTCAGGTTGCCTTTGGTTAATGCAGGTTCTGCCCCGACATCAGCAGCAGCAAGATTTGTTCCTCCTATTTTAAATTTTGAACCGGAATTTATATTGACATCACCTGCAATATCCAGGGAGTATGCCGGGGTTTTACTTACACCCACATTCCCATTGAACTGAAGCGTATTAGCTGAAAAATCGCCATATATCAAAGGAGATGGGGTACTTGAGTTGTCGATATACAGTTTATTACTTTCTGTTCCCAGAACAGAACTTCCAGCAGTAAAACCTATAAAAACATTACCGGTACCTGAGGTTATACTGTAGCCTGACATATAACCGATGGCAACATTATTATCGCCGTCCTGAATATTAAATCCAGCCATGTCTCCAAAAAATGAATTATTTGATGCAACCAATGTGGGATTAATAGTATGCGGATCTCCGCTTCTGCCGGCATTAATTCCAACGAATGTATTCCCGGATCCATTTTCAATCCAATAACCGGCATTTGTACCAATGAAAACATTCTCTTTTCCTTTATATATCTTATAGCCGGCATTTATACCCATAAAAGTATTGAATGAGCTTTCCCAGAAAAATGTTTCAACAAGATTTGAACCTGCCGAGGTTCCCAGCATGACATTATATTCCTGTGTTGTATGATTCAATCCGGCAGACGACCCTATTAAGAGATTATGTATGCCTGTAGTAAGGTTTTTACCGGCATTTAAACCTATGAAGATGTTATCATTACCTTGATTTTTCATTCCAGCCTCAAGTCCGATAAAAACATTATTGCTGCCTATACTTTCAAGACCGGCATTTTTACCAAGAAAAACATTATTATCTCCTGAAAGATTGTCTCTGCCGCTTTCATAGCCTATAAATACATTATTTTCTCCATCTATGTTGGCAAGGCCTGAATTATAACCCATAAAAGTATTAAAAGTACCAGTAGTATTGGCTTTGCCAGACTGAAATCCGATAAAAGAATTATAGTTTGCATTGTTTTCAAATCCAGCCTGATATCCAAGGAATACATTTTTTGAGCCTGTGGTTAGTGTTTTACCTGCCTGGTAACCAATTACTGAATTGTAAATACCTGTTTCCTGAATTAATGTTCCGCTTTCATGGCCGATAAAATAGTTTTCGGGAGTTATATTCATGAAGTTGACTGACTCTCCCAGCTTAGTACCGAAACCACCGACTGAAAATCCTCCCTTGGCTCCCTTCGGACTTCCCCCACCCACATTGATCCTTGCATCCAGAGGAGTTATTGAAAGATATTCCTGGATAGGAAGCCCTTCCTTTCCCATATAGCTGAATCCACCAACAGAAAAACCACCTTTTGCACCCTTGGGAAGAAGGTCAGGTGTCTGGTCGATATATATTCTGGCACTGTCTTTGTTCAAGACAAAAAGATCCTGTACTATATTCTCTTTGGCTCCGCTGAATCCCCCTATTGAGAATCCTCCCTTCGCTCCTTTTATTGCATCGTCAAGCGGCACATTTATCCTCACTCCCTGGTTATAAACAGCGAACATTGTCTTCCCGTCCTGCCTTTTAACCTCAAACAGAGGATCTTCCTCATATATGGGATTCTGGTTACGAACATCGACATTTTTCAGAAACACTACAGTATCGGCATCCATGGTAAAAGGATTATCCACGCCTCCGTATGCTAAATTTGAGACCATGGCATATGGAACCGAAAATAGCTGTGCAGTGCCCATTTCGATAAACTCATCATTGGGGTTCACGGAAGTGCTTATATACAGTGGCTGCATTGTCCAGTCAATTTCATCAAAAGAATGAGCATAACCAGAGTCTGTAGATTTTCCTTTTCCGACGATAATCTGGAAAAGACCGGTTTCATTGGTTGTAACTTCATGATCTTCTTCCCAGACTTTAGTCAGATCCCCGTCCAGAAGGGCTATCCTCACTGTCATTTCAAGACCAGGCAGGATGTCTCCGTTTTCATCCCTGGCAATTGCCATGTAATTAAACCCCTGCGGTATACCTTGTCCGGATGTTGTTATTCCAGCTGTCAGCAGTGTAATGAGAAGAAAGATTAGTTTTAAGGTTATGGTTTTCATAGCGGGCGGATTTATTATGATATAAACAAGAAAAGATACGTAAAAAGTCAGTAATAATCAATGATATTTTGACCAAACGGCAGGAATGTTCGATAAATGAACCTGCCGGATTGATAAGAAAATTATGGAATTAACGGCTGTTTATTTAAAGTCCAGGTAACTCACACTGCCTTCTACGGTTGCTTCCTTTCCTGCCATTGGACATCCCTGGACCGGGCAGTTGATTATTTTATGTCTCTTGTTATCAGCAGGTTCCCATCCCATAATAAGAAGAAGTGCAAAGAATCCTATCACATATGCAGCCGCCACATGCCATCCTTTCCTCATCCAGAGCACCACATTGCGTCCTTCCGGGAACTTGTTTGTAATTGCCACGCCGGCAGATGATCCGAACCATACCATCGATCCTCCGAATCCGACAGTGAATGCAAGCATTCCCCAGTCATAATGTCCCTGTTCGAGACAAAGTTTTGTAAGCGGGATATTATCAAAAACGGAAGACAGAAAACCAAGGGTAAATGCAGTTACCCACGATGCATCAGGAAGTTCTTCAACAGGCATCATTGAAGCACACATCACAAGGCATAGCAGGAAAATAGTTCCTTTCAACGCTCCCTGCACCTCTTTCAATGGCACCTTGATTATCATCGGACTGATTGCAATTGCAATCCATACGCCAAGCGCCGGCATATCATAAAGGATATTCGACGCTATAGCACCGATGAGGATAAGTATAACAACAATGATTCTTTTCCATTCAATTTTAATGCCCTCGCATGGATCAGGTATAATACGCCTGTATTTATCCTGTTGGTGTGATCCGAACCACGCGAAGAAAATGAAGGCGAAGATAGCGCCAATATAAGCATGAAAAACATTGATGGCGCTTACTCCGTCTATCCACATCATAGTCGTGGTTGTATCGCCTACAACACTGCCAGCTCCTCCTGCATTGCTCGCAGCTACGATTGCTGCAAGATAACCGATATGAACCTTTCTGTTAAAAACCACCAGGGCTATTGTTCCGCCGATAAGAGCGGCAGCTATGTTGTCAAGAAAAGCAGACATTACAAAGACAAAGAGAAGCAGCACGAAAGGCCCTTTCCAGTCATCAGGCAGGTATCTCGGAAGTATGTCAGGCACCCTGGAATCTTCAAATATCTTTGCAAGAACCGAGAATCCGAGAAGAAGACCAAGCAGGTTCAGGATAATTCCCCATTCTCCCTCGCGCAGCTCCTTATTCATCAGCTGCTCCCCGAAAGAAGTTGTCCCGAATATGTGTTCTCCCAGGTGAAATGCCGGATCAAAAATAAACTTAAAGATAAGCAAGACTGTCAATCCTGTAAGTGCTACCTGGAAAGTCTGCTTGTGGAAGAGGGCAACTCCGAGAAGGATCAGTCCGAAAATAATGAACTCAATCCTTACCGGACCCAGCGAGGGCCCTTCTACTGATCCGGATGATGCAAATGAAATGACAGGGAGCAGCAACAAAAAAAGAAATAAAAAAGCCTTTCTTAAGGCTTTTCTTATGAAGATGACCAGGTTGTCAATCATTAATAAAGAGATTTCAGGTTTTCCGTGCTGCCGCAAAAGTAACCAAAAAATCTGAACGACAGATTAATTAATAACATCAACATAACTGATTGTGCCTGATCCCTGATAAGCTTCATTTTTACCTGCCATAGGACATCCGGGTACAGGGCAGTTGATGATCTTGTGTTCTTTGTTGTCTGCAGGCTCCCATCCCAGCAGAAGATACAGTGTAAAGAATCCGATGATATAAGAAGCAGCAACATACCAGCCTTTTTTTACCCAGAGAACAACATTCCGTGCTTCCTGGAATTTGTTTGTTATCGCGACACCTGCCGAAGATCCGAACCATATCATCGATCCTCCGAAACCAACAGTGTATGCCAGTATACCCCAGTCATAATGGCCCTGGTCAAGACACAGCTTCGTAAGCGGGATGTTATCAAATACAGCTGACAGGAATCCCAGTGCCAGTGCGGTTATCCATGAAGCATCGGGAAGCTCTTCTACCGGCATCAGAGAAGCACAGGTGACAAGGCATAATAGGAAGATGGTTCCTTTAATGGACCCGGGGACTTCTTTCCACGGGACCGGACGTAACAATACCCCGGCGACGATACCTATCCATACGCCAAGGGCCGGCATATCATAAAGGATGTTTGAGATTATAGCACCTGCAAGAATCAATACTACGTGTACGAGTTTCAGCCAGTCAATCCTGATATCTGCCGGAGCATCCTGGACTATCTTGTGATATTTGTCCTGCTGATGAGACGCAAACCAGGAAAAAAATACCAGTGCGATAAAAGCTGCTACATAGGCATGAAGCACATTAAAGGCAGCTACTCCGTCGATCCACATCATTGTCGTTGTTGTATCTCCCACAACACTGCCGCTGCCTCCTGCATTGCTGGCTGCTACAAGAGCCGCGATGTAACCGATATGGACTTTATTCTTAAATACAACAAGTGCAATGGTTCCTCCGATAAGAGCTGCAGCAATATTATCAAGAAATGACGATAGCACAAATACGAAGATTAAGAGCAGCATGGGCCCTTTCCAGTCGTTGGGAAGATAACGTGGTAATAATTCCGGGATCCTGGACTCCTCAAATATCTTTGAAAGCAATGAAAATCCGAGTAATAAACCCAGCAGGTTCAGTAATATACCCCATTCGCCCTGCCTTAGTTCCTTATTCATCAGTTGTTCGATGAAGGGTGTGGTTCCAAACAGATGCTTCCAGAGATGAAAATCCGTATCAAAAACGAGTTTATAAGAAAGCAAAATGGTCAGGCCTGTCACAGCTACCCAGAATGTTTGCCTGTGGAACAGAGCCACTCCCAGAAGAATCAATGCAAATATTATGAATTCGATACGTACCGGACCTATTGACGGAGCTTCACCCCCGGCCGCCATCAGAGATACCGGGATCAGGAGAATAATAAAGAAGAAAACCAGCTTTTTGCTGCTGACAGAAAGATAAGAACGCATTAATGTAAACATATGACCTTTGGAAATCAGGCCGCCAAATTAATAGGTTTTTATTACCATTGTTTCAGCTTATTTATGATTTACATCATTTCCTTACGATAATTTTCCATAATTCCTCGTCAGAATCTTTCCGGTTATTTTATATTTTTACATGTTTATTTAGATTAAATATAATTAACAAACCTTAATTCCGGTTGTTAGTATATTCGGAAACAAATCTGTAAACATTCAGATGGCAAAGGACCAGGATAAAATAATCGGTGATGTGACCACAGGGGAGTACAAGTACGGTTTCTATTCCGATATTGAAATGGAACAGATCTCCAAAGGTCTTAATGAAGATATTATTCGGACCATTTCGGAAAAGAAGAACGAGCCGGAATGGCTGCTGGATTTCCGTCTTAAGGCGTTCCGACACTGGCAGACTATGAAAATGCCGGAATGGGCAAACCTGAAGATACCGCGCATAGACTACCAGGACATAATCTATTATTCTGCTCCGAAAAAGAAAAAGTCTCCGGAAAGTCTTGATGATAT
>Ga0172362_10005400_pt1 | contig 11069 bp, 13 predicted proteins | sample LakKivs1_kivu2a2_FD_114534 | JGI IMG/M metagenome (GOLD analysis project Ga0172362, IMG submission 114534) | Sediment microbial communities from Lake Kivu, Rwanda - Sediment s1_kivu2a2 | ecosystem: Environmental > Aquatic > Freshwater > Lake > Sediment | place: Rwanda: Western Province, Lake...
AATTTACATGGGCGGAGGAGGATACAGTCCGTCACACGTCGCCATTGCCGGAGAACACTGGTACTTTATCGTCGTTGAACTCGTTGTTTTTGTCTTTTTGATGTACTTTTCAGTATAGTAAGCTTCAAACAATACCGATTCACTCTCAAGACCACGCACAAATGTATGTATACTGTGAATGTTTGGAAAGGTTGTCATGATCTCGTATTGTTCTCCGTCCAAAGCACCAACTTTTCCCACCGTTTTTCCAACTTCACCTTTGATCATTCCTCGTAGTGTATTTGCCTGATCTTCCGTGAGCATTTTCACATGTGTCCCCGGATATCCATGTATTTCAACATGCGCATCATCAGTCGGAGTCAATTTTACCCGGTAAGCAGGAAAGGCCATATTTGTGAATGTATGAGTTATCTGTCGTGTCGATCTTATAATAAAACATTATTATAAAAAATAATTCAATTTATATTTTTATTGTCATTGTATATTTTATTGTTATTTTTTGTTCAAATAATCAAAAACGGAAAGTATCACTTCTTCTTGTTTGGATAATTTCTGAAAAAGCAACACTTCATCAAGTCGAAGTTGAAACATTTTTCTGAAATGGTTTCTGCATAAAAGCTGCACGCCTGAACCAAGAATTTTTATGTCGCAAATAAACCCTCCTGGTTTTAATACGATTTCATTATCATGGCTGCCTTGTTTTTGCGAGCTTGTATTCAATGGAATGTATCGCACAAATGCGCCATGATGAATGTCTTGGAGTTCTTCCACGTAACGATAATCTGAGAGCTTTAAAAGTATAGATTCTAATTCATCGTCTTCGACTCCAATTCGCATAAGAACATTATACTTGATTGTATTTATTTTGTCATATGTGAGTTTAGATACAGACAACAGCTTATCACTTTCAATACTTTTCAAAAGTTCATCCACATTTATGTGGCCATCATCATCATCATCATCATATTGACTCATATATAAATATATACATATATATATATATATTTATTTTGTTTATATTTTTTATATTATAATATTATAATAGTTAAAAATTTTTTATAATGAAAGACGACGAAAATATAGATTTAGAAAGTTATATTACAAAACAAATAAACAATATTAATGCACAAACAAATTCGCATACATTTTTTCTGGGAACACAACCAACTATAAAAAAAAATTATATTTATCTTATGTTTGGAGACGTAATATTGAAACGGTTATATGATGATACAGACATATACTCATTAACCTTTGATAGTTTATTAGAAACGATTATAAAATTTCAGTTATGGTCTAACAACAATCCAGAACTAAATAAAAATAGAGAAATAAAAATTTTTAATACGAAAAATTGGATAAAGTCAAATTTTATAAAAAAATCAACTAATAATTTTACTTGTATTTTACAGTTAGAAACTGGTAAAGAAATTAATTTTAAAATTAATAAATTCGCTATAAATAAGTATGGTAAGGTTAAATTTTATGTTTCATATTTTGACGATAAAACTATAAACTTTTTTAAAAAACATGAATTTGGTACATTGATTCCTAATAATCGATGTATTATTATAGACTATTCTTCTTCAGAATTATCCTGATTACCCTGATTATCCTGATTATCCTCGTTTTCTCCCGTCGTTTTAGAGTCGGGTGATTCAGTGGTAGTAGTATTATCTTGAATTATATTTTCATTCAAACCGCATGACGCATTTAATGAGCGTATAGTAAAAATCTGATTTTCCAAGTCTTGCATTTTTTGATTCCACTCTTGAAGTTGATTATGTAGTCTACCGATTTGGTCGTGTAGTCCGCTAACTTGTTGTTTAAGCACCTCATTTTCTTCTTTTAAAGGTATGACATTTTCAACAATCGATGCAAAATTTGTAGTGTTCATAATATTGTCAACAACTCCATTGATAAAAACGCCATCATTCATTAAGTCGGTCAAATCGCCGCTTGTTCCTTCTACACCAGACGATTCAACCACCGCCAATCGTTCCTCAATTTGTTTCAACTGTTCAAAACAGTCACCAATGCTGAGATCGTGTTCATTCAACTTATTATCATGCGTTTTAAACATCATTAGCGGATGAATGGGAATACCGTAGAGCGGTCCGGCCGTCTTTACCGGCGGTGGAAGAGGTGGCAATCCCGGAGACTGTGGGTGTTGTTGCGATTGCTGCTGGGATGCGTATTTTGCTTGTTGTCCTCGCATTTGGGCTTGTTGTTGTTGCGGTGGCATGCGCTGATTAAACTGTCCTTGAGGATGAGACACGGGTTGTGGTTGCGGTTTCATTGACGGCGGCGGAACGCCCGTTCTTTGAAGAATTCGATTTACAGGTTGAACATGCGACTGCATATTTGATGTGGATGGAACTGCTGCAGACGGATTTGACCTACGACGTCTTGCCGCGGATAGTGCTGCGTTACTACTCATATGTAAATGAATTTTAATTTATATAAATGAAATAGTTATTAATATAAATTTTACTATAGTTTATTTTTATATTGTTTCCGCATTTTATTATTTATATTATTTATATTATTCTAAAATATATATATATTCTAAAAAATATATATTGTAAAAAAATATACCCACTTTTAAGCCACCATCTTCATTTTGATTGCTTCATGATACTTATAATCGCATAGATCAAAATCATCCAAAACGTAATCCTCGATATTTTCTCTTTTTGATTTAATCGTAACTTTTGGAAACGGGTTCGGTGTTCTTGTTATTTGTTCTTGCATCGCATCCAAATGAGATTCGTAAATGTGCGCATTTCCTAAATAATATATGAATTCATGTGCTTCAAGATCACAATGTTTTGCTAAAAGGTGCGTAAAAAAACTATAAGAAGCAATATTAAACGGGACACCCAACGCCACATCTGCACTGCGCTGAAACATGCAACATGATAATTTATTTCCCGACGTTACATTAAACTGCACTAAAATGTGACACGGTGGAAGCGCCATTTCATCTAGTTGGCACGGATTCCACGCCGACATGACCATCCTTCGAGATGTACGCTGCGCCGGATCTTTCAAGCATTTTATAATATAGTCCAGTTGATCAATACCTTGCCCGTCATAGTTTTCATCGCACGAGGTATATTTGGCATTGAAATGACGCCATTGATGTCCGTAGACCGGACCCAAATCGTTTTCGCGCAAGTGTGCGAGTCCTCTACTATCTAAGAATTCACGGGACGCGTTTCCGTTCCAAATGGTTACACCCTGTTCTTGCAAATGCTCATTATTTGTGTCGCCCCGGATAAACCAGAGCAACTCTTTCAAACAGGTCTTCCATGCAACGCGCTTGGTTGTTAAAATGGGAATATATCCCTTGTCCAATGAAAAATGCATGGCTGCTCCAAACACGCACTTGGTGTTACCATTTCGTCCGCATTCCATAGTTCCGTCGGATAAAATATCACGAATCAAATTCAGGTATTGATCTTCTTCCGAGTAACACCAGCTATCCCGACAATTTGTCAAGTTTCGCAGCATCTTGTTTTACCTATATTATTTATACATTTAATATCCTTTAATATATTTAATAATTTTTAATTAAATATATTAAATGAATTCATTCATTTTTTAAAATTTTATTTCTGTTTATAAAACATATAAGTATTTTTATTTATTTTTAAATATTAAAAAATGGAAGATGTTGAAGATGCCATTTCCGATTCTACCAAAAAAACAGAAGGATTTTTCAAATACGTTTTCAAGATGGGCGACTATGAGCAGTCCGTGCTTATGAACATTGCGCAGTACACGGTTATGGCAATTATACCCGTAATTATTGTTCTTTATGTGAATCATTATTACATTCCGGACGTCGATGAAGAAAAAGGCTCCCTGGCTATTTTAGCAGAAATGTTTGGACAATTGTTTTTCATTCTCTTTTCTTTTTATTTTATTCATCGAATTATTTGCTATTTTCCAACATACAGCGGATTAAAGTACGGCGACTTTAGCGTAATTCAACTCATTCTCATTCTTTTGTTTATTTTTATTTCCATGTCCAAACATAAGCTCGGTGCCAAGACGCTGGTGTTAATCGAACGCTTCGAAGACGTAGTCGACGGCAATACCAGCATGAAAGAGGGATACAAGAATAAAAAAGATGGTCAAGGCGGTCAAGTTCGAGTCACGCAGCCGCTTTCCGCACAAAGTGGCGGTGTTAATGGCCCATCTACCAGCTTCATGTTGAATGGTCCACCGCCGCCTCCACAGCTCCAACAGCGTTCCCCCGATTTTAATGCCATGTATGCACACCAACCGAATCCGCTGATCGGGGCCTCAACCCCAGGTATGCCACCTGGAATGGTGGCCGAGTTTGAACCGGCTGCTGCAAATGAACATTTAGGCGGAAGCTTTTTTTAAATTTATACCATTATTTTTTATAAATAAAAGCATAAAAAATAATAAAATATTTTATCCGTGTATACTATAAAATTCAATTATTCAATTATAATAAAAATGAATTCCAGTTTTAATCATTTACTTCATTCTGTAATTTTGGGCATTTTACTTTATTTTGTCATGGTATTCGTTCTTAAACAAAGTTACAATGTAGCGCAAGACCGAAGCATGTTTTTAGCAGGTTTAGCGTTCGTTTATATGATGTTGTTCGGACATTCCCTTCCCAAAAGTGTGAATCGAAACATTTTGTAAAGTATATTAAGTGGATAAATCAAAATTATTTTGAAATAATTATTTTTTAAAATAATTTTTTCAAAATAATTATTATATAACTATGACTTCTCCTCAACCCGAGTTCGATCAAATTTTATCTGGCGATGTTACAATTACAAAGCTATCCAAATATAAGTCTATTTATAAAATAGAGTTTAGCAAGAAGAATATTAGCAAGGTTTTATTGTATCAAGTATGGTCCAGTACTTCAGAAGACCTAAATAAAAACCGTATAGTAAAAGAAATCAAGGCAACCACATGGGTAAGACGTGCTTTCCGCAAAATCGAGGATGGTAGTTTAGACAATCTTTCGCCCGCATGTGATGTTGTAAAGTTAGTTTATGATCCTGTAATTTGTTCAAACGGAAAAAAATACCCAAATTTAACTACTGCCGGATGCGCCGGTCAGACGAATTGCAAACCGTTTTCTGACGTTCCATATCAACCAACTGTCGTGATGGAACTGGATGACGGCGAATGTCCATATCATCATAAATGTAAAACATGTAAAAAAGACGCGGATTGTAAACACGTGTTTGTCATTATAGGCGCACTTGTAAATAAGAAGGACCAAGTCGTTTTTTACGTATCTTCTAAAAACATTGCGCTTCCGTCAAATCCGAATCAAGAATTGAAACTTCTTAAGGAAATTCCCCTCGGATCATTTAAAAATGTTCGATTCGATATTGATGGAGCGAAGTCTTTGGACTGAACCGAGGTCGCGTGTGACCCTTAGGGGTCCAGCGTTTTACAGTAAGGTTTTTGTGTATAAGGCGTCTAGGAAAATCATCATCCCCCACCATCACCATCCACATCACACGCGCGTGGTCTGAAAGTCGGGGTCTAACAACGAGAATTTTTATAATACATTTTCATCTTTTCTCTATACTCTTCTACATCCACATTTATATTTAAATTCGAAAACATGGAACCCAAGATAGTATCATTGTTACCATTTTCAGTGTTACTATTCGTCTCACCATTTGTCGCGCGACCATTTCGACGCGCATTTGCCAGCTCATGACTATGACGCGCACATTCATCGACGATTTTTTTCGCCGTTTGTTCTAAATGAAATTTTAGTTTTTCAATGTTGTGTCCTGTTTTTGCGGAAACCAAAGTAATAAAAATAAACCGCGAGTCATTCATAATGGCGGTTGGAATTTCAAACCCAGGATTCAAGTCACTTTTATTACATATAAGAAGAAGCTTATAATAAGGGGAAAACAAATTTTCATTCTCACGAATGTACTTGTTCCATTTCAACAATTGTTCATCCATATTTTGCTCAACATCTACTACAACAATAACCATTTCTGCACCTCGAGCATACATTGGAAGCAGCGAATGAAATCGCTCTTGTCCGGCAGTATCCCATAGTTCAAGTTTAATGTTGGACTCTACCGAATACAGCGAAAAAGCCGCACCGATTGTCGGACTCGAATTCGTGTTGAATGTGCTATAAATCATTCTTTGGACCATGCATGTTTTCCCTACTCCAGAGCTTCCGAGAAGAACCGTCTTTATTTTTTTCACCGTTTTTTCACTATTCTGAATACCGTTGTTATACATGATTAATAATTTATTTTTTTATAATTTTTTATTATGAAGTTTTATTTTATTCTGAATATTTGAAAATGAATTAAATAAAAATATTTAGAAATGTAAAGATATATCTATTTAATATATGTAGTTAAAATAATTTATTCAAAAATATAAATGACAGTTTTTATTTGCAAAGAATGTGTATTTTTATGTAACTACGAATGCGATTATAAACGACATATCAAGACAAAAAAACATATAAAAAATATAGAAAAATCGAGTAACGATACTTTTAATACAAATGCGTATAGGGCGAATAAAAAGAATATAAAAAAAACAAGCATTGTTGCTAATCAAACATGCGAAACAACGTGTGAAACAAATCATAAACCTGTAACTACAATTCCTCTTATGAATATGAATATAAAAAATGACGCCGTCATCGCAGAATTAGAAGAATTTGACTGTGACGCTTCCGGCATTCACGAGTGTGATTGTGGTAGATCATTTAAATCATCAAGCGGTCTGCGAAAACACAAGCGCAACTTATGTTCCACGAAGGACAATATTATTATGAAACTCATCAAAGACAATGCGGAAATGAAGGAGCTCATGCGCGAACAGCAGAAATTTATGCGCGAGCAGCAAGAACAGTACCACAAGCAGCTGGTAGAAATGATCCCAATGGTGTGTGCAACCAATAACACGAATTTGATTACGAATAATCACAACCACATGAATATTAAACAAAAGTTCAACCTTAACGTATTTTTGAACGAACAATGCAAGGACGCTCTCAACATTGGCGACTTTATCAATTCTCTCCAAATCACGCTGGATGATTTAAGCGTAACGCGAGAAAAAACATTGGAAGACAGCGTGGAGAATATTTTTCTGCGCGGGCTAAAAGAGCTGGATATTTATAAACGCCCGATTCATTGCACGGATCATAAGAGGGATGTCATGTATATCAAAGACGAAGAAAAATGGGAGAAAGATGAAGGCAATATTAAGCTGAAAGGAACCATTGGCGCCATTTCTCGAAAACAAATAAAAAAGTTGAAAGAATGGAAAGATTCCGATCCCGAGGTTGCAAAAACAACATCAGTAAAAAATGATAAATTTTTATTGACGCTCAATCATGTTTGCACACCAATTCCCGAGACAAGCGAAAAACGCATTATTAAAAATATTGGCAAAGAAGTTCAGATTGACTAAACTATTTTTATTTTTATCCAGTTAAAATTTTATTTAAAAATTATTTATATAAACTATAAATATTCAATTTTTATTTAAAATTATTTTGTACATTATAAATAAAAATTTATAAAGTAAGGAATTTTATTTTTATCGTTTATTTAATTTGATTTAAGCGCGTTTACGCGAATGCCTCTGACTACGCGAATGCCTCTGACTACGCGAATGCCTCTGACTACGCGAATGCCTCTGACTACGCGAATGCTTGTGTTTATTTAATTTTGATTTTGATTTGTACCCACCACCACGAGGAAAAAGTTGTTGTTTTAATATTTTTTGAAATCGTCTCAAAGGTGCACTCGTCGCATCGCTTGAATGATTTTTTATTTGATTTTCTAAAAACCTATACACATACTGTTTTAATTGAGGTGAATATTGTGGTGCACCAGCTGATGTATCAATCATCTTTGATGCTAAATTAATAAGTGTTGGTGTGTATACTTTTCTAATTCCAGGTGAAACAGCCCGCATAGGTTGCATTCCGCAAGCATTCATAAAATTTACAAGAGTTCTGTTTAAAATGGTTTCTCCACACGGTTGGTTTGTCATTGGACTAAGCATCGTTATGTGCCCGGGACGAGTAAGCCACATATCTAAATCTGATTTACTATAAGTATGTCCATCACCCATACAAGTTACTGGGTTAGCAAAATAATCTCCGGTTATTGAACATTTTAAAGCTATATCTAGTGCATCTTGGTCAGCTAAAGTTATTGCATCAATTATATGTTTTATAGCATAATTTGTTACCATTGGAGTAGTGGCATCATAAGGATGAATTAAACCATTTACAACTTCACTACGTTCGTATGTATTACCATCGGGTAGTATAACAGGATCAATCATCATATTTCCAGATAGATTTAAAAGATGATTCCTAGCAAGTGATGGTATATTTAACACATCAGGTGCCGCTATTGCCATTGCCGCCATTATTAATATTTTAGATATACTATATTATATATTACATATAGATAATAAAAATAGTAACAAGTAAAATATAACCATATTTTCTTAATAATGTAAAATATTTTCTAAATAGAAGAAAAAAGTCGATTCATGTTATCAGCTTCAAGTTTATTCGTCGAAGGTAAAAACAGTTTTTGAATCAAGCCGTCATCGTGAAATCGAATGGTGTAATCTTGCTGAATGCTATTTCGCCCGACGCGCCCCTTAGATATAATAGATGCTATACTAACTTACATAAGATTTGTACTTGACGTTCCTGTTAAATTTATAGAACTGCGTAGTAATGAGTGGGAGGTTCTCGTCTCCACACGGGATAGATACTAGAGTAAAAGCCTATCTATATAATAATACATTTTTATTTCATAATACTACTAGTAATACACTTTTAGGTATAAGTCCAGACGGATTTAAAAAGGAATTTAAAAATAATTTTAATCAAGATTATGATACGTGGACGAGTTCTTATGGTGGATTATTTCCTAATGAAACGGGTAATTTTTTAAATTTATTTATTTTATTGGTATAGTATAAATAAAGTTAAGCTTTAATAATGGATAAAAATAATATAAGAAATGGTATTAAAAAAAATAAAAAGATATATGAAGCAAGTGGAGGATATAAGGGCGCAGGCGCAAGACCCCTGCATCCAGGAATAACCTTGGAGTCAGGTCGTACCGGATTTTATCCAAGATATCCAGCAGATGATTTGTATAACTACCCGTCAAGAATCTTGGGAAGATCTATCAATCAAACACAACAACAACCAGTTCCAGTAACAACTCGAATCAACATTGAAATGGATGTAGAAACTCTCGATGATTTAATTCACCTGGGAAAAAAGGTTGGAACAGAATTTATTTTAGAACCGTACATTGAATATAACATTGATTTAGCAATGGTCCAAGATTTGTTACCAGAAATGGAAGATTTGGATGCGATGATTGGACAAGACGAATTTAAAAAGCAGGTTGTCACACTCATATTGTATTACAGCATGCGTTTAAATCGTAAAAATGACGATCTGTTGCATACTGCCATTTACGGCGAACCGGGGATTGGCAAGACCGAATTCGCGCAAAAGCTGGCAAAAATATATTTGAAGTTGGGCGTATTGAAAAACAACATTTTCCGAAAAGTGCGTCGAAGCGATTTGATTGCCGGATTTTTAGGACAAACTGCGTTAAAAACGGCGGAAGTATTGAAATCAGTTCGAGGCGGCGTGCTGTTTATCGATGAGGCGTATTCGATTGGAAATAGTAGCGGGAAAGACACTCAGGACTCGTACAGCAAGGAGTGTTTGGATTTGATTAATCAAAGCTTGACCGAAATGCGAGAAGGAGATGATAAGTATTTCATTTTAATGATTGCGGGGTACAAGGATGAACTAAAACGCAATTTTTTCGGAATGAACGACGGTTTGGAACGCCGTTTCAGCATTCATTTTACAATGGAACCGTATAATCCAAAAGAGCTAGTGGATATTTTTACGAAAAAAGTATTAGAAAGCGGTTGGGGAGTAGAGCGCGGTGCACTGACTGAGGAGTTTATGAAGGAAAATTATGCGTGTTTTAAATATTTTGGTGGCGACATGGAACTACTTTTTGTAAAATGTAAAATCACGCATTCGAAAAATTTACTTGCAGGAAAAAGTAAAATAAAACGGTGCATTTCTGAAATGGACGTAAAAGACGGGTTTAAATTGTTTATGAAAAATTCAAGCGGCGCCGATCCGATGACATCTTTAATAAAAACAATGTATATTTAATGGCATTTCCGCATTTTTTTATTATTTCCATTATTATAAATTGAAAAAAAAAATATTATATTGTTATTATCAGTTTCCCTGACTCGATTTAAAGACATAAACAATAACAATATAATTTAGAAGGTTAAAAGGTATCTTAATTATATCAAAGTAAAGTTAAATAGTATGAGTCATGAAGTGGCGATTGATATTCCATCACTTATTCGGCGTCAATCACAACATTTAAGATCGGAATGTTTGATGCCGCGTTATCAGTTGCCAGAGCATTATTATCCTTCTTACTTGCGACATCCAAACCAGCCATTCTCATCACCTTCAACCATTTCATCGTCATCATCATCGTCGCCTCCTTCGTCCCCATCTTCGTCATCATTGAGTTCATTTTGCCAAGAAGATCAACAACAACAACAAGATGATTTACATTTGCAGTCCATTTCAATTGATGACGAAGAAGGTATTGCAAATCAATCGTCATCTGCGATTGACGGTGAATTTGATGTGCGAATCGATATTATCCATCACCAATCTCGACCCTTGACACCAATAACAAATTTGGTTGCAGGTGTTGTTGGAACTGCATACGTCGCCACAGCCCCGCCCATTTCTGACGATGAACGCGATCAACCACAAATACAACCACAACCACAAATACAACAACAACCACAAATACAACCACAACCACAAATACAACAACAAAAAGAAGAACCACCTTTATGTGTCATTTGTTATGAAACATTTGAAGAACCTGTCCAACTTATTCGTGGTCGAAATTATACTTCTGAAGAACTTGAAGATATTGAAGGAAAAGAAAAAATTAGCAACT
>Ga0172362_10005402_pt1 | contig 11067 bp, 14 predicted proteins | sample LakKivs1_kivu2a2_FD_114534 | JGI IMG/M metagenome (GOLD analysis project Ga0172362, IMG submission 114534) | Sediment microbial communities from Lake Kivu, Rwanda - Sediment s1_kivu2a2 | ecosystem: Environmental > Aquatic > Freshwater > Lake > Sediment | place: Rwanda: Western Province, Lake...
CACGCAGCCGACGCCACCCCGACGACCACAGCGGATTCCAGCACCCCGCCACATATGCATGCGATCGTCTCTTCTCTCCTAGCCCTTCAAGACCCTCTCCCACGGTTCGATCGACCCGTCAACCATACCTGCTTGACGGTCCTGCTGACCCTCGACATTTTATGGTGCCCTCGGCGAGAGTCGAACTCGCACCCTCCGGATTAGAAATCCAGTACTCGTCCAGTCGATCTGCGAGGACATTATAGACGATGGCGTCCCCGGCGGGGCTCGAACCCGCATAGACCGGCTCCGGAGGCCGGCGCCCGTCCGTTGGACCACGGGGACATTGGTGCGGGCGGAGGGAGTCGAACCCACAACCTCCTGGTCCGAAGCCAGGCGCTCTGGTCCAGTTGCGCTACGCCCGCGCGAGAATGGCGTCGCCGACAGGAGTCGAACCTGCACGATGTCCAGCTCCGCAAGCTGGCGCCCGTCCATTAGGCCACGGTGACATTGGCGTCCCCAGAGGGAGTCGAACCCCCAACCTCCAGATCCGTAGTCTGGCGCTCTATCCAGTTGAGCTACGGGGACTCGCCACAGAAATCCGTCTGGCGGGGCCGGAGGGACTCGAACCCCCAACCTTGAGTTTAGGAAACTCTTGCGCTGTCCAGTTGCGCCACGGCCCCACATCAACATCAAAGCCGGAGCGGGGAATCGAACCCCGTGCGGAAGCTAACCGCGTCTCCGTAGGCTTTCTGGCGTCCAGCCCGGCCCGTCGATGGACCGTGCGGGGATCGAACCCGCAGCCTTCCCCGGCATCACTCTCGAACATCTTGTCAAAGAACCACGACTCGACGGCGGGACTTGAACCCGCGAGCCTCGCCCTTGCCGGACGCATGCTTTCGCCAGCTTACACCATCGTCTCGTCGCATTGGCGGGAGCGACGGGGTTCGAACCCGCAACCACCGGATCGACAATCCGGGACTCTAGCCAGTTGAGCTACGCCCCCCCCTCACACGAACAGCGAACCGTACTTCTCGATCAGCCTCTTCGTCTCGACCCTCTGCCGCTCCTGTTCCGCCTCCAGGGCGGTCATGAACGCGCTCTTCCCAGCGAGACCAGCCTCCTCGCGGAGCAGCCTTAGGACGAACGGGTTCGGATGCGCATGATTCCTCCTCAGGAACTCGACGCAGTCGAGCCCAAAGACCTCGCATGCGAACGCCCCGACGGCCCCAGACCTCGACACCCCGGCGCCGCATTGGCAGACGAGGATGTCGTCGCCGGGCTCCGTCGTCCTCTCCGCTATGAAGTCCGACACCCTCCTCGCCATCGCCCTGTCGAACAGGACATATTCCTTCCCCTCCGCCTTCAGCGCCTCCAAGGTCTCCGGATTGTCCGTGATGTCCCAGAACCTCTCGGACATGCACGCCGCCATCCCGACATTCCTCAGCCTTGCCGCGGCGTCACCAGTCAGCAACTCCTCCGACGGTTCCCCGTAGATCGACACGAGATGCCACGGCTTCCCGTCGAACGGATGCTTCGCCCCGTCCCACAGAAGCCATTGAACGGCTGTCCTCGGGCAAGTCACGACCTTCGTTATCATTGGCGGACTCGACGCGATTCGAACGCGCGATCTCCTCCGTGACAGGGAGGCGTGTTGGGCCAACTACACCACGAGTCCAGAAAACACAAAAGACCCATTGGTCTCACGACCAAGGGCCTCTCGACACGACGCTGAACGGGCAGACGGGAGCGTCAGCCGGAGACCCTGTCGGGCCTACGGTCTCTCCGATCGTCTCGCCTGTCCGCAAAAAGCTTCATGACTTATCCTCGTTCGCAACTATCTCACGAAATCCCTGCTGCGTCAACGGAAATCTTTCGCCTGCCACCTTCGCCTTGACCCTCTGTGCGACGCATGTGTGACAACGCTGCAGAACCACGTCGCCTTCTGGCGTAACTATGCCGCCCTCTTCCCATTTGTGGTTGCACTTCGCTGCCGCGACCACTTGATCCTCCGTACCGACGAACACCGGGGTGGACACGAACCACCCGTCGACGTCCATGACCATCTTCATGTGGGCATTGTCTCACGTGCCGCCGCTGATGTCAAGCGCCGGTTGAGGCAAAGATCGTCTTCTCCACCCCGCGGCAAACCTGGCACATCCCGATCCTGTCGGTGGCCGCCCAGGCCAGCGAGTGGTGCCCGCACAACGCAGTCGACGGCGGGGTCTTGCACGGTTCGTAGAAGCACAGGTGCCGCTCGTCGCCGTGGCAGAACGGGGCGATGACCATCCCCTGGTGATGGTGGCGCATCTCGACCTCTCCGACCATGTCGTGGCACCCGGCGAAGACCAGGGTTCCCCTGTCGGTCACGACCTCCAGCCTGTACGCCCCATAGTCGGGTCCGGCGTCACCGTCGGTCGCCAAGACGACCATCTTCACGACGCCGCCGACCAACGCCAGATGTTCCTCCCTCATGCTGTCATACCTCCTCCCCGAACACGGCCGGCCAGATCTCGCGCAGCCGCATCGCTATGCAGAACCCCAGCAGCGGCGGCACCGCGTTCCCGATCATCCTGTAGGCGTGCGGACCTGTGACCCTCGTCGACCCGTCGTCGAAGACGAACTCGAAGTCGTCCGGGAAAGTCTGCAGCCTCGCGCACTCCCGGACGGTGAGGCGCCGCTCCCTCATTCCCGCCGCCAGCTCCTCGGCGTGCCTCCCGCCATGTTCCCTAGACAGTCTCCTGAACTCGATGTTTCCGTGGTGCTCGGCGCGGATCGTCGGCCCCGGGGCGTCCAGCCTGACCTCGGACTGGCCCTGCATCTTCTTCTTGTGCCCTCCATACCACTTCGCTCCGGACAGATGGTTCTGGGACGGGTCGTCGGAGTCCCCGGCTCCGCCGAGCCCCTGGAAGGCGTCACCGCATGTGACATAGCCGACCGGGTCGGCGACTGCGTCGTAGAGGCTCTGGTTGTCAGACCCGCAGTGCGTCTCCGCCGGGAAGACCGGCACGGCGTCGCCGTCGGTGCGGCCAGACCATCCACTGAGCGTCGCCGGGGCGACAGCGTCCCTTCTGAACCCGACAAATATGATCCTGTGCCTCGTCTGGGGGACTCCGAACCTCTCCGCCATGAGGACCTTGGCGAACACGCGGTATCCCCCGGCGACCGACGCGAAGTCCCTCTCTATGGCCTCCTTGACCCCGTCCATCGAGGTCATCGACCCGACGTTCTCGGCGATGAACACCTTCGGCTCGACGATGCCTATCACGTCGCGCATCCACATGTAGAGCGTTCCCCGGTTCTCGACGGTCGGGTCGTCGCCGGCGGCGATGGCGTCGCCCCTGTGGCTCCTGTCGGATCGGAACCCTCGGCGCTTCCCGGAGACGCTGAAGTCGTTGCACGGGAACCCGCCGGTCACGACGTCCGCAGGCGGGATCACCCCCGGCACCCCGAGGCGATGACCCTTCACGAGGTCGACGACGCTGCCGAGCCGGTAGCACGACGGGTCCTTGCCCCTGCGTGAGAAGAACCTTGCCCAAGCGTCCCTGGCCCTTCTGTCGACGTCGTTGGCGAAGACGGTCTCGAAGCCGGTGCTGCGGAGGAAGGTCGCCCCGGCCGGACACGGGGCGGCGGCGAGCCAGCTCCCGGCGAGCGACGGGTGGACGCACCTCGGATGGACGGCGAAACCGCCCTCCATGCCGAGGTCGAGACCTCCACATCCAGAAAACAGGGAGACTACGGTCTTCATGCCTGACATTATACAGCCGACCCCTCCATGCGTATAATGTCTCCAATGACAGGGTACAAGCCATACAGCGAAGCCCTTGCCGCCGGCAACGACCTCGAGGCCAAAAGATGGTTCGCCGACATCGTAAGGAGGTTCCGCGGGTTCGACCTCGACAGGATGGAGGTCGACGAGGAGTTTCTCGCAATCGAGAACTACCACGGGGGCGACGTCAGGCTGTGGCTTAAACCGGCCAGAGAGTTCATGCTGCTGGCGGAGCAGGAGCGCAGAAGCGACAAGGACTTCGACGCGATCTGGGCAACTGCGACCCTAGGTCTCGCCATAGCGCGCCCGCATGTCGACAAGCCGTATGCCACGATCCACATCCCGAAGCGCAAGGTGAAGACGGACGCCGACATCTACATCGTGTCCTGCACCAATCCCACCAGGTTCGTCTCGATCAACATGGACGACGTCAGGGACGCCCCAACGGTTAGGAAGTCGAATCGCCTCATGGCCGACGAGGACTTCGTGGAAGTCAGCATGCTGGCGGCGTCGCTGTGGACGGTCGACTATGATGCGACGACCATCTCTCTGCTGCGCCCCGCGATGGACTACAGACCCTGGATCGACCTTATGCGCCGCCACCAGCCACGACGGCCTCGATGATGAACGCCCTCCTGCGCAGAAGGTGCTGCCTGTTGAATATCCACCCCCTGCGCCCGACTATGTCTGCGGAGTCGGAGCTCAGTATCTCGAATCCGTTGTCGACCAGCAGCTTCACGGCCGTCGGCAACGAGAGGCTCGACTTGATCTTGCCGGTGCAGTGCCGCCTGCCGATTCCGCGCCACCTGTACCGCCTGTCGTCGTCCTCCTTCAGGAGGAGCACTCCCGGAGGGGACTTGGACAGCACCCTCCTGATCTCCGCCAGGTTGCGCACATGGTATCTCGGAGAGCAGTAAATCAGGGGTGCTGAACGAGAACGATGTCGGCGTCCCCCTCGTTGACCGGTATCGGGACGTTCCATTCCCAGTCGACGGCGTCAGCCCCGGCGAGCTTCCTCCACCTCGGGTCGAGGTTTGTCCATCCTGGGAGTATGTGCCTCCCGCAGCCAAGGTTCAACATCACTCCCATAGCGGATGCTCCCTCCTACGCCCGGCGAGGACCACCTTGGAACGGTCGACCATGAACGACCCGACGCTGGCGACTCTGCCGGCGCAGTGGATGTCCACGTTGAAGAGTCCCTGGAAACGCCTTGCGTCGAGTTCGATGCTGGCGGAGTCCTTCCAGAGCCTCATGTGCGGGGCCCTCAGGTGGCGCAGCGACGACCTCCCGGCGATCGTCCCGTCGTTGTAGACGAGGATCTCGTATGGGTCCTCCCTGCCGAAGGCCCCGTCGAACTCGAAGAACATGGAGATGTTGAGATTCACGGAGCGGCACCCAGAGCGATTGTAGGACATTCGCGACCCGAGTATTCTGAGACGCCCAGCGACCCTGATGCGCGACTCGTCCCACGCCTCAAGAGACCGCTCGACGGAACGCATGGCGATGCCGCGCTCCGCAAGCGACGGGAGGACGCCGTCGAGCAGCCGCAGCGTCGTGTCGGTCGCGACTGGGCGCCTCAGCCTGTGCCCGTCGTGGAAGAGCAGGATGGACCCTGGGAACGACTGCATGCGGATCCAGGACACGATCGTCGACACCCTGTGCATCGCCACCCAGTCGCGGCTGCTTGCCGACCAGCCGACGAGCCTCAGACCCATCATGTCGCATGCGCCAATCATCTGGGGCGATATGTCGCCGAACGGCGGGCGGTACATCCTCGGCAGCCTGCCGGACACATCGAAGATGATGGAACTGCACCTGCGCATGTCGTCGACAAGCTCGTGGTGCGTCTTCTCGGCGGCCCTCTCGTGGTCGTACGTGTGGATGGCGAGCTCGTGGCCCCTGGCGACAATCTCCTTGACGACGGAGGGATGCCGCTCGACGCGTTCGCCGATGACGAAGAACGTCGCCTTGGCGCGATGGTGGTCGAGGAGGTCAAGGACCATCTCAGTGACCCCGGGCTTCGGCCCGTCGTCGAAGGTGAGGGCGACGACCCTAGACCCCGTCGGAATCACGCTGATCGGCGGGTGGTGCTGCATGTGTTAGCCTCCAGCTTGTTTGCGGCGAATCTTGTCGTGCAGCCGCCACGAGATGCGCGCCCGCAGGCACGAGACCCTCCACGACGCCTCCCTGCACGCCACCCATAGCCTCTGTCTGGCAAACAAGGAGACGCCGGGGGTCTCCGGCCAATGCCCGTCGGCGACCCACTTGCGGACGATGGGCGACGCCGCCATTCTGCGCTCGGCGACGATCTTCCCGGCGCACTCCGGGCACCTGACATACCACCACTTTCCGACCTCGAACAAGTGACCATCATCGCTGCCGCAATCCTCGCATGTCCTCTCGGACAGGTGCTCCGCCCGGTCGACGAGGGCGTCGGCGACGAGGTCGAGCATCTCGGCGTCGTGCTCGCTCGGCACGGTGTCGTCGCGGCTCTCCCCGTGCCAGTAGAACCTGAGGGTGCCGAACTTCTCCTTGACCTGGTCGGCGACGACGTTGATGGTCGTGACGGCCGAGATGTAGTGCAGACCGTCGCACAGATCGGCGAGCAGCGGATGCCATCCCTGGCCGCAGGCGAACCCCCAGCACATGCAGGTCTCGGACATCGGCTTCCCGCGGTTGCGGAAAAGCGACGGGTGCAAACGGCACATCAGCTCGTCGAAGTCCTTGTTGGACATCGCCAGCAGCCTCTTCCTGTCGTCTTCCTTCATGTGGCTCCTAATCCGAGAACGGGTCGGCCGCCCTGCGCTTCTGGAGGTCGATCCACTCCCTGTCGTCGCTGCCGTTCTCCCATTGCCTCTCCATCACCGCCTGCACCCTTGCGACAGGAACCCTGTTCCTGATGGTGAACGTCGAATGGCTGCCCCTCCATGCGAACACGTCGCGCAGATGGAGAGGGGTCGCCCCGCACGACAGGCACCTGAACACCCTGAGTCCGTCGTCATGGAAGGCATCCTTGGTCGCCAGGGTCGCCAGCCGCACCGTCTGACCAGACAGCCCCTTCAAACAGTCGTCCTTCCTGACCTCCGTCGGAACCACGACTCCACCGCATTTGTGGCAGACATATCTCTTGTCGCCATACGTTTCCGTCGTGACCCTCACGCACTTGTGGCAGACATATCTCTTGTCGCCATACGTTTCCGTCGTGACCCTCATGCCAACTCCTTTCCACACCTCGTGCACACCCATTTACACTTCTTCGTCTTGGGGTCGCATACCTGCGCCATGTCGCCTCCGCAAACGCACTTACGCATGTCCATGCCCCTCGGCGACCTTGGTCACCTCCGCCAGTGCCCGCCTGTCCCCCTCCATGATCGTCTCGTCCTTGATCTGCGACCAGAGCGACGACCACCGGAACGACACTTTGGTGCAGCCGACCGGCTGGCCGCCGCATGACAGGGGTCTGTGGGACGGACACAGGTCGCACGACTGCCCGACGACCTCGCCATTGAACAGAACCTTCCCAGTGGGAAGGCTGACCATCGCCGCGATGCGATCCTCTATCACAGCCCCGCACTCGTCGCAGACGCATATCGTCGCCATGGAGATCCTCCATGGACGATTATACGTCGTCCTGCGGCAATCCGGCCCTTGGGAACAGCGGCCCGGACGACGCCACAGCGACCCCGGCCGGAGTCACTCCCCATCGCAGCAGACAGTCCAGCGACGGCTCCCTGGGAGACCCGACGGCCTCCAGAAGGTCGCCCATCTTGCCTGGCATCACGGGGTGGAGGACGCCGCCGATGACCCTCAGGGCCTCGGCGGCGTTGTAGATGGTCGTGTCGAACCTGTCTGGGCTCGTCTTGGCGGTCTCCCACGGCTTCTGGACCTCGATGTACCTGTTCACCGCCCCAGCTGCCCTGGCGGCGGCCTCGACGGCGAGGTCTGGTCGCAGGTCGACGGCGTGCCGGATCGACTCGGCGGCATCTCCCAGGACGGCGTCCCGCAGGGCGTCGTCCTCCGATCCACTGGGATTGGGCCTGGGGATGGAACCGCCGCAGTTCTTGACGACCAGCCCGACGACGCGGTTGAGGGCGTTCCCCAGGTCGTTGGCGAGCCTGGCGTTGTACCTCTCGACGAACCTCCTGCGGCTGAACGCCCCGTCCTGTCCGGGGACGACGCCGTCGACAAGGAGATACCTGAAGGCGTCGGCGCCGAGGTCGTCGACGAGGTCTAGGGTCCTGGCGGCGTTCCCGACGGACTTCCCGATCTTCCTCCCCCGGTCGCTCGACACCCACCACCCGTGGGCGAAGACGGACTTGGACGGCGGGAGCCCGAGGGCCCTCAGCATGATGGGCCAGTAGACTGCATGGAACGTCAGGATGTCCTTTCCGACGAGATGGAGCGAGTTCGGCCACAGCTCGTCGAACCTCGACCCAGACCCTTCGAACGGGCTGATGTAGTTCAGCAGGGCGTCGAACCACACATAGGCCACGTAGTCTGCGTCGAACGGGATCTCGATGCCCCAGCTGAGCCTGGACTTCGGCCTCGAGATGCACAGGTCCTGGAGCGGCTTGCGAAGGAAGCCGAGCACCTCGTTGCGGCGGAAGTCGGGCTGGACGAACCCTGGCGCGTTGCCGATGTAGTCGACGAGCCACTCCTGGTGCCTCGCCATCCTGAAGTAGTACGCCGGCTCCTTGACCTCGACCAGGCTTCCGATCGGGTGCATGCCGACCTCCGTCGGGGCAACGAAGCTCTCCGACGCGACGTCGTAGAGGCCCTCGTGCTCACCGAGGTAGATGTCCCCGTTCTCGTGCAGCTTACGGAGCGCAGCCCGCACGAACTCGACATGGTCGGGGTCGGTCGTCCTGATGAAGCGGTCGTGCGAGATGCCGAGCCTGTCCCACAGCGCCTTGAAGTGGGCATGGGTCTCGTCGACGAACGCCTGCGGGTCCTGCCCCGCCTTGGCGGCCGCCCGCTGCACCTTCTGACCGTGTTCGTCCGTCCCCGTCAGGAAGAACACGTCGTCCCCGACGAGGCGGTGGTACCTCGCCAAGACGTCGGCCAAGACCGTCGTGTAGGCGTGGCCGATGTGCGGCCTGTCGTTCACATAGTAGATCGGCGTCGTCACATAGAACCTGCCCATGTCTTCCTCCTCTCGCTCATCGAATGGTCGCTGGGACCGGGCTCGAACCGGTGGCCTTCCGGGTATGGGCCGGATGTTTTACCAACTCAACTACCCAGCGTCTCATGGCAAGGCGTGCCGGAGTCGAACCGGCCTCTCTGGTTTTGGAGACCAGGGCACCGCCACGTATACCAACGCCTTACTGAAAAAAAAGGCCCGGCGGGATCGTCTCCCGTCGGGCCTCGAAAACGCCTGTCCCTCGTCACAGCACGGAGGGGTGGCGTCCCGCTCGCCCGGCGGGCACCATCGCCATCCACCACATCATGCTGATCGAAAGAGAACGCATGGCCTTCCTTCCCAAGTGTTCGTGCGTATTATGCCACGACGAACGATCGACGTCAACAGCTATTTCTCCACCCTCTGGCGGTATCCGACGCCGTCGGTGCTCCACCCCACCTGGGCCATCATCGCCACTCCGCCGTCTGGGGTCGCCATGAACACGATCGATCTGCACTCCATCGTCGAGTACGGATAGTCGTTCGTAGACCCCTCGACCGGGGCGACGACCACGCGCCGCACGCCGTTGGTCGGGTATAGCCATGTGCCCGCCGACACGGAGGCGGCAAGCAGAAACATCAGACCCAGAACCGTCGCACGCCTCGTCAAGCCACGCCTGTTATCCATGATACTCCTCCTGTTGCTGACCGCCTGCGTCTATTGCGAAACCTGCAGCAGCCTCACCGTCGACCTGTCGACCACATGGATGCCGTCCCTCGCCGCGAAAAGGTGGTCGCCGACGCTGACGAACGAGTCCGTGTTCGGGAACCCGACCTCCCTGACGACCCTGCCGCCCTTGCCGACGAACGTCCTGTGCCCGCAGACCCTGAACCTCATCCTCGGGTCGAGCGTGCCCTTGGTGACGGTCGACCCGTCCTCCCTCCTGAACTCCCCGTTCTCGTGGTAGACCCAGTGCAGGACCCCCCTCTGCAGAGTGCTGTGGAGGATGACTCCCGACGTCCTGAAGACCCTCGACGACTTCGCCTTGCCCTTCACCACGACCTGCTCCTTGACGGCGGCGGGCGCCGCCAGGGCGCATTCGGGGCACACCCCGCGGGCGTGCTCCGTCCCGCACTTCGTGCAGGTCGTCCAACGCATGCCGGTGATGAGCCCGAGGGGGAACTCCCCCCGCTCGTCCTTCTCGAAGATCAGGTGGAACCTGTGCAGCAGGTCGTCCGGCAGCACCTTGAACGGGGTCGCCGGAGATGGATAGATCACCGCCGGGTCGAAGACGGATATCCTGTGCAGCGGCCTGGCGGTCGCCGGGATGTTGTCAGACGCCTTCTTGGGGCGGTAGACCCCTCCGTAGGGGCCGACGCACAGCAGGCTCTCGAACAGCATGGCGGCGAAGGCGTACCAGTCGGAGTCCGCGTTGTGCGGCCTGGCGAGGATGGGCCGGCTCTGCCCGGCGGCGCACAGCAGAGGGTCGACGAACTTCTCGGTGAACACCCTGCAGTAGAACCCGCCGTACTGGAAGCTGTCGGCGTCGATGATGTGGGCGCGCCTCTGCCCGACCAGGACGAGTATGTTCAGGCTGTTGAAGTCGCCGATGACGGCCAGCGGATGGATCCCCTTCACGGCGGGATGCAGCCCGGCGAAGACCGCCGTGACGGTGGCGTTGTCGACGCCCTGCTGCTTGAACTGCGGCATGCCGAGGCTGCGCATGGGATCCGCCCCGTCGATGAACCGCATCGTGTAGCCGGCGACCCTGCCGTCCGTCCCGTAGGCGAGGTCGACCGGGCAGACGACGTCGGCCGGCATGCCCCTCGGGAACGCCGGCAGCTTGCGCTGGTGCTCCTCGATCCTGCGGGCGGCTGCGTCCCTGTCGGCCTGCTTGGAGAAGGGGGTGTTGAGGTCGGGGTGCTTCGGCCCCTTGAAGACCTTCACCACGAGGTCGGCGGAGATCTTGAAGATGTCCGCCTCCCCTCCCTTGCCCTTGGCCTGGGACGGCGAGACCGTCACCGACTTGCCTGCGATCTCCAGCTTCATGCGGCTCTGATCCTGACGTCATAGCGGACGAACGGCGGCCGTTCCAGCCTCTCCTTGCTGACGACGAACACCGGAGTGGCTTCCAAAGGGTCGACATACCTCTTGAGCCTGATCCACGCCATGACGGTCCCGAGGATCCTCTCCAGGCGAC
>Ga0172362_10005404_pt1 | contig 11062 bp, 9 predicted proteins | sample LakKivs1_kivu2a2_FD_114534 | JGI IMG/M metagenome (GOLD analysis project Ga0172362, IMG submission 114534) | Sediment microbial communities from Lake Kivu, Rwanda - Sediment s1_kivu2a2 | ecosystem: Environmental > Aquatic > Freshwater > Lake > Sediment | place: Rwanda: Western Province, Lake...
ATCTTTTCTTTCGGGACAGTTTGACTTCGGAACTGTTTTTAAATCAATTGCAGTTGCTTTCTCTATCTCGCAGGTTTTCTACGACCAGGTATTCAAGGACTTGTTTAACAAATGAACGATATAATAAGAGCGATTGCAGATGTGGGCTTCCCCATTGTCATTGCAGTCTACCTTCTTATGGTATTCGGGACAAAACTTGATAGGCTCTCTGATGCAGTAGAAAAACTCTCTCGTTATGTTGAAGGATTAGGCAAGAAAGAATGAGGGAGATAAAATACATTATATTACATCACTCTGCAACTGATTACAGAGCAAATGCAGATGATAAAACAGGTAAAGAGATTGGTAAAACTTTCTGCGATAGAGCACAGGAGAAATATAAAAAAGATTATCCTGATTATAAATGCGACTATCACTTCATCATTGGGCACGGTGGACATATTCTAAAGGGACAACCTATTGAGCAACCATCCTGGCACTGCACAAATTATCAGGCAAACCTTGTAAGCGTGGGAATATGCTTTTTAGGAAACTTTGAAAACATTCAAATGCCCACGGAGCAATTTAATGCAGGTGTAGAACTCATAAGAGCACTTATGAAACAATACAATGTTTCTCTAATAAATGTTTTACGGCACAGAGATGTTGTATCTGATATCACACACAAAATAAACTCAACGCAGTGCCCCGGTAAAAACTTCCCTTATGTTCAAATGCTCGACGCATTGAGAGACGGTGAACCGTTCTTTGATATAGGAGAGGATTATCCGTATATTGCAGAGGTTAAATTCCTCAAACAGCTCGGTATTATCAAAGGCGATGGCTACGGAAACTTTAGACCAAAGGAATTTATAACAAGAGAAGAGATAATGCTGATGATGTATAGAATAATGAAGTTAATTCAAAACTAATCCTTTTATTATACATCTGCAGAATAATCATCCCACAGGAGTTTTATGTCAACACCAAAAAGTAGAAATTCGTATAATATCTACAGGAAATTTATGTTATCTTTTTTAAAACAAGCAATTGCTTCACCGCTTGCTGGTAATATCAGATTTCCAATCTTTAACACATCCCACATATTAATTGGATACGGCATAATTTCTCGTATTTTGTATACAAAATAATCTAAAGGGCGAATGTCATCCGGATGCATAATTGCATACTGTTGTCCTCTTGGCATGAATTTCTTCTGAACTGGGTATCGAGAGAGTTCGTAGAACGGCTTAAATCTCTCAATAATTGTCTTTATCCTAGTTGAGTGTATGAAAGCATCATGTCCAATTCTTTTGCATTCTTCCAATAAAGCGCTTAAATCATGCGTATCTTGTGGTTTTCCACCTGAAAATTTTAAGCAAGCCTTCAAATAATTTTCAATACATTGCTGAGCACAAAAAAAGCTATATTCATGAATTCTGTTAAAAAACAAAAATCTGGATACAAAATAATTCTTGTCACCACTAAGCATAAAACATTCATATCCAATATTTGAAATATCAGAGTTATAATTAACATTTAGCTGATTTTTAATAATATTTGCTGCATCCTTTGGAACATTTGCAAGAAAATCAATATATTTCTCGATCTTCTTTAACATATCTTGTCTTGTTTTTAAATTGCTCACAAAAAATCCTCCTCTTTAAACCTCAACTCAAAAAAATTAATACCTTCTATATTATATCTCACTTCATACTTTTGATTATCCCTAATTTTCTACCTCGTTTTCGGTTATCATGGAAGTTTTTAAAAACCTCTAAGCGGTATTAAAGCATTTAATATAAAGAATCTATTAAAACTAAGAGGAAGAATCCAACATGTAAATATAGTAAAGATGTACTGGGCATAAATAAACTATTCCGCCACTAGCTCATAATCGTTGAAAACCACAACTACTAGTGCAGTGCCATAATTCTTCTTTATCTTTAAACATCTGCTCTGATTTATCTTCAGTTCAATTAACTTTGTTTTTCTTAACCTACTCATTTTTTCTACCTTGCTGGTTAGTAGTTTTCCAAACTTTGTTCCTTTAGCGTCTTTAGAACTACCTTCAACTATAAGCCCAAATTTCCTATTGCCCTTCCTGTCAATAATTTTTGTGATTGCTATTCCGCCAACAACTTGCTCATTCTTCACGCCATCAATTCTCGACATAACACAGAACAAAATACTTCCTTCTTTTGGCAATTTCTTAGCTTCGTCCTCTAAAATATTGAAGGGTAATATCGAAGAAACACAAACCAAATTATAATTTGCTATGCCTGCATCATATAAGGCACGATCAAAAGCATTAACCTGAGATAAATTATCTTCACCGATTCCTTGGACAACAAAATACGATCTTGGCAACAAAACCATCAACATAACCTCCAAACAAATTTACGACCACTTTAAAAAATTATACTTGAAAAATAAGAATTAAAAACATTTTTATTACCTTAAAAATTTGCAGTTGAAGAAGTTTGTCTTTCAGCCTGAATTCCGCAGACACTTATTGGATGATCCTTTTATACTGAAAATTTTTTCTATCTTGCAAAAAATTCTTTTTATCACCAGAATTTGCGCAAGGAGATATTAATTTCTAATGCTTTATTCATCAAGCTCATTCCAACTTTATTCTGCCTTATCTCGAAGCAGGTTAATAAAATTGTTTATAAAAGCAATTAATGCTTACTCTCAACTCCATATTCAAACCCTAAAAACAACGCTTTTAAAACAAGAAAGCATCTTCAAGAAATTAAAATAAATGCAATTCTCATATCTTATTAGAAAGTTGCTCTATAATCATCTGCAGATAATTCTTGCGAGTCTTCTTTGCATTTTTACTCATTGTCCCATCTACATCTAAATATTCACTATATTTGGACAACATAAATAAAAGACATAAGTTATACTTACTCACAAACGCCTCCTTATTAAACGCGCCTCCAAGTATCCGTTTGGCAAACTTCAATGATTCAGCTCTTATTGCATTCACTGCAGTAACAAATTTCTTCTTATAGTCCTCTTGCATTCCTATAACTGCTGAGTTCTTACTCCTTCCAAACGTAATAAAATCCTCTAATTTTATCCACTGTTTCACCAAATTGTTCTGTTGCTTAGCGCTAAGGGTATCCACATAAACCTTTTGATTAAGTAAATAAGTTCTTATATAAGCCTCTAGTTTTACAAAATCCTTTAAATAATGAGATCTACGCGTTTCTCCAAAATCAATAAGATATATCTTCTTTTTGTCCACAATGATATTTTTTCCAGTAAGATCGCCATGAACTAATAGAGTTGGAGATAGTTTAGTTTCCTCAAACTTCCCCTTTATTTTTTCCTTAACCATTTTACTAACACTTTCAAATTCTTTCTTGTAAGATTCTTTTAAACTACGTTCAAACGTCAAATCACTAGATGGCAAATATCCAAAAAGCTTCTTTATAAGTAACTTCAGTTTTTTTGGCTTAGTTTTAGTATCATCATAAATACTGGATAATGGTTTACCTGGCACTTCCAAAGTTCCTATAATTCCAACTCCTCTATTACATTTTCTACTTTCGTTTTTCGGAAGTTCAATATCATTAGATGAGAGGTTAAATTTACTTTCTGCCAATTTTCTCCCTTCCTCCTCTTTAATTATTTTTTCTCTTTTACCTATCTTTATGTATCTATTTTTCGGATTATCACGTGTTTGATTTGGCTCAATCCTAAACGTAAGACAAGCATGATTACTTTGGGGAATCACTGAAATTCCCTTCGCATAATAGTCATCATTTTCATTTATTATCCCTGCTATATATTGTGCAAGTACTCTATGAAGGTTCAGATCGTTTGGGAGGTGCGCATTTTTAATCAAATTTTGAAGTCCAATATTTTCCTTAAATTCAACCGAAAGTCTACATGCGTTAACCAATTCCTTTACATCTTCGCTAAGATTTATCCAGTCAATTTGACTGTATAAAAGTTTCCCTAAGTGCACTACCATGAGTTCATATTTTCCTTTCAAATTAAGGATAAGTTTTAGAATTCTTCTCTGTTTTTTCTTTCTTTGGGAGTACCCTTCTTCTGATTTCAAGAAAGTATGAAATAACATAGAAAGCAACCGTCTTTCCATTAAAACATTAAGAATAACTTCCATTATTACCGTTATTTCATTTCTACTTAACTCTTCCTCCTCGTTATTATAGTGCCTACTTAAAACGTGCATAAGAAAATCTTCCGCATACAGTAGTTCTTCTTCGATTTGCCATTTAGATTTTTCTCCTCTGGGATTCCTAGATTTACTCTCCATTTCTTTCTCATTTAACCAATTTGCCCAACACTTGAAGAAAAGATGCCATTTGTCCTCATATTTACCCGACAAAGCAATAGGTAAAACAACCCTATTTAGTTTTTCATCCTCAATAGTTTTTAATATGGTTGAATCCAATTTTGAATCCTTTTCGAAATTTTTTATCACGGCTTCCAATTCGTTACAGTTTCTAAAGGACACTACTTCTAAATATCTATTAGGTTCTTTAATTAAACCTTCTTTCTCTCTTTTTTTATACAAAGTAAAGCCACCTGAAAGAGACAATAGAGAAGCACCTATTAATGACTCAACGACCTCATCAGTAATGCTTACTCCGCCTTTTATTTTTATAGCTAACTTTCTAATTTTATCTTGTTCAGAAGATAGAATCGTTTCATATTTGTTATTTACTTTTTCAAGTATTTTATTGCTCATTCGTTGTTCCCCCTCCCTGAAGTAAGATACAGTTTTTTAATATTGCAAATAATAGACAGGTAGCACTTATTGCTGGGACAAACACTCCAAATCTACGCTCCTGCGAATAATATCTCTTTTCTTTGTTCATTTTTCTTACTTCTTTATCAGCAACAGCTTTTACGTAATTCCTCATCTGGGTTAAGGCTTCTTTCGAATTAATACTACTTATATTTTTTATTATTGAAATACTTTTACTTTCAAGCAGGGTGCCTGAAAAAACATATGAAATTGCCAAATCTCTTCTATATGTTGCAGTATATTTTGAAGGATAGCTTGGTATATTCAGTAAGATTACGTCTTCATCCATATTATCATTGTTTGATTCGGTATAATCTAATATAGAAGAAAGTCCTACATGAAAAGCTTCTTTCATCTTTTTTATAGTTTCATCTTCCTTATATATCTTGTCTGAATTAAAAACACTTATAAGTACTTCAAGAGCATTAATGGTATTAACATAAGAAATCGATGCTTGCGGAGAAGTAGAAAACGGAAGGTATTTTTTATTTATTAATAAATCTACAATCTTTCGAGTCCCTTCTTGAATTACTGTTAAAACATTGCCAATAAATCTATTACTAATAAATTTCTTAAAAGCAAGGTTGTCACTCAAATCAAAGAATAGTACTAAAGCTCTCATAGCAGCAATAAAAGGGAAAAAACGAAAAATTTCGTCTTCCACTTTGAGTGTTGTTGTATAATTTGGCCACATGTCTTCTGCTTTTGTATCCAAAAGATACTTGACACCTCTTAGGATCGATATTTTAGTTTCGCTTGCTTTACTTTGGCCTTCGGCATTTAGACTTCGCAGGTATACCAAAAACGCAGTAATGCAACTCGCAGTAGATTCTACAAAGCTTATATCTTTGATCGCATATATATCTCCGTTTGGAGCAAACCCACCATCAAATAACTGCATATCTGAAATAAATTTCTTTGTTTTTTCTAATATGTCCCCCGCCCCCTGAAGATCCCCGCAGTTCTGTATACTGCATCTTCTGAATAATAAGCCAACAAAGTCTGCACTTGCTATAGTAGCGGGTTCATTAATAAACTGTGGGTACGGTGGGAACCCCCCGTTAGCTTTCTGCTGATTTTTTAACCATTTCCAGATTTCTACCAACGCCTGTTTATATCCATTCATATTCATCTCTCCTTTCCATTACAAAAGAAAACTTGCTTTTTAAGAGGTTTAGTCGAATAAGCTATATTTAAATCAAAAATGCCTAAGCGACTTTCAACCTCCAATAATGCCGAATTCATAATAAACTGCTTCACGAATAAAAATAATTTGTGTTTTGTAGAATCGTTCAATGAATCGAATGTATGTAGAGTAATATTCAGTCCATATCTTCCTTTATATTTGTCTTCATTCTTTCCTACAACCAACCCGATAGGAGAGCCGAGAAGATTGGTTAATTCGAACACTAATTTGTTCATATTAGCCTGCGCACCAGCAATATATAAGGTCTGCTCATCTTCATTTTTTCCAAAGACTTCTATGAACAGCCTATCATTTTTGAAAAAAAGAGTCCCCTTATCTCCTGTCTTGTAACGAAACAAGATAGTACCAGTTTTTGCGAATGGAGTAATAATAAGTTCGTTGTTAATTTCCTCAACAAAAAGGGAAGGTACTACCTCGTACATTACGTCAGAACCATGCAATATTGGTACATATGTACCGATATGGCCAATTTCATTAGAGCCATAAGTTACGAAATAATCTATATCAGCTTGGAAGATCTTCTTTAGTCTGTCCACAATATTCTTTATCTGTTTTTCAGTAACTGGTTCCCCACTTAACTCTAAGTAAACCTTCCTTTTCCTAAGATTCTCGTGTTTGATCTTTCTGCTTGTTAGTGCACTCTCTATTTGATAACAAATCCATTCCGTCATTAGAGGGTATTCCACAATAAACAAAACATCACCTACTTGGACATACTTCAGGAGTTCTTCTTTATTATTATATTCTTTAAAAATTCCTTGAGGATACATTCTTTTATGGTTAAAATCGTGAGTTTCATAGTAACCTTCCCTTTCTCTTCTTCTGCTATGCAAAAATAAAGTATCATTATGTTGTAGAACTTCATTCATTTCTTTAGGATAGCCAACGATAGTTCCCACATCTCTATAGACAGTTTTCCTAAGCCCAGAAACACCAGTTGTTACAAAACACCAGAGTTCTTCTCCTGGAACATAGACTTCGTCAAAATTAGTCTCTTGCGAATTCAACAAAGGCAGCTTCGTGAAATCGTAGTAATTTTTAAAATCTGATGGCAGATTTAATTTCCTCCCATAAGTTGTACAACGAAATTTCTGAAAAACCTCTTGAAGTTGTTCCTTGTTTCTTTCAAAATATCTTTCCATATTCATTTTTCCACACCTCCAAGCAATAATTAAAGCTGTTCGATATTTGCTCCTCTATTGACAAATTCACTTCAATTTCTCTCTTCAGATTTCTATACCATTCCTCTTTATCAGGACTTATTAACATATCTATCGCTTCAACAAAACTGTAATCAAGCGACCCTTTGTATTCATTCAATATTTCCATTGCCGTCTGAACGCATTCGCTCACCCTTACCTCTAAATGTTTAGGTAGTCTTGGATTTGCAATTAGTACTCTCTGCCTAAATTCATCGGGGAGCCTTTTTAATACCTCAACTATCGCCCAAATATCAATTGGTTTATAGAGTCTATGTTTATAAAGCCACTCTATGAGGCTGTTGGGCTGTATTCCTATAGAGAGCAAAACAACCCTATCTGCTCCACATTTGAATGCAAACCTAATAGATTCAGTGGCGTCCATTATGTTTGTCCAATTATTAATAAAAGGCTTTCCAATTGTAACATATGCCGTTGGACTTATGTTATAGCTTTTCAATAATTTAATTGATTTAACAAACAGATTTAAATTCATGCATTTGTTTACGCATAGTTCTCTTATCAAATCGTTCGAACTTTCCAAACCTATACCAATGGATAGCTTATAAGGGTCGTTTACCACCCTAATTAAGTTTTCTAGTGATTCTTTGTTAATATACTCTGCTCTTGATTCAACATTTATGTAGCTAATATCCCTATAAGAGTTGAGATCTTCTATTATTTTTGCCTGAGTATCATACGGAACTTCATTAGGGTCCAAAAAAGACCCACCAGTTCCAATGGCAACCATTTCGTGATGAGGAATTCGTTTAATAATCTTAAAACCTCTTTCAAACTGTTCATATACTGAGTCCCCAAAAATACTCTCTTTAAAAATAGATAAATTTGAGTAGCCACACATGGTGCATCCACCATTTCTTAAAATGTGAAAACAAGGATTCGTCACTAGAATAAGAAACGGCATCATATAATTTTTTTCATAACTTTTGCTCCTTACAGAGGGAAGAATGGTTTTCTCAAAGTACAAATATACAATCTCTGTATCTGGAGACAGCTGTTTCATTGGTTGACGAAGTTTCTTCATTATGCTTACCAAAGTATTTTTATAACTATCGATCATTGTCGCCATCTTTATTCTTTCCTAAAATCCATTAATTTTAATAAATGTATGGTTGCTTTCTCCTTCCCCCAATCTCCCCAAGGACCGGGGATTTTTATCTTATTTTTTATTTTATATGCAAACTCATATACCTCTGGAAGGATAGCTTTCCAATTCTCTCCTATTTCATCATATAATGGCTTCAGTGGGTAAAAAAACAAATCGATTCCCTTTTTTAGAAGAAAATCTTCATCGTTTGATTTCTCTATCATAATCCGAGCTCCTTTTTCAGCCACATTTTTAGCTTCTTCATACATATATTTCAATTCCTCTATACCCTTTATTACTCTGCCGTCTATAATAATAGCAAATTTATCGATTGCATTAGGAAAAGATGGTACTGAGTGCACGTGACCCATAAAGAATACGGTTATATCTATATTATTATAAATACCTATTTCTTTAAAGTGGTTAAACGGAAACTCAGAAACTGTATTCCAAAGAGCACCTGCGCTCAAATGTATATATTCTTTAACAAATACAGTGGATTTATTTTCTATTGCCTTGTAGGGCCCGTGCATCATACGAGATAAATCAATCATATAGTAATAGAGCAATTCAGAATAAGATGTAAGAAGACCTTCTATTTTAGACAAAAGTTGTGCCATCTCAGGATTTTCCCGAGCGCTTATAAAATCTTTATCATATTTATTTATGTTTTGTTCAAGTTCTTCCTTGGACCATACTATATTTCTTCCTTTTTCACAAAATGGCTCACCGTTCCGTAAAATAGTAAGTATCTTAATAAAGTATTTTGCAAGTTCGTATTTTTGATAATAAGTTAAAGAGTTAGTTGTTTTAATTGGCCATAAATATTGATAATTAGCAATTTTAGTCGGACTATATAATATTCTTCCAATGTCAGTTAAAGTATATCCTTTGCTTCGAAGTAAATCAAAAATTCTTAGAATTTCGCTAAAAACAACTGGGGCCACAAGGGAATCTAAAAATACAGGGTGAAAAGGCCAGTAATTCCTTCCATCTCCATGTTGCATATCAGTATCGTAAATAACTTCAGCAGTCACTCTGAATAATTCGTTAATCAAATCATCAGCTTGGTAGGTATATTTTCCCTTCTGCACCATTTACTATTATCTCCATACCATCTTTTAATACTTTCGTTGCGTTCTCTGTACCCACAACACAAGGAATGCCAAGTTCTCTCGCCACAATAGCCGCATGACATATCATGCCACCGACGTCTGTGACTATTGCTTTTGCTTTTTGAATTGCAGTTATATATAGTGGATTGGTCATAACGGTAACAAGTATTTCACCATCGTTCATTTTGCTTATTTCTTTAAGACTTAAGATAACTTCAACTTTTCCTCGGACTGTTCCCGGACTTGCCCCCAAACCAACTAGAACCACTCTCTTTTGATGCTCTCCTTTGCAAAATAATTTAACAATTGTTATTGGTCTTGACTGCAAAAGCCAAATAGCATCTTTATATATACACCATTCTATATCTTGAGGTATTCCAAACGTCCTTTCTACCATTAAACATAGATTAGCAATTTTTCTTAAATACTCTTCAGATATTATCATTTTTGCACTTTTCTTTTTCTCAATAATTAGACAAGTTTCTCTATCAATTGAAAATGACTGCGGGGTCACTCTTCCTGAAACTAACTTATCACCAATTCCCTGGACTAATTCTACTAGCATAGCCCTTTTATTCACGGGATGGATAGTAAAGGTTATTCCTGATACTTCTGACGGAATCATCTTTTGAACAATTATGGACATGCCCTCTATTTGAGAAATTTTCTTCATCAATTTATAGATTACCGCTCTTTCACTGAACAAAGATGCCCAGCATAGTTTTATATGTTCAAGAATTACTTCTAAATCTACTTTCACATTTAGAAAAGTGTCATACAACCCTGCAAATGAAGCTTGTAAATTATCTTCACTTATTGCTGACGATCTGACCGCAACATACTTCTCATTTAGTCTTTTCAGATTTCTACTTATTTCTGAAGCAACACTAAATGGAATCTTTCCATTTAGAATTAGGTCCCTAATTTTCTTGCTCTCGGATAGAAAATTATCTTCATTAATTCCTTTCGCCAATTTCTCTATCTTTTGCTCTATATTATTTTGCCGTAGAAATTCAAACAAAACTTCCGAAAAAAGAATAAATCCGGGAGGGACGTTAAACCCACTGTTCATAAGAATAACCAATGAATTCCCTTTCCCTCCAAGCTGTGCAACTCTAGGTGCTTTTACTTCTGTAAAAAACTCTGCTATACTCATCTTTTAATTTGCCATTTATAATATTATTATGTTGTATCTCCAAAAAAATTTCTTTACTCAATTAAGGTTTACCTGTTTTATGATTTTTGTCAAGTCTGTGCGAAATTTTCACAGAAAATCCTTTGGAGTCAGTCTATAAATAAGAAGAAATCAAATTGCTTAACTCTTTCTAGAATTACACGCCCAGTTCAAACCTCAACCATCTCGAACAAAAAAAGAGAGGGATTTCTCCCTCTCTTGTCTAATCCTTCAGTCCTCCTGTGTAAGGTAAACCGTGGAAGCCGACTTCAAGGAGCGGATTGTACGGGTCCAGTTCCTGAAGTATATTCTTCCAGTAATGCCACTCATTGAAGTCGATGCACTGGTATTGAAGAACCATCCTCTCAACTGCCTGAATGAAAGCGTCTCTTTCAGCTTCAACTTCATTTTCTTTGTCTTTCTTCACCTTGCGCCTCCTTTTTCAAAGGATTCTTCATAGGATACCTGACACCTGTATATTTCTCCCA
>Ga0172362_10005405_pt1 | contig 11061 bp, 10 predicted proteins | sample LakKivs1_kivu2a2_FD_114534 | JGI IMG/M metagenome (GOLD analysis project Ga0172362, IMG submission 114534) | Sediment microbial communities from Lake Kivu, Rwanda - Sediment s1_kivu2a2 | ecosystem: Environmental > Aquatic > Freshwater > Lake > Sediment | place: Rwanda: Western Province, Lake...
TTAATTTCTTTTAACTCTTCATATCTTTTAATCCATCTATATAATGATTGTTTATGACAATCAAAAATTTTACATACATCATCTAAACTAACTTGATTATTAAGATAATATCTAACTGCTGATAACTTATAATCTTCACTCTTATGTTTTGACATTTAATATATAAATATTTATATATTAAAAATTTTGTCTCATTTTAAATCTTCAAGGGTGTAAAACAAATTCACAATTATTTTCGAAGGTGGAATGATGAGCGTCATTGATTACTGCCATCATATTCCGTGGATTTGTATAACCATCTATATAGTAATGTTCGTTTAATTCAAAAATATAGTGAAAATGATTGGGGACTTGTCCGGTATGTTTTATATCTCCGGTGTAGTATCCAATAATTGATTCTTTGAGAATTTCTTCACGGGTAAAAACCCCATAACCCGCATTTGATATCTTACTGGGGGCAATATATAATTCATATTCACCATAATTAAAATATTCTACCAAAGGTTGTGGTAGAAACTCCTCTTTTTTATTATGAATTCTTTTTCGAGGAGACATACCTCGCTTAAATCTATCATTAAATATCTTTATTTTCTTTAAACGATGCGTAAAATATTCCTTGATATTCGTCAGCAATTTGACTTATTTGGTTTAAAAGAAGGTTTGTTTCATCCTGTAAAACGTTTGATGGGATTTAAAGAGGCACTTGATGTTAGTCAGGGGATGAGATATCATAGTCATTTCTTTCCATTACCAATTATATTACGATTAACAACTCCACAAGTTCGTTCGCTAGCAAATGTAAATACTGTTTCTTTATGTGATAAAGACCAGACCGTTCTTGCCGAATTATCGATTGATGATATTTTTCCTTGGAATATTCACGATGAGGCAATTTGGACGTTAGGGACATCACAGAAACAACATCCACATTATCAATGGCTTTGTCAAAACGATTTTTCCCACGGCATTTCTGGTAATTTAGTATTTAAAGAACAAAGAGTAATACCGAAAAGTGGTTTATGGAATTTTTATTATCGATCTCCTGGGGAATGTGTGGCATCTTGGAAAGAGCGTGGATTATCTCACGTGGTTGGTTTTCAAACACGTAATCCGCTCCATCGTAGTCATATGGCTTTAATTGAAAAGGCAGTTGATAGTATTCAAGAACCGGGTAAAAAAGGGGCACTCCTACATCCTGTTATTGGACCAACCCAAGAACAAGATATTGACCCTCATACTCGTATGCGTTTATATCAAATGTGTCTTCCTGAGTTTAAAAAGACTGATATTTTTTTGAGTTTGTTGCCGATATCGATGCGAATGGCGGGACCGAGAGAGGCTTGTTGGCACGCAATCATTCGCAAGAACGTTGGATGCACGCATTTTATAGTAGGGAGAGATCACGCTGGACCGACACCAAAACAGGAGAACGGGAAGCCATTTTATGAGCCATTTGCCGCCCAAGAGATGGCATTAAGATATGAGAAAGAGATGGGAATTAAAATATTAGCAATGCCGGAGATGGTATATGATAAGGAGTTAAAAAGATATGAATCAGCACCGAATGTTCCGGTTGAAAGAGCGGGACAGTTATCAGGAACGGCATTAAGAAAGGCAATCACAGAGGGTAGCGCTATACCGGAATGGTTTGCGATTCCTGCGGTAGAAGCGGAATTACGTCGAGTGGAGGATGTTAAGAGGAGACATCGAGGGGTATGTGTATATGCTTTTGGAATTAGTGGTTCGGGGAAGACAACAACATTAAAGGAATGGATTCATTTATTGAAAGAACGGGGATTTCAAAAGCCGATTACTTTATTGGATGGTGATGAAATTAGACAAGAATGGAGTCCAGATTTGGGGTTTTCACCAGAAGAGCGAAAACTACATGTGCGGAGGATTGGAAAATTAGCAACTACCATTGTCGAACACGGAGGTATTGTTTTTGTCGCCAATATTGCTCCTTTTAACGCCGACAGAGACCATAATCGGCAACTTATCTCCTCCAAAGGACACTACTTTGACATCTTCTTTGATATCCCAATTGATGAATGTGCGAAACGAGATGTGAAAGGATTCTACCAAAATCAAGGAATCCAAAAAATGAATGTCTTCGAAAAACCTACCCATACCCCCTCCTTTATTATCTCTCAAAATCAAGAGCATTTAAAGACATTTAATAAAATATTGTTTCAGTTGAGAGATATTTTTGGGAAAGAATTTCCTGTTGAATAGTTATGAGACAATATTTAATTATATTTTTAATATTGTATATAATTTTATGTTTGCGAATTACTTTTCGTTGTATTCGTTTATGGGATTGGGTAAATCGGGATTGGTATAATTATTTGGTAAAAATGATACCAGAAGAGGTTTATTATATTCGTTGTTGTCAGTTTTATTTATTTTTTGGATTTTTGTTTCGTCCTTTTATCATTTGGTTTCGACCTTATTTGCCATATTTATCGTCATTTACATATGGAGTGGATAAAAATGGGAGAGGTCGAATGGGTTGGGGATATACGGGTATGTTTGGAAGTAGTTTATTGGAGAAAGTTGCGATGAAAGTATTAAAAGCGAGAGGGATGAATGAAAAAAAGATAGAAGGAGAGTTTTATGGGTTAGGGTGGAATTGGAATGATGATACGATTCGAATGTATTATTTGGTAGAGGCAAGAGAGAAGGAGGGAGAGGATATATATGATACGGGATTGAAGGCTTGGACGGGAAATATGACAACACATGAGTGGTTTGATGAAAAGGATTATGTTTTTCCAAAAAAGAGAGATGGAGCGTGGATGTGGTCGTCTGCCAGAGCCCAATGGATATTTCAAAATAACTTTACGGACAATTATCCAAAAGAGTATGAGAAAGAGGTGAAGTTATGGAAGGAAAAGGGGTTTGATATAGATACGGTATCACATTGGGGAGATGAATGGGTTTTATATTTTCCACGTATTAATTTACTTGAATCTTGGTGCTTGTAATACTTGTCATACCTTCATCGTGACTGATGACGACGACAGTGCTATCCCGAGCCATTTTTTTAAGCATATCATAGATGAGTTGTCTATTTTCTTTATCAACACTGGCAGTTGGTTCATCGACGAGGAAAATTGGATTTTTGCGTAAATAGGCTCTTAACAGGAGAACTACTTGACGTTGTCCGCCAGAGAGACTATTTCCTAATTTACCGACATCCCGTTCTAAATCATTACCTAATAATTCGAGAATCGGTAATTTACGAATAGCCCGATAGGCTTCTTGGTTTGTTAGATTTGTTCCATAACTGATATTATCGATGATACTTCCGTGGAATAAGATACAATGTTGAGGAACATATGTGATATGATTGCGAAGATATTGTAGATCTGCTTTTTGAATATCTTGTCCGTCAATAAGAATGCGTCCGCTGGAAGGTTGATAAAATCCTTGAATTAATTTGAGGATTGTGCTTTTGCCACTTCCACTCTTTCCAGAGATAAGGACGATATCGTGAGGTTCAATGGTTGCGGTGAGATTATGAAAGATTTCTTTATTATGATAGACAAAAGAGAGATTTTGGAAGTCAATGCGACCTTCACGAATAAAATTAGTTGCTTGACCTTTTTTCACAATATGATTTCCATCTAATTCTTTAAAAAAAGTATTATTTTCTAAAATTGTTCCTAAATAGAAAGAAGACACAAGAGATTCTGCACTAAACATACGTAAATGACGGATAAAGAAAATCATAAGCGTGACCATTAAGACGATTTGTGGTTGTGATAGTTGTTTGCGATAATAGATGGTGAAACCAATCAATGCGGCAAAATAAATAAAGTCAAGGATACCAATAAAGATATCAATCTTCAAACGACTGCGGAACTCATCTGTTGATGTCTTTTTAAATTCATCTTGTAAAAATTTGAGTTTTTGGATTTCATTGGATTGTTCTCCGGAGGTGAAGATATTCATAAGATTTCTTACTTTATCATCAATTTCTTCCATCATTTCATCTTCTTTCTTATCACGTGTTTGTGCTTTGGTTAGACAATATTGATAAAGAATAAAGAAGATGGATAAATAAATTACCATAAAAACTGTTGAGACAAGCCCAAGACGAACATCAATAAAATAGATAAAGATGGTGATACCAATTACGGTAAAGAGGAATGGAGCAACAAATCGATTAAAACTATCGTAGGCGGTTGCGACAGTCCATGGTATTTTATGAAGACGGGATGCTAAATCGCCCATATCAATTTCATAGTAGTTTGTGCTAAGTGTTTTGATGACTGTGGATAGTATATTATGACGCATATATTCTTCGAGTTCGGGAAAGAAGTTAGCATTCACCCATTCACGATAGTCCATTAGGAATTCGAGCCCTAAGAGAAGAACCATCAAGAGGACTAATTCTTTGATAAGAGGTGTTGGGTTCTTTTTGACACCAGTGAGTCTTTCATAGACACGAGAGAACAGAATGGATAAAACAATAATTTCGACTGGATAATAAATAAAGAGGATTAATATATTTACAATGGCTTCAACTGGGTGTAATTTGAGGAAAGACCATAGTAGTTCTTGGACGTTCATACACTCCTGACTTACGAAACGAAAAGAATTTCCAAATGTAGATAAGAATTTAAAAACATTTTATTTTCTTTTTGGGATAATGGCTTAGAGGAGGTGATGTTTCGTTTGGTTGTATTCTTATTTCTCATTTCAATTTGTGGTGGTTGTGATTGGACGATAGAAGCGCCGAATGTGCCGAATACTTCTATCATTTGTCATTCTAAATTGATGATAGTGTATGATGAAAGTGTGCGTTTTCCGGTTATGACATATGGTATATACACACAGGAAGAGATGTTAGAACTACAAGGTGGTCGTAAAGAATTTGTGAGGGATCCGAGTATTAATTCAAACGAACAACATTCTCCTGAGGGAGACCCTGCTTTTGCGTCTCCAATGAGTCGGGGTCATTTGACTCCAAGTGATATTATGAGTTATGATAAATCGAGAGGGGGAGGTTGGGAGCAGAGTTATTATATTACGAATGTGCTTCCACAAAATTTGCGATTCAATGAGGGTCCGTGGGCTCATTTTGAGCGTAAAATCACGGATACGTTGGCGGGAGAGAATGGGACGATTTGGGAGATATATACGGGTGGATATTGGAATGGGACGAGAGAGAATGCGCCAGATTATTTTTGGAAGGCATTTTGTAGGCGAGACAGATGTTCTTCGGGAGTAATTTTAGCAACAAATGAGGAAGAGCCGGAATGGAGAGTAAGTTCTGTGAATGAGTTGGGATTGGGAATTTATGAGGGTTGTTGTCCGGAAACATATCAAAAAGAGTGGAATGTTTTGCGTCAAATAGAGGGAAAAGAAAATGTTCGTATGAAATTAAAATGGTGAAAATTATTGCGGAGATAGGAATTAATCATAATGGTTCAATGGAGTTATGTAAGGAGTTAATTTTATTATCAAAGGTGGCGGGATGTGATTATGTGAAAATCCAGAAGCGTAATCCGGATAGATGTGTTCCGGAAGAGCAGAAGACAAAAATGCGGGATACTCCTTGGGGGAAGATGACTTATTTAGAGTATAAATGGAGATTGGAATTTACGGAGGAACAGATAGGGGAGTTGGTGGAATATAGTCGAAATTTGGGGATTAATTTTTTTGCGAGTGTTTGGGATATAGATAGTGTTGATATGATGGCACGATATACAAATATAGGGAAGATACCGAGTGCTTTAATTACAAATTTGGAGTTATGTCGTTATGCGAGAGAGAAATTTTCATTATTAATAATTTCGACAGGAATGAGTTCGGAGGAGGAAATTGAGAGATGCGTGGAAGAATGTCGTCCGGATGTGATTATGCATACAAATTCAACTTATCCGTGTCCGGTGGAAGATTTGAATTTGAATTATATTCATTGGTTAAAGGAGAAGTATCCTGATGCGGAGATAGGTTATTCAGGACATGAGTTTGGATTGGTGACAACTTTTGGTGCGGTGGCAATGGGTGCGGAGTGGATTGAGCGACATATTACGAAAAATCGTGAAATGTGGGGAAGCGATCAGTTATCATCGGTAGAGCCTTCTGGTGTGGTTAAATTGGTGAAGGGGACAAGAGATTTGGAGGCGGCAATGAAATATCCGGTAGGACCGAGACGACAATTTGAAGGAGAAAATGCGAAACGGAAGAGTTTGCGTGGTTAAAAAATTATTTTATTTTATAAATAAAATAAAATGAAAACTTATTTTGTTTATTTTTATACGGAAGGTTTTGAAGTAGATGGAGTTCATACTCTTGATTTACGCAAAGCAGTGGAGACTCTTCGAACAAATCTAACAGAGGTTGGATATGATGGTGTATTTAGTTATACTTATACGCAGGTTAAAAATATGAATCCATTAGCGGTTGAGTATGTTTATGTATTAGGTCCTTATTGTGGAAGCGCACATGGTTTTTATCGATGGAAATCTTTTATCATTGATGATGTTTTAAAGCAAATAGAGGAAGATGATATTGTTATTTATAGTGATTGTAATATTTTCAAGTTTCAAAATTATTTATTAGGGTTTAAAGAATATCCAAAGTTGGCGAGAAAACTATTAGAGGAAAGTGATTTATTTGCGAGCAATGAATCAATGACAATGCCATTGGGTCATTGTTGTAAGCGAAGTGCTTTTGAGGATTTTGGTTTTGATTATCAAAAGTATAAGAAAATTCCGTTAATCAATGCGAGAATGGTAATTTTACGAAATACGGCAAATATGCGAGAGTTTGTGAGAGAGTGGAAGCAGTATTGTTTAGAGCCACCGGAATTGGTAAGAAAGGATATATATGGAATTGAGGAAGATATGTTTTGTCATCATACAGAAGATCAGGCAATTATGAATTTAGTAATACGAAAGAAGCAGATAGAGGGGAAGATTTCGTGGAACGTGGGACAGATTTGTTTCCCGGAGAGGAGGTTTGTGGAGGATAATTTAAGAATGATTGAAGGGACAAAAATAGAGGGTGGATTTATGATAGACCAGATAGTAAAACCATTTCATCGTTATGAAAATAATGATATGATAGTTCAAACTGCGGATAATGTTTATTGTTTGATGGTGAAAAATGATGGAGAGCGACCATTTCGATGGATTGGACGACGATTTCCGGAGGGAGATTATGTTGTATCATTTGAGGTAATGTTTGAGAAAGAAGTGCCGATTCCGGGAAAGACAAGTGGAATGAATATCGGTTGGAAAACACATTACCCAAAACTAACATTTTATCGTGATTTTCTGGAAGAATTAGAAGTAGGTAAATGGGGTAAGGTTAGTATTGGATTCCGAGGAAATAATGATTTCGGTATTTTTATTTTAGACGGATTACATAAAAGGCAAAATGTATATCTTCGCAATTTTAAAATACGATATATTCATAACGGATCATTAAATTATTCACATTATTTAACACATTTTCATGATATTTGTTTTATAAGACCAGGATATCAATTAAAATACCAAGATAACGGATTTCAAATGGATATTCAAGAAAAAAATAATGAAACTTGTTTGAAATATTTTGTTTCTTCCAAAGGAACATATGAAGTGAGTTTTTTATTTCGATATCTTGGAAAGTTGCCGACAAAGAGTGAAATATGGGGTTTTAAAACATATCATCCGGAGCGTTATATTAATGATTGGGCGGATGGATTAGAAGAGGATAAGACGCATTTGGTTTCTTTTAAATTAGAGATACCACTTATGAAGGAGACAGTGGGGATTGCTTTTGAGAATTGTGGAGAAGGTTTAACGGTTCAAATTAGAGATATGTCAATGAAACATCTTCATTAATGCGAGCACGATTTTCATCTATTTCTTCATAATGATGGCGTTTAAAGTTGAAATCAACATCACGAATTGAATAAACGACATAAGGTGATATTACCATTGGGAGTTTTCGGTTTCGAATTTCATTAAGAAGTTTAAAATCTTCTGCGTATTCATTTTTAAATGCGAGTCCATAGTATTTAAATATTTGGTAATTCATGGCAAAAGCGATACCAACACGTCCAATACGAAAATCTTTTGATTCGGCATCAGGAACAATATCGTTATGGTAATTAATACGCCAAATGACGGTAAGGACTTGTGGGAAAATTGAAATTTCGTATTGTAATTTTTCGATATAATCTGGTCTAATTTTATCATCATCATCGAGGAAGGCGACCCATGGTTCTTGAAGATGGCGCATCGCATAATTACGAGTAAAACCTGCACTTTTTTGAGGGGGAGCATGAATAAAAGTAATTCTTTTATCATTTTCAAATCCTTTTGGGATGTTATGTTGAGGACCATCAAATGCCACAGTGGCAGTCCAATTGGATAGTGTTTGGTTTTGAATACATTGTAAAGCACGAGATAAATTGGAGCGCCCAATACTGGGAATAATAAATCTCACAAACGGGTTGTTACTTTCCATTATTAATTAGAAATGATAATATTATTAGAATTGAGCCGATGTAAAATACGACCATCCAACTTGAATCCGGCAAATAGATGATGTTCCAAAGATATGTGCGTTATTATACCATTCTTGGTTAGCACGTTGTCGAATATTTTCAAATTGGTTGAACCAATTTAGAATGTCTTCTGGTTTAGAACGAGTTAAATGCTTGACATCATTTGAAACTAATTTTGCTACTTGTGATACCACATTTGATGCGATATCATAATCTTCTTTTAATTTGGCATACATATCTTCTTTTTTGATATACCATTCGAGAAGATCTTCTTTGGAGAGTTGTTTCTTAAGATAGCGAACGGCAAATGGTTCAATATTGACGTTTTCATTAAATTGGAAAAGTTTTTTCCGCATTTCTTGAATTTGTGTCGTTGTTGGAACGATAGATAGAATGATTTTCTTACGAGTAAGAGCAATCACTTCTTCTTCTCGATTCCTTTTTCTGTCTTCTTTTGGAAGGTGAAGTATGTTATCAAGAAAATTCTTCATCATTTCATAATGAAATGGTTCATTATTTCTATCTATTTCCATATCTGGGAGGAGAAGACCTCGATAGATAATGTCCCAGAGAGACCGCCAAATATCTTCTTTGGGGATACCTCCGTAGGGGATATCATCAACGTGCCTTGGAATATTTCCATTATTTCGTAAATCACGAAGTGCTAATGGATTATGAATATTATTTGTGCGTTCAATTTCAAGTGAATTGAAGTCAAATACGGTTCGACATTGTGTGCAATACATTTGGTTGCATCCTTCTACCTTTGAGATGGGACGACGGCAATTTGGATTGGGACACGGTTTTGTTGTTTGTTGGATTAGTTCTTTTGTTGAAAGAACTTCTGGATTACATTCGTGATTATCTTTTTTAATTTCATCACAATGAAGACAAACTGTTATACCACAATTCAATCCACAAATACCATTTGATGCGTTAATATATCCACGACATTCCTGACTGGGACACGGATAAAGCACACTAAATAGGGGATTCATATTTTCAATTTTGATTTTGATAATTTCGAGTTGAATATTTGTATTTTTTATTTTCTGTTGAATTGATTTTTTACGTTGAATCTTTCCCCAAAAAACAATCAAATCTCTGCTAACTGCCTCTTGTTGAGTTTCTGTTAGTTGATACCAAGGATTCTCCCAAGATACGTTCCCAAAAGCCCCTTGATATTGAATTGATTGATTCAAATTTTCGACTTCTTGTTTCATAGAGTCAATTTCTTTGGAGAGGTTGTCAAATTCTTGAATTGTATTCGCCAGTTCTTGATAGATGGGAATGGAGGGTTCAATTTTATCCCAAACAATTTGGGAATAGATGTTATAGAAATCCCCATTTCTTTTGAAATTGCGAGATGACATTTGAATGCGAAGATTGACTGTATTCCAATATTGGGGACAATTAAAACATTTTAAGGTTTTGTTTGCTTGAAAAGATTGAAGCAGACATTTTTTATGAGAGGAAATCTGACAATGAGGGCAACAAATGCCTTTTGACCGAATTTTTTCCAAACAAATAGAGCACGACATCTTTGGGAAATATGCTGGGAATGGTTCATAGGATTCAATTTTTTAGATAGTTAATAGTTTTTGATGACCGACACGAATTTTGGGATCAACCCAGATTTTAATTCCTGACCGGTTTAATTTTTTACAGAACGCTACATCTTCACTACACATATCTCTTACATTCTCATTGATTTCTTGAAGTGGTTCATAAAACCAAGGATATTCGAGTTTTTCAAAAACTTGTCTGCGCATCATCATAAAACCCATTCCAATATATTCACAATCAACTAATTCTGTCATTTTTGACATCTCTTCATTGGTTGTAAATTCAAAAGAAGCGTGTTTTTTATAATATTCATAATCCCATTTACGAACCATTGTTGTGCTTTTTCCATCAGCCATAGAATACCATCCGGATACAACTTCTAAGGAAGGTTTATCGTGAAAATGACGAAGTAATTGGATTATTTGATTGGTTTGAAAAATAATGTCGGAGTCAATCCACATAATAAAATCATAATCCGTTGAATTTGAAAAAGGACGCTGGTTCTTACCAGCAAGCACATTTGCTCCTAAACATTTGGCACGAGCAAAATGAACTACCGCATCATATTGCATACTCAACTGAATTTGAATATTTAATTGAATTGCCTCTCCTACAAAACGAACCAAGTTCATCACAAATTCTCTCGAAAAATTACTCCCCGGAATACATAAAACAATATTCACCATTTTCTCCCCTCCCACATTTTTATATCAAAAATTATACCTAATATGCGTTTCACTGCCCTAATCGCCTCTTTAAATTGACGGGCATTTTCTTTAAATTGACGAGTATTTAAAGAACTCGGCGGGCATTTTCTTTAAATTGACGAGTATTTAAAGAACTCGGCGGGCATTTTCTTTAAATTGGCGGGAATTTAAAGACTTTGGCGGGCATTTTCTTTAAATTGGCGGGAATTTAAAGACTTTGACGGGCATTTAAAGACTTCGGCAGGCATTTAAAGACTTTGACGGGCATTTAAA
>Ga0172362_10005407_pt1 | contig 11060 bp, 9 predicted proteins | sample LakKivs1_kivu2a2_FD_114534 | JGI IMG/M metagenome (GOLD analysis project Ga0172362, IMG submission 114534) | Sediment microbial communities from Lake Kivu, Rwanda - Sediment s1_kivu2a2 | ecosystem: Environmental > Aquatic > Freshwater > Lake > Sediment | place: Rwanda: Western Province, Lake...
ATCCACCTCATTTTGTTTTGCATTTTTTAATAAATATCTTTCTAGAAAATTTCTATCTATAATATAAATTCCGTGTTTCTTGACTTTGAAATTATATTCTTTTTTTGAGGAGATGTTTATTGTGATTTGTTTTATTTGATTTTTAGGACATCCAATTTTATCAAGTTCTAAAATTTCTGCTGTGATTTCATCTGTTGCTTCTCCACAACGTGGTGGGAATAAAGGTTCTTTATTTTTTTCTATTAGTGCTACACTAACTCCTAGTTTTGCTGCATTAATTGCTGATGTTGCCCCTGATAAATTTCCCCCAACGACAATCACATCATACATAAAAATTAAGATAATTTATAACATTAAAAGGTTAACTCTTTTATTTTTTTTTCAATAAAATACCTCTAAAAGAAGGAAAAGCTGAAAAACGATTACCATTACACGAGTTCCTGTTCTTTCATATCTTTCAAAAGCAGCCCATATCTTTTTCTCGTTATTCTGTAAAACAACTCTATATGTTAATAGCCATGTTAATAAAAGAGATATTGCAAAAAGAGTTCCTCCTATTAAATAAACCGATCCAAATATTTGAGGAATATCTAAACCTGTCCAATTAAAAGCAGGTAAGGGATAGATTGGGATAAATGCTAAGTAAAATAGCAGGGCTATGTACATTGCTTTTTTTCTCCCAAGTTTTACAGGTATTGTTTTAAATCCTGATTTTAAATCACCTGTGAAATCACCTGCGCAAACCATTATTTCTCTGCCTATTTCTTGTGTAAAAATTGCAACTGCTAAGGGTAGCATTAAGAGATAGTTCTTAGAGAAAACAGCGATTGAACCCCAATATGGTATTGCTCCAACACCAAATGCTACTGCTATATGACCAATGATACCATGGTATTTCCCATAATGATTATAATAGATACCTATTACTACAAGGATGGTAGTAAAGACCCCGCAATACCAATTTAAATGTCCTTCATCTTTTAAGTTAATAGTTAGAGCAACAAATATTGATAGGATCATCAATATTAGCCCAGTAATATATGCAGTTTTTACACCAATTAATCCTGATGGTAGAGGTTTATGGGGTCTGTTTATTTTATCTGAATTTAAATCAGTTACATCATTATGAACCATAAGACCAGCAGCGAGAAATCCGGCTCCAAGTAACACCATAAATACTTGGAATCCTGAAAGATTAATATCTAAAAAAACAGCTGTATTTAATGCTCCAACTACTGCCCCTAGACAGCTAATAAGTACAATCGGTGGGCGAATTATTTTTATCCAAGCAAATAGTCTATTTTTCACCAGCCAACTAATTAAATAGTGATATATTTAATTATCCAAAAATAACAGAAATATTAATAATTTCTTTATCTATCTAATAATCATAATAATGGGGGTCTATAGATAGTAACATGGCAAATATGTTGAGAAAGTTTAAGGCAGCTCTTCGTTTAATCAGGATTCATTCATTGATGGTTACAGCGTTAACTCCGCTCCTTGGAGCTTGTGCTACTTTTGCAGTTTTTAAAGAGGATTTGCTTCTATCGAATAAACTACCTATACTAGTTAATTTATTTTTTGTAGGAGTTATGGTTCATATCTTTGGTGAGATACTAAATGATTATATTGACTATAATATAGATAAAACAAATATTGAGCTTTCTGAAAAGCCGCTAGTAAGTGGAGATATATCAAAAAAGGGCGCCTTGCTTGGAATAATCCTATCCTTTATAATCGTAGTAATAATATTTGCTTATTCACAATTTAATATTCTTAGTATTATGATGTTTATTATCGCTTCTATAACTGGAATATTATATCAACTTATATCTAAGAAATGGGTTCATTCTGCTGTTTTTTTGTCATTATGGGCTTTTTTTATAATTCTTTTCGGAGGTGTCTACGCAGGCAAATATGATAATCTTTTAGATGTCCCAGCTTTAGTTTATATAATTAGCATACTTGGATTTTTCCATTTATGGATGAACACTGCTATTCTTGGACACTTAAAAGATATAAAAAATGATGCCGAATATGGAGTAGTAACTTTTCCAATGCTTCTTGGTGTGAAAGTTGATGAGAAAGGTGAAATCCCAAAATTGATTATCCCTATGCGTTTCAGATATTTAGTTTTGATAATACAACTCATTAACCTTATTATTGCTTTTATTCCGATTATGTTTTATAAAAAATTCTATGATGGAAATATAAATTTACTTATGTTATCATTGTTCCTAATTCTGATATCAATCATGATAATAATGTCACAGATAAGAATAATGTGGCATAGGTTATTTGAACGCAATAAACTTATGAGGATGATGGCAGTTAGAGAAATTGGTACATATTTCCTTGCTATAGTTCTCATTTCACCGCTTATCGGATGGGTAATGGTTTTATTTTTTATTTTAACGCCTCTTGTTTGGTTTATTTTAGTAAATCTATTCTTTACTGGAAATCCGATGCAACCACCGATATAAAGCTATGAAAAAATTAAGATTTAGATATCTTTTTTTGAACTATGTAAACCAAAAATAAGGACCTAATAAAATAAAGATAATAAATGGAGTTGTAAGATTAATCAATAATTTTCTATTTTCTGAAAAATTTGATCTATCTATAAGAAGAGTTAAAAAGGTCATACCACCAACTATCATAAACCATCCAGCATAATTAGTGAGAGGTACATCAAATAAAGTGATTCTCTCAATAGATTGATTCCAAACCCACCACCCGTTATGATGTGCTAACGGATCTTCAAGTAGATCCAAACATAATGCAAAAAAACCTGCACATGTTGAAATATAAAATAATTGCCACAAATTTTGCTTTTTATAAAATCTCATAATAATATCTTTACTCATATGTAAAAATAAAAATAGATTTATACTCCATCCAAGAGCAATTATTACAGGAAGCCTTCCGTTAAAAGCTGAGATATATAAAAAATATCCTGGATACTGATAACTACCATTTGCCTGAGCACAAAGTTCCCCAATTGTACCTGCGATAATAATTGGGATAAAGTATCTAATAGTCTTTTTTAGTTTATATACTTTTAAGGAATATATAAAAAGAATTACCCATACAATAAAGATCATTAAAATAAAAATATGTAATGACTTAAAACTAAATTCAAGACTATTGTTAATTTCAATAAATGACATTTATTTTTTCCTCATAAGTCCATATTTTTTATAATCAAAAATCCAATAAGTTATAAATGGTATTAGAGCAACAATTAGACCTAAAATAGTATTAAATAGAAAATCAGAACACATGCCTATTATAAACATAATAAGTACTATAATTAGATAAAGAAAAGGTATTAATTTTATCCTGAAATTAAAAATTTTAACATCAAGTTTTTTTTGTTCGGTTATTTCTTTAGTTTGTATCTTTTTTCCCATTAAATAAAGAGTCAATGTTATTATCAATGATATAAAGCCGATAATCATGAGGGATAATGTGGTTTCAAATTCAGTCATTATAACTCAGATTAGTATATTCTTTAACTTTTTATAATGCTTTTTATTATATCTTCTCTTATAAAGCATTATACAAAATTATATTTTATTTTTTTCAAATTATTTATAACAATTGTTAATTATATTTACACTGTATAAACTATAAAAAAACTATTTATATTACTAAAAATAACTATTTGTATAATAAAATTTATATACTCTCTCCTGATATATATCTTATGAATGGGGGAGATTAATTAGATTTTTTCTTTTTAAAAATCTCTCCTCACCACCTTCAATCTTCCCCCATTCTCTCCTCATTACACTTTAAAAAAAACAGTTTTTTTTTAGTTAAATAAGATCTTTTCTGCTTTTTCTGCAACAACTGTTCTATGTTTCTCATCAGTTATAATCATAATCATCCAATCAGGTATATGCCTTGATCTAATGGCCTTGGCAATAGGTGTGAATTTATCTAATGGTTTTAATTTATTTTCCTCTAGAATCATAATATTTGTTTGATTTATACGTGGTTCAGATTGAATAAGCTCTTTATATGGAACGTCTATTATTACATGACCTGGTTTTATTTTAAGTGCATCCTCAAATTTTTCTTCTTTTTCTCGTCTAACCATTGAATTATCTAATTTTTTGACTATTTCTTTTTGTTGTTCATTTAAGCTAGAGTGATCTGCTACATATGCTTGTTTGAAAAGATTCCTGTATTTCAAACAGGTAGAAATCTCCTGCTGAAACTCACCTTTATTTTTTAAATCATTAATAAGCTCACAATCAGTCATTTTAAAAAAATCAAAAGGCTCGACATTAGGAATTAATTCAATTGCTTTAGAAAGCATAAGCTCAGCAATACGTACTGTTTTATGAAAATAAATCGAGGAATACATCAAAGCTCTTGCCATTAAAATATTTTCTACAACACCAACACCTTTTCTTTTAACAACAAGATTATTATTATGAATACTAAGAGTTTGCAAAAATCGTTCAATATCTATCATACCATAAGCAACACCAGTATAATACGCATCCCTCATTAGATAATCTAACTGATCCACATCAATAGCACTATCAATCAGCTGACTTAGAAAAGGTTTACCCTTACTCTCTCCTTTAATAGCATTAGAAACCTTTTTTTCATCTACATCATATTTTTCAAGAATATCATGAACATTATTAGAACCGATGAATCCTTCTTCTTGAGTATCAAATATTTCATATTCCCCAAATATGAGTTTTTCTGTTAAAACAACATGATCAACATCAAGAGAATCTCTTAGAAGTGCTTCCAGAGTATGAGAAAAAGGTCCATGTCCTATATCATGAAGCAAAGCAGCAATGGTTACAATTTCTCTTTCATCTTTCTGCAAATTAAGCATATCAGCAGAACGCGAAGCCATATAATATGCACCTAGAGAATGTTCAAGTCTTGTATGATGTGCACCAGGAAAAACAAGATGAGCAAGACCAAGCTGTTTAATGTTATAAAGACGTTGAAGCTCAGGGGTATCTAATAAATCAAGAAACACGCCCTCAAATTTTATATCACCATGAATTGAATCTCTGATTATCTTATGATTATCGTTCATAATCTCAAACAAATCCTACCTTTTTAATTAACCTTACATACACTATTTTGGAAACAGACAAAGATGTATATAAGAAAGATTGAAATACTTTTGTTAAAACTTATTTTTTTTATACTTCTTGCAGTAGAAATGCTCCGAGACACTTGGTTTTATCTTCATAAGAGTCTGGATACAAAAATCGTTCTATCGTAGTAATACTACTAAGTAACGAGTTTCCATCCTGTGGGGTAAAACAAAAACCAATCACTTCATTATCATTTAAAGTATGAAGTGTTGGTATTACTACTACGGTTTGATCAAGTATCCTACCATAATGCCCATGATCCCTACCAAATGAAAACACTAGATTAGCAGAGTTTTTATATGTTACTGCTACACGAGGGTTATCTATAAATTTTTGTATAGCCTGTTCTTTTGTTATTTTATTTTTAAGCTTCAAATCATACCATATGCTATGCATATATTGTGTGTTAAGTTTCATAGCACTTGAAAAAACATTCAGCTCGATACCAAGTGTTTTATACAGATGATAAACATCAACTGCGTGGTGTGTACCCATCTTTTCATCTTTATGTGTACCTACCTCAGGGGATGGGATAAAACTTTTAGACTGACTGATATCATTTGCTCTTCTGATACAAAGAAATCTGCCTTCTTTGAGATTATTTTTTTTACCATCAATAGCCAGTGTGTTTATCAATACAGCAACATTGTGGGTATTACAACTTACAATGTGGATAAATTTGTCTTTTGGTGTGATTGCTGCATCGTTGATTCCAACTGCATACATTTTCCCAAAACCAAACTCAGATCCTTGTGCTAAAAAACCTTTAATCTTATTTTTGTATTTATTATAATATTTCTCCTTATTCATTAAGCCTGTGCCTTTGGGAGTACAATCGACAACTACTGCGGCTCGTTTTATTGCTTCTTCTGCTTCATACATTGGTTCAATGCCTAGCTCCTTAAAATCTTTTATTTTTTCTTCCTGAACAGCTAGATTTGCTCCTCTTTTAGTCAAACCTTTAATTAATGGTCTATCTGTTAATTCAGGGCTATGTTTGTAAAAAGTTACTTCATCTATACCAAGATCATCTTTTGCATCACATAATAATCCAATCAGTGGTTCCCCTATTGTACCTGTGCCTACCACATGGACAATATTCTCATCTGACATACTTATCATGCCTCCCCTATTTTTGGCAAATCGGTAATCAATATACAGCATATAATTGTTATCATTTTCTTTATCGGAGATTCTAAAGGGAATAATTTAAAAAGGAGAACATATTTCCCCTGCTCTATGGCGTTACCTTTAGACGTACTCGAAAAATCGATTAATCAGAAGTTATCACTCCTTTTAAAAGATGGTAGACTTGTTGAAGGAAAACTTACAGGTTATGATGAGTATATGAATATGGTTCTATCTGATGTTGAGGAGACTAATGTAGATAATAATAAAAGACGTCTCGGAACTATTATTCTTAGAGGAAATAATGTTGTAAGTATCTCTCTTTTATAGCCCTATATTATCGAAAAGCATATATATACGTTACTTATTTGTTGGTATTGGAAGGAATCGGGCTGGTAGTTTTTTGTTAGAGTGCATCCCATCCCCTCCTAGTGAGGCCAGCCATCCTTCCTTTCTAATATTCATAATTACTAGGAGTGTTAATACTGTTAAAAAAAGGTTTAAGTAGAAACTAGCAATACAGGACTTTGAGTCTTATGGGGAGAAATATAAAAGCTGCAAGAGGCAATATTCTCAGATGCAAAGGATGGAAACAAGAAGCAATACTTCGTATGCTTGAAAACAATCTAGAGAATGCTGAACTTCCTGATGAATTAATTGTTTATGGGGGAACAGGTAAAGCTGCTAGAAACTGGGAATGTTATGATAAAATAGTTGAAACACTTAAAAAACTTGAAAATGATGAGACAATGGTCATTCAATCTGGTAAACCTGTTGCTGTTTTTAAAACCTGGACAAACTCTCCAAGAGTTGTTATGGCTAACTCAAATATTGTTCCATATTGGAGTAACTGGGAGAAATTTAATGAGCTTGATAAACAAGGGTTAATCATGTATGGTCAGATGACGGCTGGCTCATGGTGCTATATTGGGACACAGGGCATAATACAGGGGACATATGAGACTTTTATGGCACTTGCTAAAAAACATTTCAAGAGTAATCTTAAGGGAAGAATCGTTCTTACTGGTGGTGTTGGTGGTATGGGTGGTGCACAACCTCTTGCTGTTAAAATGGCTGGTGGCGTGTGTATCGCAGTTGAATGTGATGAGAAACGTATTGATAGGAGACTCAAAGCAGGTTTTTGTGATAAAAAAATTAAGGATTTAGATGAAGCAGTTAATATTGCAGAGGATGCAAAAAAAGAAAAAAAAGCACTGGCAATAGGTGTTCTTGGTAACTGTGCTGATACCCATCCAAAACTAGTTAAAAATGGTTTCATACCAGATGTTGTTACTGATCAGACTAGTGCTCATGATGAGCTTAATGGTTATGTCCCTGCAGGTTTTTATGGTGATAATTTAAAAGAGGCTTTTACTCTTAGGAAAAAAAATCCACAAGAGTATATTAAAAAATCCATGCAAAGTATGAAAACTCATTGTAAAGCAATGCTTGATTTTAAAGAAAAAGGATGTATTGTTTTTGATTATGGGAATAATCTACGTGGTCAGGCTTATAAAGCAGGACTTTCTAATGCTTTTAATTATCCTGGGTTTGTACCAGCATATGTTAGGCCAATGCTTGCAGTTGGTCGTGGGCCTTTCCGTTGGATTGCTTTATCAGGAAATCCTGAGGATATTATAAAGACTGATAAGAAGGTTATACAATTATTTCCAAAAGATGATGTTTTAATAAATTGGATTAATTTAGCTGAAAAACATATTCCTTGGCAGGGATTACCTGCTCGTGTATGCTGGCTTGGTTATGGTGAAAGAGAAAAATTAGCCCTTGAAATTAATAAGATGGTTAGAACTGGTGGAATTGGACCTGTTTCTATAACAAGGGATCATCTTGATAGTGGTAGTGTTGCTTCACCATATAGAGAAACAGAGAACATGAAGGATGGTAGTGATGTAATCGCTGATTGGCCTCTTCTAAATGCTTTGCTAAATTGTGCAGCTGGTGCAGATAGTGTTCAAATACATAATGGTGGAGGAGTAGGAATTGGTCTTAGCACTCATGCAGGAATGGTAGTTGTCTGTGATGGTACAGAAGAGACTGACGAAAGAATAAAACGTGTTTTTAAAACAGATCCTGGTATGGGTGTAGTTCGTCATGCTGATGCAGGATACGAAGATGCAATTAATGTAGTGAAAAAAACAGATCTAAATCTACCAATGTTAAAATAAATAGATAGTTTTTTTAATTATTATTCTAAGTTTCCAACTATTTTTTCTACTTCTTTTAGTATTTCACATGATTTAACCAGTTCTTTCATTTTAGTATGATCTGGATAAAGTGGTCTATCAACATCTAAAAATTTCACATGTTTCCTAATTACTTCTTTTGCTTTTGTGACACCTTTTCCAAATTTATAATCCCTAAAATCAAGGGCTTGTGTTGCTGCCATGAATTCTATACCAAGTATTCCATATGCATTATCTAGGATTTGGAAATTTTTTATCGCTGTATTCATAGCCATACTCACAAAATCTTCTTGATCTGCTGCAGCAGGTATACTCTGAGTAGATGCAGGACTGCTTAGTATACGTTGTTCAACAATTAGATGATCTGCTGTATATTGACTAAGCATAAGTCCGCTAAACATACCAGCGCCCTTTGTTAGAAACGCTGGAAGGCCAACACTAAGAGCAGGATTATTTAGGCGGTTCATTCGTCGTTCAGAAAGTACACATACCATTGTGATTGCTGCTCCAGCCATATCCATAGGAAGACCAATAGGAGATCCCTGGAAATTAGCACCCGATAACTGTAGGTTTTCATCTGGGAAAAACACAGGGTTATCACCTACTCCATTAAGCTCTATTTCAACCTGGCTTTTTGCCCAGCGCAGTGCATCATGAGCAGCACCAATAACCTGTGGGGTAGAGCGCATACTATAAGCGTCCTGAATCTTGCATTTCATTTTTCCGCTCTCAAGATCTCCACCTTTTATAATTTTACATATGGATTTAGCACTTCGAACCGCGCCATTAAAACCACGTGCCTCAAGAAGTTTAGGATTGTATGGTTTCATATTAGCCTTTAAAGCTTCAAGGCTCATAGCTGCAGCAATTTCTGCTTGTTTCAAAAAATTATTAGCATCAAAAAGAAAAATACCACTCATAGCCGTTAGAAGATTACAACCATTAATAATACCAAGACCATCACGAGCCTTCAGGCCAGGAATAGTAATTTCTGCTTTGCCCATTGCTTTTTTACCATCAAGAAGCTCACCTTTGTAATATGCTTTGCCCTCACCCATCATAAGTAGCGCAATCTGTGACATAGGAGCAAGATCACCACAAGCACCAACACTTCCTTTCTGACAAACAAATGGTGTAACACCTTTGTTTAGCATTTCAATAAGAGTCAATGTTATTTCAGGGCGAACACCAGATTGACCATGTGCATGAACATTAACACGTGCACACATTGCACCACGAACATATTCAATAGGTGCAGGATCACCAATTCCTGCTGCATGATTATAAACCAGGTATTTCTGGAACTCTCCTACCTGTTTATCATTTAAAACAACTTCTGAGAACTCACCGATTCCTGTGTTAACACCATACATTATTTCTTTTGCTTTGATTTTTTTCTCAAGCATCTCACGGCATTTCTCAATCCGTTTTAATGCATCAGGATGAAGCTGGATTTTTTCATTAAAACGTGCAACTTGTACAAGTTTTTCGATAGTGAGATCACTGCCAGTTAAAACTATAACCATTCTATTTAATCCTCCTTAATAACAATGTTATATAGCGATTCCCCATAATTAGATTATACTGTATATATTTTTCCAATTCAAGAGTTCTCTATTATTCTGACTAAAACTTATATATAACCTTTTTTTTACACAACACGATTTAAATGAATTTAGAACAATATGCAACAAAGTTTAGTGAACAAATAAATGAAATGTTTAATTTTTCTAATCCTTTATATGGAGAGCTTATTGTATCAACTTTAATTCTTATTGGTTTTATTATACTTGGTTGGATTATAAATCATTTATTTGAACATTATTTTTCGAAATGGGCTAAAAAAACTAAAACAAAAATTGATGATGAGATACTTAAAAATGTAAAAAAACCTATCTATATATTAGTCTTATTTTTTGGTTTTTATCTTTTTATTCAGAATATAAGTTATATAGATAATTATAACAAAAGTGATATTAATAAAATTTTCTTATTAATAGAGATATTCATTGTTGCATATATCTTTACAAGAGTTACAAATGTACTTATTGCTTGGTATGCAGAAAAACGAGAAAGAAAAAAGAAAACAAGCCAACACATAATATATGTTTTAAGAGCAGTTTTTAATGCAATAATATACCTGATAGCATTTTTTGTTTTCATGGGGATTGCAGGGATTGATTTAACAGGTCTTGCAATTGGTGGTGCTGCAACAATAATAATAATTGGTTTTGCATTACAATCAGTACTTAGTGATTTCTTCAGTGCATTTTCCATTTATTTCGACCGACCATTTGAAATTGGAGATTTTATTATTGTTGGAGAATTTTCTGGAACCGTAACAAAAATTGGAATGAAATCAACTAGGGTTGAATTACTTCAAGGAGAAGAACTTGTTTTGCCAAACTCTGAATTAACAAAATCAAATGTAAGAAATTTCAAAAAAATGAATAAAAGAAGAATCGAATTTTCTTTTGGAGTAAAATATGACACGCCACTTAAAAAACTTAAAAAAATACCTGATGTGATAAAAGATATAATTGACCCGCAAAAGCTAAATTATGTTCATAGTTTAGACCGAGTTCAT